>Ga0247731_1000303_pt1 | contig 13708 bp, 7 predicted proteins | sample UWRJL088202R2_FD_180938 | JGI IMG/M metagenome (GOLD analysis project Ga0247731, IMG submission 180938) | Plant litter microbial communities from Arlington Agricultural Research Station in Wisconsin, United States - UWRJ-L088-202R-2 | ecosystem: Environmental > Terrestrial > Plant litter >...
ACCGGCAGCGTGCTGTATTCCAACCTCGGCAAGCCGATGCTGACCATCGTTGAGGACACCTGCGGTCGCCACGACACCCTCGGCGGCGCGTGCGCGCAGGAGAGCAACACCGTGCGCTACGCCCTGGAAAAACGCCACATGCACAGCTGCCGCGACAACTTTCTACGCGCTTGCATTCACGACGGTCGACTGGGTAAAGGCGACATCAGCCCGAACATTAATTTCTTCATGAATGTGCCGGTCACCGCTGATGGCGGGCTGACCTTCGAAGACGGGATTTCCGCCCCTGGCAAGTACGTGGAACTGCGCGCCGAGATGGACGTGATCGTGCTGATTTCCAACTGCCCGCAATTGAACAACCCGTGCAACGGCTACAACCCGACGCCGGCTGAGTTGCACGTCTGGAATTGAGGCCCAGGGGCTTATCCCTGTTGGAGCGAGGCTTGCCCGCGAAGAACGATAACGCGGTGTATCTGCCTATCCTGGGTCACTGATTCGCGGGCAAGCCTCGCTCCAACAGATCAGATTGCGACTGAACACCCCACGACGGACGACCGGCGTGCAGACACATCAATAGCGGGACGGCCCGCTTCCCAGTTCGAGGTCGAGCTGATCGACTTCCGGGGTTCAAGACATGTTCGACAAACTGCTGATTGCCAACCGCGGTGCGATTGCCTGCCGTATCCTGCGCACCCTGCGTGCCCTGCACGTCAAAGGTGTGGCGGTGTATTCCGAAGCCGATGCCGCCAGCCTGCACCTGCTGGAAGCAGACGAAGCCCACAGCCTGGGCGAAGGCGGCGCGGCCGGGACGTATCTGGCGGTGGACAAAATCCTCGCCATTGCCGAAGCCAGCGACGCCAAAGCGATCCATCCCGGCTATGGCTTCCTGTCGGAAAACGCCGCCTTTGCCCAAGCCTGCGAAGATGCAGGCATCGCTTTTGTTGGCCCCACACCCGAGCAATTGCGTGTGTTCGGGCTCAAGCACACCGCCCGCGCGCTGGCCAAACAACATGGCGTGCCGATGCTCGAAGGCACCGAGCTGCTGGACAGCGTTGATAGCGCACTCAGCGCCGCAGAAATCATCGGTTATCCGGTCATGCTCAAGAGCACCGCAGGCGGTGGCGGCATCGGCATGCGCGTGTGCCGCACCGCTGCGGAGTTGAGCGAATCCTTTGAGGCTGTTAAGCGCCTCGGACAAAACAACTTCAGCGACGCTGGCGTTTTTATCGAGAAGTACATCCAGCGCGCTCGCCACCTTGAAGTGCAGGTGTTTGGCGACGGTCGCGGCGAAGTGCTGGCCCTGGGTGTGCGTGATTGCTCGGTACAGCGGCGTAACCAGAAAGTCCTCGAAGAAACCCCGGCACCGAACCTGCCCGACGGCATGGGTGAAGAACTCTGCGTGGCGGCCATCAAGCTGGCCAAGGCAGTCAACTATCGCAGCGCCGGGACCGTGGAGTTTGTGTTCGACAGCGACGATCAGCGCTTCTACTTTCTGGAAGTGAACACGCGTTTGCAGGTCGAGCATGGCGTCACCGAGCAAGTCTGGGGCGTGGATCTGGTCAGCTGGATGGTGCAACTGGCCGCTGGCGATTTGCCGCCGCTGAGTGAGCTGCAAAGCGCATTGAAGCCAAGCGGCCACGCTATTCAGGCACGCCTGTATGCCGAAGATCCGGGCCGTGACTTCCAGCCTTGCCCTGGCTTGCTGACCGCAGTGAACTTCCCTGCCGTGGATGGCAAAAGCCTGCGCATTGATACCTGGGTGGAAGCTGGCTGCGAGATCCCGCCGTTCTTCGACCCGATGATCGCCAAGGTCATCAGTTGGGCACCGAATCGCCAGTTGGCCAGTGACGGTCTGGCAAATGCCCTGAGCGAGACCCGCCTGTATGGCGTGGAGACCAATCGCGACTATCTGCGGCAGATCATCGCCGATGTTCCTTTCGCCAGCGGCCACCCATGGACCCGGTGTCTGGAAGGTCTGGTTTATCACGCCGACACCTTTGAAGTGCTCAGCGGCGGTACCCAGACCAGCGTGCAGGACTATCCAGGCCGACTGGGCTATTGGGCCGTGGGCGTGCCGCCGTCGGGGCCGATGGACAGTCGTGCCCTGCGTCAGGGCAACCGTCTGCTGGGCAATGCCGAAGGTTGCGCCGCGCTGGAAATCACCATGAGCGGGCCGCTGTTACGCTTCAACACTGATGCCGTCGTGGCCGTGACAGGCGCGGTTATTCCGCTGACCCTCAATGGCGAGGCTCAGCCGCTCAATACTGCCGTGTTCGTGCCCGCCGGTTCACAGCTGGCGCTGGGCACCATTGCCGGGGCCGGAGCGCGCAGCTATCTGTGCGTACGCGGCGGCCTGGACGTGCCGGATTATCTGGGCAGTAAAAGTACCTTCACGCTGGGGCAGTTTGGCGGTCATGGCGGCCGGGCGTTGCGCGCTGGTGACGTGCTGCATGTCACGCCACTGACCGACCGCAGCGCGGGGCAACAAATCCCGTCGGACCAACTGGAAGACCTGGCTGATGTGCGCCACATCCGGGTGATTTACGGCCCTCACGGTGCGCCGGAATATTTCACTGAAAACTACATGCAGACGTTCTTTGCCACGGCCTGGGAAGTGCATTTCAATTCCAGCCGCACCGGCGTGCGGCTGATCGGTCCGAAGCCGGAATGGGTACGGGCTGATGGTGGCGAAGCGGGCCTGCATCCGTCGAACATTCATGACAACCCGTATGCCATCGGCGCGGTGGATTTCACCGGCGACATGCCCGTCATCCTCGGCCCGGACGGCCCGAGCCTGGGTGGTTTCGTCTGCCCGGTGACGATCATTGAGGCGGACCTGTGGCAGCTGGGCCAGCTCAAGGCTGGGGATAAGGTGATGTTTGAGGCGGTGAGTATTGAACAGGCGCGTCAGATGATCCGTAGGACGACCGGGGTGGCGCTCCACCTTGCCCGCGTTGGGGCCGGGACATCCGACAAATCTTTTGAGTCTGGTATATCGCTATCGCGGGCAAGCGCGCTCCTACAGGGGATCGACGGCGCTGCACGGTCCTGTGGGAGGACCGGGGTGGCGCTCCACCTTGCTCGCGAAGAGGCCGTTACTTCAGATACATCTTCAACGCGTGGAAAATTGCCTTCGCGAGCAAGCTCGCTCCCACGGGTACTCAATTCACCTGTAATGCTCGACATCGGTCAGAACGACACCCGTCTGGTCGCCCGCCTCTCCGGCGACACGCATCTGTTGCTGGAAATCGGTGCGCCGGAGCTGGATTTGGTCCTGCGCTTTCGCGGTCATGCGTTGATGCAGGCGCTGGAAGCCAAACAGCTGCATGGGGTGATCGACCTGACGCCGGGGATCCGTTCGCTGCAAGTGCATTACCAGCCCGAACAACTGCCGCTGACGCATCTGCTGGACATCGTCGCGGGGGAATGGGATGCGGTTTGCGCGGCCAAGGATCTGCAAGTGCCGTCACGCATCGTGCACCTGCCGCTGTCCTGGGACGATCCGGCCTGTCAGTTGGCCATCGAGAAATACATGACCACGGTGCGTAAAGATGCGCCTTGGTGCCCCAGCAATCTGGAATTTATCCGCCGCATCAACGACCTCCCCAACCTCGACGAAGTGCAGCGCACGGTCTTTGAAGCAAGCTATCTGGTGATGGGCCTGGGGGATGTGTACCTCGGTGCACCGGTCGCAACCCCGCTGGATCCGCGCCACCGACTGGTGACCACGAAGTACAACCCGGCGCGCACCTGGACGGCGGAAAACTCGGTGGGCATCGGCGGCGCTTATATGTGCGTCTACGGCATGGAAGGCCCCGGCGGTTATCAGTTTGTCGGGCGCACGTTACAGATGTGGAATCGCTATCGCGACGTTGCCGCTTTCGACGGCAAACCCTGGCTGCTGCGCTTCTTCGATCAGATTCGTTTCTACCCGGTCAGTGCCGAAGAACTGCTGCGCATCCGCCGGGATTTCCCTCTGGGTCGCTTCCCGCTGGAGATTGAACACAGCACGCTAAACCTGGCGGACTATCAAGCGTTTCTCAATCGTGAAGCCGAAGGTATCGCTGAGTTTCGTAGCCAGCAGCAAGGGGCATTCAACGCCGAGCGCGAACGCTGGATCGCCAGCGGCCAGGCCAATTTCGAAAGTGAAGAAGCGGTTGCGCCTTTGACCGAAGAGGCGCCACTCAACGCAGGCGAACACAGTGTCGACAGCCACATCGCCGGTAATCTCTGGCAAGTACAAGTAGAACCCGGCCAGCGCGTAGAAGCGGGCGATGCACTGGTGATTCTCGAGTCGATGAAAATGGAGATTCCGCTGCTGGCCCCCATTGCCGGCGTCGTGCGCGAAGTACGGGTACAACCTGGTTCGGCGGTTCGCGCCGGGCAACGCGTGGTGGTTTTGCAAGCCGACTGACTTTTGACTTTTACCGACGGAATCCAAACATGAGCCTTGAAATGCTTTTAGCCGATCTACGCCTGGACTCAGTACGGGCAGCCTACGAGTCGGGCAGCATCACGCCGCGCCAGCTGATCCTTGCCCTGCAGGAAAAAGCCGCCACGCTGAACCCGGAATTCCACCTGTTCATCTACCTGCTGAACCCTGGCGAACTGGAACCCTACCTCCAAGCGCTGGAACGCCGTGAGATCAAGGATCTGCCGCTGTATGGCGTCCCGTTCTCGATCAAGGACAACATCGATCTGGCCGGGATTCCGACCACTGCCGCCTGCGTTGCGTATTCGTACACGCCCAAGCGTTCGGCGACCATTGTCGAGCAGTTGCTGGCGTTGGGTGCAATCCCCATGGGCAAGACCAACCTTGATCAATTCGCCACCGGCCTGAACGGCAGTCGTTCACCTTTTGGCGCTTGCCCAAACAGCGTACTCAAGGACTACCCGTCCGGCGGCTCCAGCTCCGGCTCGTCCTTGGCAGTGGCGCTTGGGGTCAGCAGTTTCTCACTGGGCACCGACACTGCAGGTTCCGGCCGTGTGCCTGCCGCGCTGAACAATCTGGTCGGCATGAAGGCCAGCAAGGGTTTGATTTCCACCGCGGGCGTCGTACCCGCCTGCCGCACGCTGGATTGCGTCACCACGTTCACCGCCACCGCACGGGAAGCCAGCCAGTTGCTGAGCCTGACCGCCCGGCTCGATCCGCGCGACGAATACAGTCGCAGCAATCCTTTGTGGAACGACGCCTCGGCATTCGGCACACCCCGGCCGTTTCGTTTTGGCGTGCCGCGAACCGAAGATCTGGAGTACTTCGGTTGCTCCGAAGGACCGAAGCTATTCGACGATGCCATCGAACGCATGAAAGCGCTGGGTGGCGAAGCAGTGCCCCTCGATTTGTCGCCTTTTCTCGAAGCGGCAAGCCTGCTCTACAACGGCCCTTGGGTCGCGGAACGCTACAGCGTTGCCGGCGAATTGATGCAAAGCAATCCTGCGGCGGTACTTCCGGTGATCCGCGCAGTGTTGGCCAAAGCTCCGGCAGTGACCGGCGTGGACACCTTCCAGGCGCAATACCGCCTGCAGCAACTCAAGGCGATCTGCGACAAAGCGCTGGAAGGTCTGGACTGTGTGATCACCCCCAGCATCGGTCGCCCGGTGACCAATGCCGAGCTGGAAGCCGAGCCTGTGCTGCGCAACTCGGAACTGGGCTACTACACCAACTTCGTCAACCTGCTGGACTACGCCGCCGTCGCCGTGCCCAGCGGGTTCATGGAAAACGGCCTGCCGTGGGGCGTGACGCTGTTCGGGCGGACCTTCACCGATCAGTACCTGCTGAGCCTGGCCGATGCCTTGCAACGTCAATCCGGCTTGCCATTGATTGGCGGCTTGAGCACCGAACTCAGCGCTCCTGCTGGCGTGGCGCGCAATGACATGGCCCGGGTCGTGGTCTGCGGCGCCCATCTGGACGGACTGGTGCTGAACTGGCAGCTCAAGCAGCGTGGCGCAAGGCTTGTGCAGAGCACCCAAAGCTCACCCGACTACCAGCTTTACGCCTTGGCGGGCGGCCCACCATTTCGGCCGGGCATGGTGCGTGTCGATCAGGGCGGCGTGGCCATCAATGTAGAAGTCTGGGAGCTGCCCAGCCGCGAGCTGGGTTCGTTTCTCACCGGTATTCCCGCCCCCCTCGGACTAGGCAAAGTACAGCTGGCCGACGGCCGCTGGGAATGCGGTTTCATCTGTGAAGCCTATGGCCTGCAAGGCGCGCAAAACATCAGCCATCTGGGCGGCTGGAAGGCTTATTTGCAGACGCTGTGATTTTCAGAAGCTGTAAATATCAGCCGCTATAAATAGTTAGCACAGGCAAAAAAACCCAACCGACATAGTGAGCCTTCAATTCACTCTGTCGGTTTTTTCATGAACGATCATCCCCCGCAAACCGAAGCCCATCGAAAGCGGCTTGAAACACTGACTAAAAGCCCCGGTTTCAAGCTTATCGCCCATTCGACACTGCTGCTCAAAGCCAGCCAGCTGGACATGGATTACCCGCCACGCCTGCGCGATTACATTCGCGAACAGTTGAAGCAGCTGTTGAAACGCATCACCGGCAAGGCACTTTCCCCCGACAAACTGAGTATTCGTTTCAGCAGCCAGATCAATCCCGAAGTGGATGATCTGGGCCATGAGCGGTACTCGCGGCGCATGACGCTCACAGATATTGGCGTGCTGTCGTTCAACGGAGCGATGATGCACACCCTCCTGCAGCACAGCTTCGCTGACAAACCGTTAGATAAATCGACCCCTGAGTTGACCGCCAGATCGATCCTGGAGCTGATCATCAATGCCCGCTGGTCGTTCGACTATCCGGCCATGATGGAAAATTTCTGGGACAAACACCGAGACACTTATCGCGCACTCGCCAAACTCTCTTTTCTCGATGAGCTGGCCAGGCAGTACGAGCGCAAACAGATCAGTCGCGAAGGCTATCAATTGGCCCTTGAGGCCCTGGGGCTTGAGGCGTTTCCGGAGTCCGGGCTTTGCCTGCACCTGGCGGTCAGAGGCACGTGGTCAACAGCGAGCATGCTGTCAATCGACGACCAACTCATTCCCGAGGCCTTTCAGTTGCGATCGAAAAACACCTCGCATTGCTTCATTCACCTGCCAGGAGCGAGAACGTCTGCCGTGGAATACATCGCCGACGAGCCGCGTGAGATGGCACACAGATTGGTTGAAGCCCTGAACGCTGCCCCAGGCAGGCAGGAAGTGTCCGGGCGCACCAGCCTGAGTGAAATCCAGAGCGATGTGTTTACGGCGATTACCGCCGCGCAGGAAAAACGTTCTCTGCACTACCTTGAAACCCAGGTTGGCATCAGCCCCCAGCCTAATCCCTTCAGCATCATCGAGCGCGGCCTGACCCTGCTCAGCGTGGTGGACCTCTTTCAGTCCGAGCCTGGCATTTTGCAAAAGATACCCACGCCATTGGTCACCGCCGCCAGAGTCATGGCCAGAGCCCTGCATGACAAACACGGCTGGGTGGTTAATCCCGATCAGGTTTTCATCCGTTATCTGCGCGGCACTTCCACCACCCCTCTGGGCGATGCCCGGCATCCCACTCTCGACTTTCAGGTGCCGGACGAAAAACCTATCAGCCTGAGCGAGGCGCTGGTCAGCAATTATCGAGTAGCGTCGCCCGTCGGCTACATCGATCATGGCGGGCGCAATGCCGTGTATTTGGACAGCACTGGCAAAGGTGTGTGGTCGGCCAGCCAAGAGTTGCCCATTGATGCTCAGGCCATTGAAAACGTTGTCAGGGAAATCAACTTCCTTGACCTGATGCACCGGCAAATCGATCAATTCTGGGAGCTGCACGGAACAGCCATTGATCAGATGCTGCAGGCTCACTTCACGACCCAGGCGCTGTTGTGCATCAAGCACGGCACCTTGCAGCGCAGCGGGTTTGACCTGGTCGTGCGGGCACTGGATCAACTGGACAGCGCTGAGCGAAGCAACCCGGTCGAGTGGTCAATGCCAGGCTTCTTTTTGCAGCACACCCTCTTTGAGGGGCCCGCCGCACAATTCTGCCCTAGCCTGCTGATCCTCAGTCATCCCGGTCGGCCGCAACGGGTGCTTTATCAGGCTGGCATCCTCAAGGCTTTCATCCAGTTCGCCAATGAAGAGGAACTCAACGATTACTTGCGCCACGCAGCGCGCAGCCAGACATGGCGCGAAGCAGTGCTCAGCTATGTTCCAGTGCGGCACCAGCAGCGACTCAGCTACATCCTCAAACTCTGGACGGGGGATCAGGCGCCCAGTCAGCCGGTTTCGGTATTTCGGCCATGGACAGACGTACTGCTCAATCAAGACGCCCGCAAAGCTCTGGCGCAAGAGCGCAGCGACCAGCGTTTCGCGGGCTCGCCTTTTGTTCATATCCGCGACATGCTCAGGCGCAACGCTCGCTGGGACGCGGATGACAGCATCGTCACGTCTCAGGAGATCTCCCTGCGCTACTGGACTCGTCAGCTCAGCCATCTGCAATTTCTGCTGGCGCCCATGTCCGTATTACTGACTCCGGCGTTGATTGCGGCCTGGATGACCGAGCTTGGCATTGCAGCGTTGAATATCGGTTCAGCGAATCTGCCAGGCGCGCGTCACCACGAAAAACGCCAGGCCTGGCTCAGTGTTCTGTCTCTCGGGCTGTTGCAACGGCCACCGCTGATGCCGCGCCTGAGCCACGCACTGCATAAGCTGGCGACAACGGTCAAACCCGCTTTGCGGCCGGCACTGACCTCAGCGGTTAATACCAAAAGTTTCAGCACCTGGCTCGGTCGCTCAATGCGTAACCGGGAGACCCGTCTCGAGCTGTTCTTTCATACCGACGCCATGCTCAAAGCCTGGACCATCCCCGGCCACCGGGCGTTCTCGACCCTGGCGGTCAAAGCCTGGAAACTGCAACGCCAGTTTCTGCTGTGGACCGCCGAGGGCCGCCAGGCGCGAACGCTGGTGGTCAGTAGTCACGGCTATTCCCTGCCCTGGAGCAAAAAGGCGATGATCCCCAACGGCACGGAATTGGGCGTTTATGCACCCCACGGTTTTGAACTGGTCGATCCGCGGTTGCATCGAGTCGTCAGCAAACAAGCGGTCCCGTTCGCACTGCTCAACGCGCGGTACAACACACTCACCGCGCCGCTGGATCAGCCTTATGAACTGACCGAAAGACTGCTGGCAGGCACCGCCCGGCAAGGCATGATCAAGAACTACAGCCTGGCGAAGTTCCAGACGCCCCACGGCGAAAGCTACCGGGATATCAGCCACATCGTGCGCAACTCGAACCAGTCGCCGTTCATGAGCACGCTGCCGCCCAGTCCCATGGATGTCCTTACAATCAGAAACCGCTTCGGCATGCCGACGCCAACCCTGGAAAGGCTATTCGACGCACTGTTCGAGACAGGCATTCACTACGATCGGATTCTGTTGGTGCATTGCCGGTGCTCGGCCTTCAAGTCGCTGTTGGGCATGGCACCGGTGCATCAAGTCCCCTGAGACAGACTGTGAAACTTGCGCAGTGGGGGCGTAGATGCGTCGAAAACAGGCAACATCTCGATAGCGCAAGTAATGGCGGCGCGCTAGCATGCCGCCATTACCTGCAATTTCAACTACGGACGTGTCATGCCTTTTCGCACCCCGGCGTATTCGCAGCGCTCGCTGTTGCTGACGTTAATTATTGTGCTCGGCAGCGGCTTTCTGGCGACCTCTCTGCTCAGTTATAACGCCTCGCGCACGGCTATTCGCGACAACATCATCAATACCGAGCTGCCGCTGACCTCCGATACGGTGTATTCGGAAATCCAGAAAGACCTGGTCCGTCCGGTGCTGATTTCCTCGATGATGGCCCGGGATACCTTTATGCGCGACTGGGTGGTCGACGGTGAGCGCAACCCCGAAAAAATGACCCGCTACCTTAGAGAGGTCATGGATCACTACGGCGCCTTCACCTCGTTTTTCGTGTCCGACAAAAGCCTGACTTACTACCAGGCCAAGGGCGTACTGAAGAAAATCGACGCCCGCGAGCCGCGCGATGTCTGGTATTACCGGGTCCGTGACATGGAAGCACCGTTCGAGATCAACGTCGATCCCGACATGGCCAACAAAGACAACCTGACCTTCTTCATCAATTACAAAGTCTTCGACTACGCCAACCAGTTCATCGGTGCTACTGGCGTCGGCCTGACCGTGGACGCAGTGATCAAACTGATTGATCGCTATCAGCAGCGTTATGACCGCAGCGTTTACTTCGTGGATGCCTTCGGACGCATCGTGCTGACCGGCGCAGACGGAGGCCCCCAAGGCGCTGCCATCGGTGATTCCCTGAGCAATCTGCCGGGCATCGCCGACCTGAACAGACAGATGCCCAAACCCCTCAGCGGCACGTATGAATACCAGAGCAACGACCACCGTCGCTTTCTCAATGTGCGCTATATCCCTGAGTTGCACTGGTACCTGTTCGTTGAAAAGGAGGAAGACTCGGCCCTGAGCAATGCGCGGGCTTCGCTGTACCTGAACCTGCTGATTTGCCTGATCATCACGCTGGTGGTGGTCTACCTGCTGCATCATTTGATGAACCGTCACCAGCAGCGCATCGAAACCCAGGCCACACTGGACAGCCTGACCGGCCTGCCCAACCGACGCGGCTTCAACCTGATGGCGGACAAGACACTCAAAGATGCCGCGCGCGAGGCAAGACCACTGTCAGCGATGCTGCTGGACCTGGACCACTTCAAACACCTGAACGACACCCGTGGGCATCTGGCGGGGGATGAAGTGCTGGTGGGCTTCGCCGATGATCTGAGAAGTTGTTTGCGTCAGTCGGACATCGTTTGTCGCTGGGGCGGCGAGGAGTTCATCATCCTGCTCAAGGGCAGCGATAGCCAAAGCGCCCGACGCGTCGCCGAGAAAATTCGCCTGCTGGCCGAGCAACATACGTATGTGTTCGCCAATGAGCCGCTGCAAGTGACCGTCAGCATCGGCCTGGCCGAACTGCAGCCCGACGACACCCTGCACAGCCTGATCGCCCGAGCCGACAGCGCGCTGTACCGCGCCAAACAAAACGGCCGCAATCAGGTTTGTATCGAGGAGCCGATCCCGGCATGAGCACAGCATCTGCGAACCCGGCCCTGTGTCCGGCCTGTGGCGCCAGCAACGATTGCACCCAGGCCGACCCGAAAACTGCCGACCAGGCCTGCTGGTGTTTTTCAGTCAGCATCGATCCAGCGCTCATCCAGGCGTTGCCGGACGAGCTGCGCAATAAGACCTGCTTGTGTCCGCGCTGTGCGGGTATCAATGACGCGCTCTCAGGCAAAAACAATCCCTGAGACGCTATGGATGTTTGCCTGCAACCCTGTAGGAGCTGCCGCAGGCTGCGAAGGGGATATTTCTGATACACCGCTTTCGCAGCCTTCGGCAGCTCCTACAGATCGCCACCAGTGCATGATTCTAAGTTGGCCTGCAAACTTACTCTGCGCCTGAACAGTAGTCATCCCGGGCAAGCGCGCTCCTACGGATCATCGGCACACGGCGGGGTTCGTGAAGCCTCAAGGGACCGAGTACCATACTTACCCTCCTCACCCATTGAATGCCGTGCCATGCGCCTCGACCGTTTCCTCAGCAACCTGCCGCGCTTCAATCGCAAGGACGTGCGCCTGGCGCTGATTGCCGGGCGGATCAAGGTGGATGGACAAGTGATCGGTGATCCCCATCACGATGTGCGGGAATTCTGCCGTGTAGAGTTCGACGCCGAAGTGCTGCAGGCTGGCAAGCCCGCGCGCTACTTCATGCTGCATAAACCGCCTGGTTGCGTTAGCGCAACCTCTGACCCGCAGCACCCGACGGTCCTTGATCTGTTACACGAACCGGACAAGCAAGAGCTGCACATCGCCGGGCGATTGGACTTCAATACCACCGGCCTGATGCTCATTACCAATGACGGCCAATGGTCGCGACGTCTGACTCAGCCGCAGACCAAGCTGCCGAAAGTCTATTACGTCGAAACCGAGCAGGTGATTGACGAGCGCTACGCGGAGAAATTCTCAGAAGGTTTTTACTTCGCATTCGAAGACTTGACCACGCAACCGGCCCTACTCACCGTGCTCGGGCCACGTTGCGCACGCCTGAGTATCGTTGAAGGCCGCTACCATCAGATCAAACGCATGTTCGGCTATTTCGACAACAAAGTGCTGCGACTGCACCGAGAAAGCATGGGCCATCTGACCCTGGACCCCGCGCTAGAGCCCGGACAGTACCGTTCGCTACAGGCCGCGGAAATAAAAGGCGTCCAGGCCTAGTACGACCGCTCGGCAGAACGCCTTTGGCAAACTACGAACGGCACTTGCGGGTAACCCGATCCCCTGCTTGAATCCAATCGTCGGTCCACATGTGACCGGCGAGTCATTTGTGCATTCTAAGAAACCTTTTGCCGACCAGAGCACACGCTCACGGCAAATCGCCCGCCAATAATAAAACACCTGTCGGACAGACCGTTCGGATCGACAAGGGCCCCTTAAGGCAATGCCTACCTGTCACGAAACTCGTGCAATTTCGATTGCGCGCAAATCTGTTTACGCCAGGAGACATAGATATGAGGCCAGAAATCGCTGTGCTCGATATACAGGGACAGTTTCGGGTTTACACGGAGTTTTATCGCGCAGACGCCGCAGAAAAGACCATCATCCTGGTCAACGGCTCGCTGGCCACCACTGCGTCATTTGCCCAGACGGTGCGTAATCTGCACCCTCAATTCAACGTGGTGCTTTACGACCAACCCTATGCAGGCAAGTCCAAGCCGCACAACATGAACGAAAGGCCGCTGACCAAGGAGCTGGAAGGCCAGATCCTGCTGGAGTTGATCGACCACTTCAATGCAGAACACATCATGTCGTTCTCCTGGGGCGGTGCGGCGGCACTGGTTGCGCTCTCTCATCGGCCGCAACGGATCGAAAAAGCGGTGATCAGCTCATTCTCACCCGTGATCAACGGCCCCATGCGCGACTACCTCGAACGGGGCGTGAAGCACTTGAGCGTCCACGATCGTTACGAAGTCGGCAATCTGGTCAACGACACCATCGGCAAACACCTGCCGCCGTTGTTCAAGCGCTTCAACTATCGCCATGTGAGTAGCCTGGACACCCATGAATACGACCAGATGAACTACCACATCAACGATGTCTTGAACCTTGACGCCCAGAGTTACCTGAGTGCGGCCAGGAACATCAACGTGCCGGTACTGTTCCTGAATGGCGAATGGGACGAATACACTGCCGCCGCCGACGCCCGCCTGTTCGCGCCCGTTGTCCAGCACAGCACCTTCACCACCATTCAGAGCACCGGGCACTTTCTGGACATGGAACACAAAGCCGCCTGCCGCGATTCGCGTTTCGCCCTGATGGACTTCCTCACCCCTCCAGCACCGGCACGCAACCGCTCAACCTACCACTTCAAACAGGTGCAGACCGTACATGCATTCGCCCTGTGAGCATCGCGTTCGACCAGGCAAGCAAACCCATTCGCCAGCGCAACACACACCACAACTGGCGGATGGGCCTGGTTCGGAATCGGGTCTGATGGGGTGCGTAAAAAAGGGGAAAGATAAATTAGCGCTTCAATTCAGCGTGGCGTTCTGGTACAAAGTCAGCCGCTTCAGAGCGGGTGTAGTTTAGTGGCAAAACGAAAGCTTCCCAAGCTTTAGTTGAGGGTTCGATTCCCTCCACCCGCTCCA
>Ga0247731_1000305_pt1 | contig 13661 bp, 10 predicted proteins | sample UWRJL088202R2_FD_180938 | JGI IMG/M metagenome (GOLD analysis project Ga0247731, IMG submission 180938) | Plant litter microbial communities from Arlington Agricultural Research Station in Wisconsin, United States - UWRJ-L088-202R-2 | ecosystem: Environmental > Terrestrial > Plant litter >...
GATGCCTACGCCTGCGCTGAACCCACCGACCTCGCCCCCGCCCGTACGCCCCACGCGGGCGCTCAAGATCAGCTTCGGCATTGTCGGCGCGCTGTTCTTACTAGGCGCCCCGTCATCGCTCGCCTTCTTTCTCGCAACGACTGCTCCTGACGACGTGCAGGTAGCGGAAGCGATGCCGTCCATTCTTGCGGCTCTACTTCTTGTAGCCACCCCTCCCCTTGCCGGATTTCTGGCAGCGGTGCTTCCCGCTGACCCGCGCACGCCGGGCGGTCAACGCCGTTTCCGCACCGTCGCGCTTGTTTCGGCAGCGACAGTTCTCGCCGGGGCACTCACTCTTGTAATTTTTGCCGGCTCCGATGTTGTATCGGGCGGTGCGACCGCCGCGATTGTGGGGGGTTCCATCGTCCTGACCGCGGGCAGCTTGGCCCTTGGGTTGGTCATTCGCCGACGCGATGCAGCACGCCCACAACAGCCCTGGAAACCTCCGGCGGTGGAAGCGGCGATGGTGCGCAAGCACGTGTTGAGGGTGGTGTGGACTTTTGCGATCACGCTACTTGTCGCCGTAGTTGCTTTTGTGGCGTTGGGTGTGGCGAGCAACGAGGACAACGGTTTCATCGTCACCGGTGTTTTGCTCGCAACCAGCATCGCGTTTATCGCAGCGAGCATGGTGTGTCTCATTGTGATTTTTCCGCTGTTTTTCCGTGCCCGCGAAATATTCGGAGACGACACGGCGCTTCAACGACGGGTAGCCAAAATGGTCACGGGGCATCCACGTCAGCGCACCAGCACGTCCTCTACCGCTGGCGAACTGCTCGAGCCGGATGCCTCCGCAACAATCGCAGCCGCGCGATACGCGAGCGTGGCGGCAATCTCGCTGCCCTTCCAACTGGCGCAGAGCGTCCTTCTTCTGGCGGGCATCGCATTTGGGCAGCTCTCGTCGATTACTACTCCGGACAACGACCTCGTTCCACTCAACGCGCTGCTTCTCGCCTTTGTTGTCGTCGCGGTACCCATCACCGTGCCTTTCGCGCTCCGCCAGCTCCGGCGAGCGCGGACTTACCGGGACGACCATCCTCTCGAATCACTCCCACCCTCGGAATGACACAAACGTATCTAGGGGCAGCCCCGACACGTTGCAGTGACGACCTGTGGATGACACGCCGGAAATAGGTGTGAATAAAAAAACCTGACGCCCCACTTTGGGGGATGTCTGGGGGTAGTCGTAGCGTGACAGTGGCGGATTTCCGCCCCTCAGAAAGTGAAACATCCCTCCACAGCCTGTGGAGAACTACAGCGACGTAACTACTACCCGTTGTGGGTACACAAAATGTCGGACCCCATATGTAGTATTGAACTCTCACCACGGACCGGCCCGCAAAGACGAGAAGTGATGCCACAACTTATACAAAAAGTCCAGTTTTATTTTCCCTGGCGGAAGTGCTGCACGGTTCGATATGGGCCCGCTTCCCCCAGGACATTCAGCTCGGACGCAACCATCGAAGGGACCACGCACATGGCGATCACGGTCTACAGCAAGCCCTCCTGCGTTCAGTGCACCGCAACGTACCGCGCACTCGACAAGAAGGGCATCGAATACGAAATCTTCGACGTCTCCGTCGACGAGAAGGCCCTTGAGACCGTCAAGTCGCTCGGCTACATGCAGGCACCCGTTGTTATCACGGACAACGACCACTGGAGCGGATTCCGCCCCGACAAGATCGCCCTGCTGGCTAGCTGATTCGTTCCGGTAAACAGCCATGACAGAGCTCGTATATTTTTCGAGTGCGTCTGGCAACACGCATCGGTTCATCGAGAAGCTGGGTCGCCCCGCATCCCGAATTCCGCTGCACGGTCATAAAGACGGCGTGAAGCAAGACACCCTGCACGCGACCGAACCGTATGTGCTTGTCATTCCCACCTATGGCGGCGGCCTCAACAGTGATGCCGTACCCAAACAGGTCAAAAGATTTCTGAACGACGAAACGAATCGTTCCCTCATCCGCGGCGTTATAGGCGCGGGCAACACCAATTTCGGTGAGGCGTTCTGCCTGGCCGGCGACATTGTCGCCGCGAAGTGCAAAGTTCCCCACCTGTACAAATTTGAAGTATTCGGCACCCCCGACGACATCCTCGCCGTCGACAAAGGATTGGACACCTTTTGGATCTCCCAGTAATTGAGACACCCGGCAAAATCCAGATGGATTACCACTCGCTCAACGCCATGCTCAACCTCTACGGCGAGAACGGCGAGATCCAGTTCGACAAAGACCGGGAAGCTGCTCGTGAGTACTTCCTCCAGCACGTCAACCAGAACACGGTGTTCTTCCACTCGCTGCGCGAGCGTCTCGACTACCTGGTTGAGAAGGAGTACTACGAGAAGGAGCTCATCGAGAGCTACTCCTTCGAGTTCATCACCAAGCTGAACGACCTCGCGTACTCGAAGAAGTTCCGCTTCCAGTCGTTCCTCGGCGCCTTCAAGTACTACACGTCCTACACACTGAAGACGTTTGACGGAAACCGCTACCTCGAGCGTTTCGAAGACCGCGTAGTGATGACCTCCTTGGGTCTCGCCGCCGGCAACGAATCCCTCGCCATCAACCTCGTTGAAGAGATCCTCGCCGGCCGTTTCCAGCCCGCGACCCCGACCTTCCTCAACTCGGGCAAGGCACAGCGTGGCGAGCTCGTCTCCTGCTTCCTTCTTCGTATCGAAGACAACATGGAGTCCATCTCCCGCGGCATCAACTCCTCCCTGCAGCTGTCCAAGCGCGGCGGCGGAGTAGCCCTCCTTCTCTCGAACATCCGCGAGTCCGGTGCACCGATCAAGCAGATCGAGAACCAGTCCTCCGGAATCATCCCCGTGATGAAGCTTCTGGAAGACTCCTTCAGCTATGCCAACCAGCTCGGTGCCCGCCAGGGTGCCGGTGCGGTGTACCTGCAGGCGCACCACCCCGACATCATGCGTTTCCTCGACACCAAGCGTGAGAACGCTGACGAGAAGATCCGCATCAAGACCCTGTCGCTGGGTGTTGTTGTTCCCGACATCACGTTCGAACTCGCCAAAAACGACGAGTGGATGTACCTCTTCTCTCCGTACGACGTCGAGCGCGAATACGGCGTCCCGTTCGCTGACATCTCGGTTACCGAGAAGTACCGCGAGATGGTCGACAACCCGAAGATCAAGAAGACCAAGATCAAGGCCCGTGAGTTCTTCCAGACCCTCGCCGAGATCCAGTTCGAGTCCGGCTACCCGTACATCATGTTCGAAGACACCGTGAACGCTGCGAACCCCATCAAGGGCCGCATCAACATGTCGAACCTCTGCTCGGAGATCCTTCAGGTCAACACCCCGACCACGTACAACGAAGACCTCTCGTACAACCAGATCGGTAAGGACATCAGCTGCAACCTCGGCTCGATGAACATCGCGCTGTCGATGGACTCCCCCGACTTCGGCCTCACGGTCGAGACCGCGATTCGTGGCCTCTCCTCGGTCTCCGACCAGAGCCACATTGCGTCGGTCCGTTCGATTGAAGACGGCAACGACCGTTCGCACGCCATCGGCCTCGGCCAGATGAACCTGCACGGATACCTCGCTCGCGAGCGCATCTTCTACGGTTCCGAAGAGGGCGTCGACTTCACGAACATCTACTTCTACACGGTGCTGTTCCACGCTCTGCGTGCATCCAACCGCATCTCGATCGAGCGCGGCACGACCTTCGAGGGCTTTGCTGACTCGGCCTACGCGTCGGGCACCTTCTTCGACAAGTACACAACTCAGGAATGGGTTCCCGCCACCGACAAGGTGCGCGGCCTCTTCGAGACCTCCGGGGTGCACATCCCCACGCAGGCCGACTGGGACCAGCTGAAGGCTTCCGTCATGGAGCACGGCATCTACAACCAGAACCTGCAGGCTGTTCCGCCGACCGGGTCGATCTCGTACATCAACAACTCGACCGCATCGATCCACCCGATCGCGTCCAAGATTGAGATCCGCAAGGAAGGCAAGCTCGGTCGCGTCTACTTCCCCGCGCCGTTCATGACGAACGACAACCTGGAGTACTACCAGGACGCGTACGAAATTGGTTACGAAAAGGTCGTCGACACCTACGCGGCTGCCACGCAGCACGTTGACCAGGGCCTGTCGCTGACGCTGTTCTTCAAGGACACCGCCACCACCCGCGACATCAACCGTGCACAGATCTACGCATGGAAAAAGGGCATCAAGACGATTTACTACATCCGTCTTCGCCAGATGGCCCTCGAGGGCACGGAAATGGAGAACTGCGTTTCTTGCCAACTCTAAGGAACAGTCTGTTTCTTAGTTAGCGGCACAAGCGCAAAGATCTTGTAGCAAAATAGTGTGTTTCACCGGGCGGATGACGCGTGCCCCGCGTCATCCGCCCCTCACCATCTCAACCGGCAGTCGCCACCACTGCACCACCATCAGGAACTGGACATGACAGAGAAACTCAAGCTCATCAGCCACGTTGACGCGATCAACTGGAACAAGATCGAGGACGCCAAAGACGTTGAGGTCTGGAACCGTCTCGTCAACAACTTCTGGCTGCCCGAGAAAATCCCGTTGTCGAACGACATCCAGTCCTGGAACACCCTGACGCCCGCCGAGCAGAAGCTCACCATGCGCGTTTTTACGGGCCTTACGCTTCTCGACACTATTCAGGGCACCGTCGGCGCCGTTTCGCTCATCCCCGACGCGATCACCCCGCACGAGGAAGCCGTTTACACCAACATCGCGTTTATGGAGTCGGTGCACGCGAAGAGCTACTCCTCTGTCTTCTCGACCCTGAGCAACACCAAGGACATCGACGAAGCCTTCCGTTGGTCGACGGAGAACGAGAACCTTCAGAAGAAGGCTGAAATCGTTATGAAGTACTACCGGGGTGATGACCCGCTCAAGCGCAAGGTCGCCTCGACACTTCTCGAGTCGTTCCTTTTCTACTCCGGCTTCTACCTGCCGATGTACTGGTCAAGCCGCGCGAAACTCACCAACACCGCTGACCTCATCCGCCTCATCATCCGCGACGAGGCCGTGCACGGGTACTACATCGGTTACAAGTTCCAGAAGGGCCTCGAGAAGGAGACCCAGGAGCGCCGCGATGAGATCAAGGAGTACACCTACGACTTGCTCAACGAGCTCTACGACAACGAGGCCGAGTACACGCAGGACCTCTACGACGAGGTCGGCCTGACCGAAGACGTCAAGAAGTTCCTTCACTACAACGCCAACAAGGCGCTGATGAACCTCGGTTACGAGGCGATCTTCCCCAAGGAGCTCACCGACGTCAACCCGGCGATCCTCTCCGCCCTCTCCCCCAACTCGGACGAGAACCACGACTTTTTCTCCGGTTCGGGTTCGTCGTACGTCATCGGCAAGGCCGTTGTCACCGAAGACGAGGACTGGGACTTCTAACTCCCTCTCCACCTCGCCACACCGGCACAGCAGCAATATCGCTGCGCTTCCCCCACAACCCCACCGGGTACTCCCGGTGGGGTTTTGTGCGTCCGGATCCGACCGTTGCACAACAAACCTACCCACGGTAGGTTTGTTGGAGCACCCCGACCCAGCGCAGAAAAGAAGGCCACTCAATGAAGATCTTGATCCAGGCGGACGCCGACGCCGTCAGCCAGACCGCGGCCGCCGTCATCCTGGGAACGATGACCCACGACCGCCGCGTCAATGTGTCGCTGACCGCAGGATCCACTCCGGTCGGCACCTATTGGATCGTGGCACCGATTCTCGCCGCCGACCCAGGCTCGTACTCGAACGTCCACTTCTATAACTTCGACGAAGTTCCGCTCGCGGATTCCGTGCGTGGCATGACAATGACCGCGCTGGATGAGCAGATTTACGGACCGGCCGGCATCGTGGCGGAGAATCTGCACGAGCTGACCATGGATACCGCAGATGCCATTCGTACCGACTTGATTGACCACGGCGGACTCGATCTCATTGTGATGGGGTTGGGCGCCGATGGGCACTTCTGCGGCAACCTTCCCGGGTCCACCCGCTTCGACGCGGACATCTACGACATCTCCATCACCCCAGAGCTGCCGTGGTACCCCGACTTCGCTACCCACTTTCCCGCGACGTCCGTTCCCACCCGCTTGGTCACGATGGGCGCTCCCCTGATCAACCGCGCGAAGCGCGCGGTGCTGATCGTCACGGGCGCGGCCAAGGCGGACGCACTGGCCGCTGCGCTCAACGGACCGGTGACTCCCGAGCTGCCAGCGTCGATATTGCAGACCCACCCCGACCTGCTGGTTATCGCCGACGGAGCCGCGGCGGCGCAGCTCGCCCGCTGACCGTCAAGAAAACCGATTTCGCCGGCGACGACTAAGACGTCCCCGTCTCGCGATTCACTCCGACTCAGTTCAGAGCGATGACGATCGGCCCCGCCTCGGCCGGTCCGCCGCATTCAGTGGTTCCGCCGACCTGCTTCCATTCGAAGTCAGCCGTAGCTTCTGCGGCTACGGAGCCGTCGGCATAGTAGGCCGTTATCGTGCCACTCTCGGGCTTATTGAATATCCGAAAAGACCACGAATTGTCGCTTCCGCTCGCGGTATAGAGCGAAAGTTCATCGACTATCGGTGTGGGGCTCGCGGTGGGGCTGACGCCATTGTCACGCGGAAAAGGAGATGCCTCGACGGGCTGGGTCCCACCGGCGAGGTGAGAACACTCGCCGTCAACATCACAGAGGCGCACCTCGACAACCTGGCTGGCATCGCCGGTCAACTCCACAGACAGACTGTCAATGTAGCCAATGGCGGTGCACACCCTGTCCCATTCCCCCGTGCAGCCCACGAGGGTTGAGGCGAGAATGACGCAGGCCAAAGCTGTCAACGTCCTTCGGGAACGACCAACGGCAGCGCTCATGGCCCGACGATCTCACAGCGGGGAGCACGATGGAACGTTTCTCCAGGATTCGTTGTCGGTGTGTGACCTCCGCAAGAGGACGCCGACGGAAGAAATTCGCGCGCCGGACGTTAACCCGGGTATGGAATCGAACCCGACCGCTGAGCGCCACGCGACCGTTGTGGTCATCGGTGGCGGACAAGCCGGGCTCTCGGCCGCGTACCACCTCACCCGTCGGGGATTCGTCAGCGCAGTTGTCGAGCCGACCGCTGCCCGCACGTTTGTTGTTCTCGACGCGGAGTCCGCGCCCGGTGGCGCATGGCAACACCGGTGGGAGTCCCTGCGGATGGGAACCGTCAACGGCATCTTCGACCTCCCCGGCTTCCCCAGTCCCCCGATCGACGTGAACGAACCCAGCCGCGACGCCGTCCCTCTTTACTTCGGCGGGTTTGAGAACAAGTTCTCCTTTCCCATCCTGCGTCCCGTGCACGTCAGCGCTGTGCGCCCCGTCGACGACGACCCTCACGGCGAGCTGCGCGTCGAGAGCGACGGCGGCACCTGGCTCACCCGCGCGGTCATCAACGCGACGGGAACCTGGACGAACCCCATCACCCCGCCCTATCCCGGCGCGGACAGCTTCGTCGGGCGCCAGCTGCACACCCAGCAGTACGAGTACGCCGAAGACTTCATCGGCCTCCGCGTCGCGGTTGTTGGCGGCGGCATCTCGGCCCTTCAGCAGCTCGAGGAGATCTCCCGGTTCGCCACCACCTATTGGTACACACGCCGCGAGCCCGTTTTCCTCGATAGCGAATTCACCAGTGAGGCGGGGCGCTCAACCATCGACAAGGTCACGGCCGACGCCGAGGCCGGCCGGCCCGCCGGAAGTGTTGTTTCCTACACCGGCCTGCCCTGGAGCGACTATGCCCTCGCGGCGAAAGAACGCGGTGCGTTGGAGCGCCGCCCCATGTTTACCGGCATCGAACCGCGCGGGGTGCGGGAAGCCGACGGCACGTTCACTCCGGTCGACGTCATTCTCTGGGCGACCGGGTTCAAGGCTGCCCTCACGCACCTCGATCCCCTCCACCTGCGCAACGATCTCGGGGGTATCGCCGTGCGCGGCACGCGCGTGGCGTCCGAGCCGCGTGTGCACCTCATCGGCTTCGGTCCGTCGCAGTCCACGGTCGGCGCCAATCGGGCCGGCCGCGCCGCCGTGCAGGAGGTAGAAAAACTGCTGAACCGCGAAGACACAACAGCGCCCGGCACCGAAGTGCCGGACGCCAATGAGTCCGTGGCTTAGTTAAAAACCATTCCGCCGTCGACGATGATCGACTGCCCCGTGATGTAGTTCGAGTCCGGGCCGGAGAGGAACGACACCACTCCCGCCACATCGGACGGCTCCGACAGACGCTCGAGCGTGATCCCGTGCGTGAACTGCTCCCAGCCCCATGCCTCGGGTTGGCCAGCGAGTTCCGCTGTCTTTTTCGCGAGATCTTCCATCAGCGGCGTCCGCACTATCCCGGGAGCAAAGGTATTGACCGTGATGCCGTACTTGGCCAGGTCGCGTGCCGCGGTCTGGGAGAACCCGCGCAGCGCAAACTTCGTCGCCGAGTAGAGCGCGATGCCCGGGTTGCCTATGTGGCCCGCCTGCGACGCCGCGCTGATGATCTTGCCCCCGTGCCCGAGTTCTTTAAACGCTTTGGTCGCGGCCTGGGTTCCCCAGACGGCTCCGTTGAAGTTAATGGAGAAGACCTTATTGATGCTCTCCTCGGTTATCTCCTCGATCGGCGACTGCGGCGCTATGCCCGCGTTGTTGATGATGACGTCGAACCCGCCGAACGCGGTGACGGTCTGATCGACCGCAGAAAAGACGCTGTCCCGGTTGGCAACGTCGACTTCCACCGCGATCGCGCCGCCCGCCTGTCCGCCGAGGCTCTCGGCGACGGTTGTCGCCAGTGCGATGTTCCGGTCGGCGATAGCGACCTGAAAACCATCCGCGTGCAGGCGTTCGGCGATGGCCTGCCCGATGCCCTGTGCCCCGCCCGTGACGAGTGCGACTTTGCCGTTTTCTGTGCGTGCCATCTGGTGCTCCTTGACTCCATGAGTTCAGGTCACACTCCGGTCTCCCGGTCGCGATACACAGCGCCGACAGATCCGTTCTGGCGTGTTAGGTGGCCCCTTCGTCGCCGAGAAAAACATGGCGCGAACTGCCGAACGTTTAATGAGCTGTCTTCAGCTTAGACCTGTGAGATCGCTCCGCGGGGGCTGGGCGCGGGCGGTGCGCTTGCCATATTGTGGCCCGTTTTCGACAGCCCTTTGGGTGACGGTCGGGTAACGATGCTGGTGCACCCTCCCGGGCATCCCGAACACACAATTCATGCGTCGTTCACCTGTACCTCGCATCGGCATCACCATTTTGATCGGCATTTTTTGGGTGGATGCTCGGCGCGCACTCACCCGGGCGGCATCAGCGTCGGCGCGTCCCACCAGGGGGCTTGCGTCATCCCTCAGGATGAAATACAGACCGTTTTATTTGTGATGAAACCTCGACCGTATAAGTTAGGGTCTATGTCTGCCTCCTACCGTGCCGCAAGTGTGATTGGGGCAGCGATCGGATCGATCCTGCTGAGCGTTCTCGCCGGCGTTCTCATCGCCGCTCTGCTCACCCCGGCCATCACCGTCACGAGCGCCACCGTGTCCACCACCGTTGGCATCTTCGACAGCCTTCCCACCGAGGTGGAGATCCGCCCGCAGCCGCAGCAGAACCGGATCTTCGCGACCCAGGACGGCACGGAAATCCAGATCGCCACGATCTTCAGCCAGAACCGCGAAGAGGTCACCTGGGACGAAGTGTCTGACTTCGCCAAGGACGCCGCCGTCAGCGGTGAAGACCGCCGCTACTTCGAACACGGCGGAATCGACCTGCCCGGTATCGCCCGCGCTGCCGTGAAAAACGTGGCCGGAGGCGGCGTCGAAGAGGGTGCATCGACGATCGCCCAGCAGTACATCAAAAACACCTTTATCCAGGCCGCACTCGAGCTGCCGACAGAGAAGGAACGCGACGACGCGTACGAAGAAGCCATCGCCCCCTCGTTCGAGCGCAAGCTCAAGGAGATCAAGCTCGCGATCGCGCTCGACAAGGAGTACTCCAAGCAGGACATCCTGCTGGCCTACCTCAACATCGCCAACTTCGGCGGCACCACCTACGGCATCGAGGCCGCAGCCAAGCGCTACTACAACACCACCGCCAAAGACCTCACCGCAGCGCAGGCCGCAAGCCTCGTCGGAATTGTGCAGTCACCCGGTGTGCTCAACCTCCAGACGGAGGAGCACTACGCCGACAACCAGGAACGCCGCGACATCATCCTCGGCGCCATGCTCTCCGAAGACAAACTCACCCGTGACCAGTACAACGAGGCCATCGCCACACCGGTCGACGCCACCACGGTCACACTGACGGACCCGTCCAACGGCTGTCTTGTCGCCAACGACCACGCCCGCTTCTTCTGCGACTACGTACAGAAGCTCATCAAAACGATTCCCTCGCTCGGCGCCAACGAGGAAGAGCGCGAAGCCAACTGGAAACTGGGCGGCTACGACATCCACACCACGCTCGACCTCGGCCTGCAGATCAACGCCCAGGACGTCTCGTGGCAGTACGCCGACAAAAACGCCACCGCGCTGAAGCTCGGCTCGGCGACCGCATCGGTCGAGGCTGGCACCGGACGCATCCTGATCATGGCCCAGAACAAGGACTACAACAACACCGAAGCCGGCGGCGGCCCCAGCGCCACCGCCGTCAACTTCAACACCGACCGCGAATACGGCGGATCCAGCGGCTTCCAGCCCGGATCGACGTACAAGGTGTTCACCCTCATCGAGTGGCTCAAGCAGGGCCACGGCATCAACGAGATGGTTGACGGATCTCCCCGCACCGAATCGCAGAGCTCGTTCACCAACTCCTGCACCGGTAACCCGTCGGGTGCGCCCTTCAAGTTCCGTAACGATGACTCGATGTCGGGGCCGATGACCGCGGCCACCGGAACCCAGTTCTCGGTCAACGGTGCGTTTGTGTCGATGGCGCTGCAGCTCGACCTCTGCAAAATCGCCGAGACCGCGTCCTCCCTCGGAGTGCACCGCGCCGACGGCAACCCCCTGTCTGACACCCCCGCCACCGTTCTCGGCACCAACGAGGTTGCCCCGCTCTCGATGGCTGCCGCCTACGCCGCCATCGGCGCCAAGGGCCTGTACTGCGCACCCATCGCGATCGACCGCATCACCGCTCCCGACGGCACTGAGATTGAGGGCCAGGCGCGCGACTGCACCCAGCAGATCAGCCCCGAGGTTGCCAACACCGCCGCCTTCGCCATGGGAAAGGTCATGACGGCCGGAACCGGTCGCGCATCCAACCCCTACAACGGTGTCGAGTACATCGGTAAGACCGGTACCACTGACTCCTCCGCCGCCACCTGGATGGTCGGAGCCACCACCCGCGTCGGCACCGCCGTCTGGGTCGGAAACATCGTTGACAAGGTTGCACTGCGGTCGGTGAGGATCAACGGCATCAGCGCCGCGACCCTCCGCCACAACATCTTCAAAGCGACCGCGTCGGCAATCGACAAGATCCCCGTCTACCGTGGCGGCGCCTTCCCCGGCCCGGCCGCGGAGCTCCTCACCGGAACCGGTGAACCGCTCATCGACGTGAGCGACCAGACCATCGACGCGGCCACCACCATGCTCGAGGCCGCCGGTCACCGCGTGAAGGTCGGCACCGAGATGGACTCGAACTTCGAGCTCGGCAAGGTCGCTGGCACCACTCCCGCCGCGGGCTCGATCATCTCCGATGGCGTCGAGATCACCCTTCGTCCGAGCAACGCCCAGCTGGGAGCAATTCCCGACGTGGTGGGCAACGGCACCACACCCACCGCGGCTGCCCGACAGACCCTCGCCGCGATGGGTTACACCGGCTACGGCCCCGACTTCTGCGTGCAGTCCGCGCCGGCCCAGGCAGGTCTCGTGTTGTCCATGAGCCCCGCAGCCGGCACTGCCGTCCGCAAGACCGACGCAATCTCGCTGGGTATCGGAACAGTGAGCTGCTAATCCACTGAAGGAGCACCATGACTGCCGCGTCTCCATCGCGCACCCTGCCGAGCGACACCCCGACCGACGGGCTGTTTCCCGAACGGGTGCCGTGGGTCGCGGTTGTTGTGTTTGTGGGGCTCGCGTTCGGACTGTCGTGGCTCGTTGCGCTGCCCCTCTGGCTGAGTGGCGACGGGCTCGCCAATCCCTTTTTTGTGCTCATCGCACCCGTGATGATGTACACCCCGCTCGTCGCCACACTGATCGTGGTGTTTGTTGTGCAGAAACCGCGCCCGCAGCGCATCGCGGAGTACCTCGGCCTCTGGCCGCTGAGGCCGGCGAAGCGTGTGGTGTGGTTGACGGTCTTCGGACTCTTCGGGGCCGCCCTCCTCGTGATCGTCACGACCCTCCTGGCCGGCGCCGTGGGGCTCGTTGGCCTTGACCTCGTGGAATTCTCCGGTTTCGCCGCGCTCCTCGCGGCCACTACCCCCACCGACATTCCCATTCCCATCGGTGTACTCGTCGCCACCCAGTTGCTGACGATCCCGATCGGCGCGCTCATCAACTCGTTCGCTTCCGTGGGCGAGGAAGTGGGATGGCGCGGCTGGCTGCTCCCCAGCCTGATGCCGCTCGGCACGTGGCCGGCGCTGCTGCTCAGCGGGGCGATCTGGGGCCTGTGGCACTCGCCGCTCATCCTTCTCGGCTACAACTTCGGCCACGCTTCGCTGCTCGGGGTCGCCCTGATGACCATGGGATGTGTGATGTTTGGCATACTGCTGGGCTGGTTGCGCCTGCGATCGGGCTCCGTCTGGCCCGCAGTCGTCGCTCACGGCGCGTTCAACGCCGCCGCCGGGTTCCTGTCGTTGGTCATCGCTGCGGGCGCCGTGGCGGATCCTGCGGTGGTCGGCCCCCTCGGCATGGTGGCCTGGGTGGTGATGGCCGTTGTGATTGTGGTCTTGCTCGCGACGGGCCAGTTCCGCAGGCAGCCCCGCCTCGCGCGTCGTGCTGTCGCCGAAGCATCCACCACCGCCCCCGACGCCCCTCTGACCGCGGTCTAACGCCGGCGACCGTCACCGCACCCAGCCATCGCCCCGCCACCGCCGATCATGCGCGCCGCACACATCGGAACGTCGGGGTGGAGCTACGACCACTGGGAGGGTGTGTTGTATCCGTTCGGGATGCCCCCGCGCGACCGCCTCGCCCGCTACAGCACCGAGTTCTCCACGGTGGAGCTCAACGCCAGCTTCTATCGCTGGCCGCGGGACGCCACGTTCGCAGGATGGAACCGGCGGCTTCCCGACGGCTTCCAGCTGTCGGTCAAGGCACCCCGCGGGCTCACCCACGCCAAAAAGCTCTACGCCCCGGAGGTCTGGGTCGAGCGGATCGCGCGCAGCTGGCACGAGCTGGGATATACGAGAGCGGTGCTCCTGGTGCAGCTGCCGCCGACGCTCGAGCGTGACGACGCGCGGCTGGACTATTTTCTCGGCCTGCTGCCCGACTGGATCCGGGTGGCCGTTGAGCTGCGCCACCCGTCGTGGAACTGCGACGACGTGTTCGCGCTGCTCGAGCGCCATGACGCCGCCTACTGCGTGATGAGCGGGGCGAACCTGCCGTGCATCCTGCGGGTGACGGCCGACTTTGTCTACGTGCGGCTGCACGGTCCCGACCACAACCACCTCTACGGCGGGTTGTACTCCGACAGCGACCTGGC
>Ga0247731_1000306_pt1 | contig 13661 bp, 12 predicted proteins | sample UWRJL088202R2_FD_180938 | JGI IMG/M metagenome (GOLD analysis project Ga0247731, IMG submission 180938) | Plant litter microbial communities from Arlington Agricultural Research Station in Wisconsin, United States - UWRJ-L088-202R-2 | ecosystem: Environmental > Terrestrial > Plant litter >...
CGGCGACGTTCATGCCCACCGAGCCGATGTTGGCGAAGCCGCACAGGGCGTAGGTCATGATCATCCGGGTGCGCGGGTCCAGCAGTTCAGGACCCTGCTTGGCCAGTTGGATGAAGGCGGTGAACTCGGTCAGGATCAGCTTGACCCCCAGCAGGCCGCCGGCCGTGCCCGCTTCCTTCCACGGAATGCCCATGGCCCAGGCCAGCGGCGCGAAGATCGTGCCAAGCACCCGCGCGATGCTCAGGTGCTCGCCGCCCACCATCGGTAGGGCGAACAGGATCTTGTCGACCATGGTGGCCAGGGCGATGAAGACGATCAGGGTGGCGCCGACGTTCAGGGCGATCTGCAGCCCGTCGGTTGTGCCCTTCATGACCGCGTCGATCGAGCTGCCGTAGGTCTTGTCTTCCTCGGCCAGGTCCAGGTCGTCGGACTTCTCGCTGGGGTCGCCGGGCACCATGATCCGGGCCAGCAGGACGCCGGCCGGGGCCGAGATCAGCGAGGCGGCCAGCACGTGGGCGGCCGCGTTGGGCAGCACGTCGTGCAGGATGGTTGCGTAGGCGACCATGGTCGAGCCGCTGACGCAGGCCATGCCGACCGCGATCAGCATGAACAGCTCCGAGCGGGTCAGGCGCTCAAGGTAGGCGCGGATGAAGATCGGCCCCTCGATCTGGCCCATGAAGATGGTGGCGGCGGTGGCTAGCGCGGGCGGGCCGCGCAGGCCCAGGGTCTTCTGGAACAGGAAGCCCAGGCCCTTGGCCAACAGCTTCAGGATGCCCCAGTGCCACAGCAGCGCCGACAGGGCGCAGACCACCAGGATCACCGGCATGACGCGGAAGGCGAACAGGAAGCCGGCCCCCGGATTGGTCTCGGTATAGGGCGGCGTCGTGCCCGACAGGTAGCCGAACACGAAGTTGGTGCCGGCCTGAGTCGACGACGCCAGGCCCTCGACCGCGCCGTTGACGCCTTGCAGGGCGTTGCGCGTGGCCGGCAGCTTGAACAGCACGAACACCAGCAGCAGTTGGATGGCGATGGCGCCGAGGGCCAGCACGAACGGGAAGCGCTTGCGGTTCTCGGAGACGAGCCAGCAAAGGCCGAGGATCAGCGCCACGCCCGACAGGGCTTGGACGTTCTCGGGAAGGAAGATCAAGACGGAAGGACCTTAAACTGATGAGGCGACGCCCCCGCGACGCCATCCAAGGGCCCAAATGACTATGATTAGGGGGCGGGGCGCAAGCGCAATGCGCAGGAAACCGCGAGGGCCAGGCGATCTGCCCGGCCCTCGCGCGGAATGTTCCTGACGCGGGATCAGGCCGCGACGTCGACCGAGGTGGTCGAGGCGGTCGCGCTGGACGCGGTCGTCGAGCTGGTCAGGTTGCTGGTCAGTTGGGCCAGCAGCTTCTGCATCAGGTCGGCGGCGTCGGCCGAGACGTCCGAGCCCAGCTGGTCGATCGACGAACTGAGGCTCTGGGCCAGTTCGGCGGCCGAGACCACGCCGTCGCCGTTCAGGTCGGCCGAGTCGGTCGCGCTGGAGGTCGAGGACCCGCTGCTGCCCGATCCGCCGCTGGGCGGAGGTCCAGGGGGCGGACCGCCGGGACCGCCAGGGCCGCCCTGGGGCTTCATCGCCGAGAACTCGTCGAGCGACAGCGTTCCGTCGCCGTCCGAGTCGCCGTTGGCCAGCATGTTCGTCGCCATGTCGGTGGCGCTGGGCGCGTCTGACGGCAGGTCGGACGGCGCATGGGCCGCCATGGCCGTGGCCAGTTCGTCGCTGGTCACCGCGCCGTCGCCGTCCTCATCGGCGTCGGCGAACATCGAGGCGGCGCGGTCGGCCTGGCTGGTTTGCTGGGTGCTGAGCAGCGAGGCCAATGTATCGGCGCTGAAACCCTGGCCCGACGAGGACCAGCCCTGCATCGACGGCGGCGGGCCGTTCTTGCCGCTGGACGGCATGTTTTGCCCGATGCCGGCGAAGGCGCTGCTGGCGCTCGAGTCGCTGCTCGCGGCCTGGGTGGACTGGGTCGAGGTCGACGCCCGCGCCTGCAGCAGTTGCTGCAGCAGCGAAGAAGACCCCACACTGGAGATGGTCATCTGTCTCTCCTGGAGGAGGAGAACGCCGGCCCCTGAGCCGGACGCCCGCGCCGGAAGTCCCGCGCGACAGGTGCGCTGCGAAAAACGCGCCATATTTCAAGCCGTTACAATGCCGATACAAAGCGCCGGCCATCGACGCTTCGCCCCGATCACGGTAGCCTGCGGGCTACGCCGCGATGGACGGGTCGCGCCGCGCAAACGCGCAAAACGCCCGTCGCGGCGCGCGCTCGGCGCGCCTTACCCCGATTTAACTTGGCCGCGTGGGGCTGGCCGGGCATTGCTGCAACCCTTGATTGGGGAGCGTTCCGCGCATGTCGCTGGCCTTGGCCACACTGTTGTACGAGTGGCGTCGATACATGGCCGCCGTGATCGCCCTGGCGTTCGCCGGGCTGCTGGTCCTGGCGCAGGTCGGGATGTTCACCGGCATCGGCAAGAGCTTCACCGCCACCATCGACCGCTCGCCTGCCGACATCATGGTGCTGGGCCCCAAGGCCGAGAGCCTGATGAACGGCGGCAGCGGCCTGCCCCGTCGCGTAATGGCCCAGATGTACATGCACCCCGAGATCACCGAGGTCGCGGACCTGGACGGTGGCAACGGGCTTTGGACCAACGTGCCCGCGCCCGGCAAGAAGCAGGTGCGCGAATGGATCCAGACCTCGGCGGTCGATCCGCGCACCGACTCCGTGACCTGGCCCAAGGACTACAACGAAAACATCCGCATCGCCCTGCTCGAGCCCTACGCCGTGGCCATCGACCGGACCGGCATGGCCAAGCTGGGCATCAAGAAGGTCGGCGACACCGCCGCCATCAACGGCCAGACCGTCCACGTCCGCTACATCCTCGACGGCTATCCCAACATGATGCAGCCGACGATCGTCATCTCGCGCGACACCCTGCGCCTGCTGGGCCAGGCCTCGAACGGCAGCCGCGTCGGCCCGCTGATGATCCGCATCAAGCATCCCGAGATGGCCGAGCACGTCCGCGACCAGCTCAACGCCAGCTCCGAAAAGAAGTATCGCGCCTGGACCCGCGCCGAGCTTTCCGACGCCAATGACGGGGCGATGATGAAGGAGAGCTTCATCGGCATCATGCTGGTCTCGTCGCTGATCCTGGGCCTGTTCATCGGGGTGGGCATCACCTCCCAGACCCTGCGCGGCGCGATCCTGGCCAACATCAAAGAATTCGCCGCTCTCCGGGCGCTGGGCGTGTCGATGGGCTCGCTACGGATGATCGTCATCGAGCTGGGCTTCTGGACCGGCATCGCCGGCCTAGCGGCCACGGCGGTGCTGGTGGCCGGCGCGGCCGCCCTGGCCGGAGCCAACGGCGTGCCGATGAGCTTCCCGATCCCGGTGGTCATCTTCGTGGCCGTCTTCCTGATCCTGATCTCGGTCGCCTCGGGCATGATGGCCCTGGGCATCCTCAAGAAAAGCCAGCCGGCGGACCTGCTGCGATGAGCGCCTCCCCCACCAACAAGACGGCCATCGTCGCCAAGGGCTTGCAGAAGCGCTTCAAGACCGGCCGCACCTATATCGAGGTGCTCAAGGACGTCGATTTCGACGCCCTGCACGGCGACGTGACCATGGTCATGGGCCCGTCGGGCTCGGGCAAGTCGACCCTGGTCGCCTGCCTGTCAGGCCTGCTGAGGCCTGACGACGGCAAGGTCGAGGCGCTGAGCACCGACCTGTGGGGTGGCCCTGACGGCCGTCCCCGCGGCCTGCCCCCGGGAAAGCTGGACCGCTTCCGCCTGGATAACTGCGGCTTCATCTTCCAGGGCTTCAACCTGTTCCCGGCGCTGAGCGCCCTGCAACAGGTGACCACGGTGCTGAAGTACCAGGGCCACAGCCCGGAGAAGGCCCGCGCCATGGCGGTGACCACTCTGGAGGAGGTCGGCCTGGGCAAGCGCATGAACCAGAAGCCGGCCGAGCTGTCGGGCGGCGAGAAGCAGCGCGTCGCCATCGCCCGCGCCCTGGCCAAGCAGCCCAAGCTGCTGTTCGCCGACGAGCCGACCTCGGCCCTGGACGGCGAGAACGGCCAGATCGTCACCAAGCTTCTGCAGCGCGCCGCCAAGGAACATGGGGCCGCGGTGATCTGCGTCACCCACGACCCGCGCCTGGAAGCCTTCGCCGACCGCGTCATCCATATCGAAGACGGCCGCATCCTCGACGACCGTCGCATCACGCCTGTCTCGACGTCCGCGTCGAGCGACCGCCCCCTGATCGGAGCCTGAGTTCCATGCCCGCCCTGTTTCGCCGACCGTCCTTCTGGGTCATCATCCTGATCGTCGTTTCCGTCGGCTCGATCGTTTTCGTGATGAGCGGCCAGGCCAAGGCCAAGAAGGCCAAGATGGCCGCCGTGGCCGCCGCCGCTCCCGCCACGCCCTATGGCGCGGTGGCCGACGGCAAGGCTGATGTCGAAGGCGGCGTGATCCAGGTGGCCGCCCGCCGCCAGGGCATCATCAGCGAAGTGCTGGTCCAGGAAGGCGACCAGGTCCGGAAGGGTCAGGTTCTGGCCCGGCAGGAAGACGACGACGCCCGCCTGGCCGCCGCGACCGCCGAGGCCAACCTGATCTCGGCCCGCTCGCAGATCAACGTGCTCGAGGTCCAGCGCCGCACCGCCCAGCGCGAGTTGGCCCGCCTGCAAACCCTGACCAGCTCCAACTTCGTCGCCGCCCAGCGGGTCGACCAGGCCCGTGACGCCGTGGCCAAGGCCGACGCCGACCTCGCCGCCCAGCGCGCCGCCGTGGGCGTCTACGCCGCCCAGCTGAACCAGGCCCGCTACAACCAGGAACTGACGATCATCCGCGCGCCGGCCAACGGCCGCATCGCCCGCCGCTACGCCAATCCCGGCTCCGGCGCCTCGTCGCTGAACGTCACCGCGATGTTCGACCTGGAGCCCCAGACCGCCCGCATCGTCCGCGCCGAAATCAGCGAGTCGGCCATCCCGTTCGTCAGCCTGGGCCAGGCCGTCGAGATCATCCCCGAGGCCGACCAGTCCAAGGTCTTCACCGGCAAGGTCCTGCGCCGCGCCGCCGTGTTCGGAGCCCGCAAGCTGCAGTCCGACGACCCCTCCGAGCGCACCGACGCCCGCGTGGTGGAAGTGGTGATCAGCGCCGACGGCACGCCCTTCCTGATCGGCCAGCGCGTGCTGGTGAAGTTCATGAAGCCCGGCGCGGCGGCGGGGGCCAAGCGCCCGGCCAACACGCAGCCGGATCCGGTGAAGAGCTAAACAGCTCGGATTTTGCGAACCCAAAGTGGTTGTCATCCAGGACAAGGCCCGCAGGGCCGCCGATCCGGGACCAACCTGGAGTGCTGAGCTCGGGCGTCGGTCCCGGATCCGCGCGCTTCGCGCTTGTCCGGGATGACAACCTAAATTGGGCTACAAGCCCTCCCTTGACGCCCCCTCTCCCGCGCCGCACAAACGCGCCAAACCAAACACGCGTTTGAGGGAGATTTGAGCATGGCGGACGATATCCGGTTCGACGGTCAAGTGGCGATCGTCACGGGGGCCGGCGGCGGCCTGGGCCGGCAGCATGCGCTGGAACTGGCGCGGCGCGGGGCCAAGGTGGTGGTCAACGACCTGGGCGGCAGCGTCGACGGTTCGGGCGGCTCGTCCGACGCGGCCAAGGCCGTGGTGGCCGAGATCGAAGCGGCCGGCGGCGAGGCCATCGCCCACGGCGCCTCGGTGACCGACGACGCCGGCGTCGCCGACCTGGTCAAGACCACCATGGAAAAGTGGGGCCGGATCGACATCCTGGTCGCCAACGCCGGCATCCTGCGCGACCGCACCCTGAGCAAGATGGAGCTGGCCGACTTCGAGGCCGTGATCCAGGTCCACGTGTTCGGCACCTTCAAGCCGATCAAGGCCGTCTGGGACATCATGAAGGCCCAGAACTACGGCCGCATCGTCGTCACCACCTCGTCGTCTGGCATGTACGGCAACTTCGGCCAGTCCAACTACGGCGCGGCCAAGATGGCGGTGCTGGGCCTGATGAACACGCTGAAGCTGGAAGGCGCCAAGAACAACGTCAAGATCAACGCCATCAGCCCGGTCGCCGCCACCCGCATGACCGAAGGCCTGATGCCGCCTGAAGTGCTGGAGAAGCTGAAGCCCGAATACGTCACGCCGGGCGTGGTCTACCTGGTCTCCGAAGACGCCCCGACGGGCGCGATCCTGACCGCCGGCGCCGGCGTCTTCGCCCTGTCGCGGATCTTTGAAACCGAAGGCGCCTATCTGGGCGAAGGCGGTCTGTCGGCCGAGGAAGTGCGCGACAACTGGGAACAGATCACCGCCGAGCCCGACCAGAAGGCCTACTTCAACGGCGGCGAACAGGGCGCGAAGTTCTTCCGCAAACTGGCCGGCGGCTAGACTCTCCTCTCGCGGGAACTGATTACGGCGCGAATGTGGCCAACAAATATTCCCTTACGGAAACCCATTCGCGTCGTTTTTAGGCAATCAACAACAGTTCTGACATAACGGCGAAATACAGACAGAGATCAAAGCTCAAAGTTCTTTGACATGACGTACAAAATTCATTGTTTTGCGAATAAAAAGCAACGTTTTTTGACTGGATGCGTTAGAGCGACGGCAACCGACGCCAGCAAAGGCGCCGGAGCTTCCTCCCCCCAGAAGGTCGTCTCTCATGTCTATCTCGCGTAAAATGCTCGCCGCCGGCGTGGCCATGGCCACGCTCGTGGTCGCCAGCCAGGCTTCGGCCGCGGCTTTCTATCTGCAGGAACAATCGGTGCGCGGCGCCGGTCGCGCCTATTCGGGCGAAGTCGCCGACCGCGGCGCCGCCAGCCTGTGGTGGAACCCCGCCTCGATCGCCGGCATCGAAACCAGCGAAATCTACGGCGGCGTGCACTTCGTGCAGGTCGACTCGCAGGTCAACGACCGCGGCTCGACCCTGACCCGGCCGATCATTCCGGGCGGCCTGACCACCCCGGTCGGCGGCGAACCCCGCGCCGGCGGTCCGATCAACAACGGCATCGTCCCCAACTTCGCCGCCGCGTTCCGGATCAACGACAAGCTGGCCGTCGGTCTGTCGGCCGCCGCGCCCTACAACTTCACCACCGACTACGACAGCCGTAGCTGGACCCGCTACGACGCCCTGAAGTCGAACCTGAAGACGATCGACCTCAACGGCACCGTCGCCTACCGCGTCAACGACATGCTCGACCTGGGCGTGGGCGTTTCGGCCCAGTACACCGACGCCGAACTGAGCTCGGCCCTGCCGAACCTGAACCCGGCCCTGGCCGATGGTTCGTCCTCGCTGAAGGGCGAAGGCAACTGGGACTACGGCTGGAACGTCGGCGCGCAATTCCACGCCACGCCCCGCCTGACGATCGGCGCGTCGTACCGCTCGGAAATCAAGCACGAACTGGACGGCAAGGTCGTCGTCTCGGGCCTGCTCGGCCCGTTGGCCGGCGCCAACGTCAACACCAGCGGCGTGGCCAAGATCACCACCCCGTGGATGGCCAACCTGGGGGCCCGCTGGCAGGTCAGCGACAAGACCACCCTGAACGCCTCGGTCTCGCGCATCGGTTGGAGCGAGTTCGACCAGATCGTCGTCACCTATACGGGCGGCGGCAGCGTCAGCGAGCAGCACTACAAGGACACCACCACGGTGGCCGTCGGCGTCGACCATGACGTCAACGACAAGCTGACCCTGCGGGCCGGCGTGCAATACGATCCCACCCCGACCCCGGACGTCGGCCGCAGCGCCCGCGTGCCGGACGGCGACCGCATGCTGTACGCGGTTGGTTCGACCTGGCAGGCGACCTCGAACCTGAAGTGGGACGCGGCGCTGTCGTACATCAGCTTCGACGACACCAAGATCAACCGCACCGAAACGGTCGCTGGATCGACCCTGAACCTCAAGGGCGACGTCGGCGGCTCGGCCGTGGTCATCTCGAGCGGCGTGCGCTGGAGCTTCTAGGCTTCGACGTGAGCTGAAGGAAAAGGCCGTCCGGGGAAACCCGGGCGGCCTTTTTCTATGGATCGAGCCTCGCGAGTTCCAAAGCGGTTGTCATCCCGGACGAGCGCGCAGCGCGAAGATCGGGGACCGACGCGTGAACTCTGAGTTCCATATCGGCCCCGGATCGGCGGCCCTTTGGGCCTTGTCCGGGGGGACAGATCTTTTCGTCGGAGCGCCTAAGCGGCGCCCTGCTCTTCCAGCGGCATCCCGTACAGTTCCAGCCGGTGGTCGATCAGCCGGTAACCCAGCCTGCGGGCGATGGTGTTCTGCAGGGCCTCGATCTCCTCGTCCACGAACTCGACGACCTTGCCGGTCTTCATGTCGATCAGGTGGTCGTGGTGGTGGTCGGGCGTCTCTTCGTAGCGAGAGCGGCCGTCGCGGAAGTCATGGCGCTCGATGATGCCGCTTTCCTCGAACAGCCGGACGGTGCGGTAGACCGTGGCGATCGAGATGTGCGGGTCCACGGCGTGGGCGCGGCGGTGCAGTTCCTCGACGTCCGGATGGTCGTCGGCTGAAGACAGCACGCGGGCCACGACCCGGCGCTGCTCGGTCATGCGCATGCCCTTGTCGATGCAAAGCTTTTCAAGTCGGTACAAGTCAGGGTCTCCGATATCGCGGGATTCAGGCGCTCAGGCGCGAGGCTTCATGCCCGGTCGGGGCGAGGTCCTCGAACGCCCGCAGCCGGTGTCCACGCCAGCGCATCGCTTCGGCGACCAGGGTCACGGCGCGCTCGACGATAGGGTTGGGCGGGCCGCCGGTCAGCAGGTGGAAATGACCGGCGAAGCCCGCCCCATCGCCGCCTTGAGCGGCGGCGAACATCCCCAGCATCGTCCGTTCGTCCCGCGCCAGGCTCAGCCCCCCGGGCGGCGCCAGGACGATCGCGCGACACCCCTTCAGGGCCCACTGCTGGACGAAGACGCGCATGGCGGCGAAAGCCTCGCCGGCGCGCTCGCCGCATCCATGGTCGAATTCACGCCGAACGATCAGGCAGTCGCGCCCTCGGGCGAAGCTGCGGAACGCCCAGACGATCAGGTGCTCGCCATAGAGCAGGTCGCCAAGATCGACGGAAAGGGAAGGATCGGGCCGCACGCCGTAAGTCTCCCGGACAAGGCAGGGGGCCGATCCTGCTTGCTCAGTCTGACTTCGGTGAGCGGCCCGATACAGTTCTTGCGAACAAATCGCAACTAAGGCCGACTCCAGTTGCGAGTCAATCTCAATTTGTCTCGGGGCTACGATTTGGCCCCACCGTTGTCATCCCGGCCGAAGCGAAGCGTAGAGCCGGGATCCAGGTGAGCCGCACCGCCTTCGCCCAGTCCCCTGGATCCCGGATAGCCTCTGCGAGGCTTCCGGGATGACAACGGCTTGGACCTTTGGAAGAGGAGCGTTCTCGACCGTTAAAGCGGTAGCTTCCCTAACCAATGCTTTCCCACAGCGCCTTGGCCGCTTCGCCGAACGCCTTGGCGGCCGCGCTGCCCGGGGCGCGCAGCACCACCGGCGTGCCCGCGTCGCCGGCCTCGCGCACGGCGATTTCGATCGGAACCTGGGCGAGGACCGGCACGCCCAGCGCCTCGGCTTCAGCCACGCCGCCGCCCGCTCCGAAGATCGGGATCGGGGCGCCGGTCGAAGGATCTGCGAAGAAGGCCATGTTCTCGATCAGGCCCAGGATCGGCGTGGCGGTCTTGCTGAACATCGCCGCGGCCCGGCGCGCGTCGATCAGGGCGATTTCCTGGGGGGTGGTGACCAGAACGGCGCCGTCGATGCGCAGCTTCTGGACCAGGGTCAGTTGGATGTCGCCCGTGCCCGGCGGCAGATCGACGACCAGCACGTCCAGCGGCGCCTCTTCGGTGGCCCAGCGCACGTCCTGGAGCATCTGGCGCACCGCCGACGAAGCCATCGGCCCGCGCCAGATCATCGCCTTGCCCTCGTCGACCAGGAAGCCGATCGACATCAGCGCGATCCCATGCGCCTCCAGCGGCTGCAGCTTGCCGTCCACATAGCTGGGCTCGCCATCGACGCCCATCATGCGCGGCGCCGAGGGGCCGTAGACGTCGGCGTCCAGCAGTCCGACGCGCAGGCCCTGGGCGGCGAAGGCGCAGGCGAGATTGGTGGCGACGGTGGACTTGCCCACCCCGCCCTTGCCCGAAGCCACGGCGATCACGTGCTTCACATGCGGCGGCTTTTCAGCCGACGGCGGCGGGACCAGCTTGGCCTGGCCGTCTTCGGAAACCTTGGCGCCCTTGCGCACCCGGGTCGCGCCCTCGACAGCCTGGGCGGTCAGGACCACCTGGGCGACGTCGACACCTGGCAGGCCCGCCAGCACCTTTTCCGCCGCCTCACGTACGGGGGCGTAGGTCGCCGCGTCCGAGGCCGGAACTTCCAGCATGAAGCCGGCGCGACCGGCGCGGACCACCAGGCCCTGCACCAATCCGGCCGCGACCAGGCCCTCGCCCGAGACCGGATCGACGAGCCGGTCCAGCGCCACGCGGGCGTCGTCGAGGGTGGCGGGAGAAAATGCGGTCACGTCTTTGTCTTGCCTTGTCATGCGGGGGCTCTCATATCCGCGTGCGGGGGTGGTTTTACAACCCCGCCATATTCGCAGCGACGGGAAGACCAAACCGCCCATGCCTTGGAACGACAACGCCGGCCCCGGACCCTGGGGATCCCCACCGCCGAACGACGGTAAAAAGGACGGAGACCGGCCACGGAGCGAGGAGCCTCGCCCCAACGCGCCCAAGGGTCCGAGCGGCCCAGGCGGCCCGCCGCCGCCCGTCGATCTCAACGCCATCCTGGAACGCGTGACCGATCGCCTGCGCCAGGCCTTCGAAGGCCCCGGCCGGCCGCGCGCCATCGCCGTCTCGGCCGCCGTGGTGGCAGGCCTGTGGGCCCTGTCGGGCTTCTATGTGGTCCAGCCCAAGGACCAGGCCGTGGTCACCACCTTCGGCGCCTATAGCCGCACGGCCGGTCCCGGCCTGCGCTACCACCTGCCCGCCCCGATCGAAAACGCCGAGATCGTGCCGTTCACCTCGACCCAGTCGATGGACATCGGCGGCTCGGTTTCCCAGCCGGTGCCGGATGAGCGCCTGATGCTGACCGGCGACGAGAACATCGTTGATCTCAGCTTCACGGTGCAGTGGCGCGTGTCCGACGCGGCCAAGTACAGCTTCAACGTCATCGAGCCCGACACCGTGATCAAGGACGTGGCCGAAAGCGCCATGCGCGAGGTGGTCGGCAAGACCGCCCTCACCCCGATTCTGACCAACGGCCGGGGCCAGGTGCAGGACCAGACCAAGCGCCTGATGCAGCAGATCCTCGACCGCTACGCCATCGGCGTGACGATCCAGAGCGTCAACATCCAGACCGCCACCACGCCGGGTCCGGTGCTGGAAGCCTATCGCGACGTGCAGCGCGCCGCCCAGAACGCCGAGTCGGCGGCCAACAACGCCCGTGGCGAGGCGGCCCAGATCAAGCAGGCCGCGCTCGGCTATCGCGAGCAGGTGGTCCGCGAGGCGGGCGGCGACGCCGCGCGCTTCAACCAGGTCTATGAGCAGTACAAGCTGGCCCCCGCCGTCACCCGCGAACGCCTCTATATCGAGACGATGCAACGGGTGCTGGAGAAGTCCAACAAGGTGATCGTCGACAGCAAGGGCGCCAACGCCCCGATCATCCTGCCGTCCGAAACCTTCCGGCCGAGAACCCCGGCCGCCAGCACGACCGCCGCCGAGGGAGTCGTCCGATGAGCAATCTCAACGGCAAGACCGTTTTCGCCGGGGTCGCCGCCCTGAGCCTGGTGATCCTGGCCAACGTGACCCTGTTCAAGATCGACCAGCGCCAGCAGGCCCTAGTCGTCCGCTTCGGCGATCCCGTTCGCACGGTGCTGACGCCGGGCCTGCACTTCAAGACCCCGTTCGAGTCGGTCTTGAAGTTCGACAAGCGCAACATAGAGCTGAACGCCAACGAGGAAGAGGTCACCGCGGCCGACCAGGAGCGCCTGGTGGTCGACGCCTTCGTCCGCTACCGCATCACCGACCCGCGCCAGTTCTATCGGACGCTGAGCACGGTGGACGTGGCCAAGCAGCGCCTGGAGACCATCGTCAACGCCGCCCTGCGCGAGGAAATCGGCCGCTCCAACTCCGAGGACGTCATCGCCGGCAAGCGCGCCCAGGTGATGGCCGCCATCCGCGCCAAGGTCGCCAACCAGGTCGCGGCCTCGGACCTGGGGGTGCAGATCATCGACGTGCGGATCAAGCGCGCCGACCTGCCGCCCGCCAACGCCCAAGCCGTGTTCGAGCGCATGAAGACCGCCCGCAACCAGGAGGCCGCCGAACTGCGGGCCAAGGGCGAGCAGAAGCGCCGCGAGATCGTCGCCACGGCCTATGAGGAGGCCGAGACCATCCGGGGTGAAGCCGACGCCCAGCGCGCCCAGCTGTTCGCATCCAGCTTCGGCCGCGACCCCAGCTTCGCGGCGTTCTACCGTTCGATGTCGGCCTACGAGGCGGCCCTGGGCAAGGGCGACACCACCCTGGTGCTCTCGCCCGACAGCGCGTTCTTCAAGTACTTCGAGAAGGGCCCGGCGGGCTGACCTGATCCTTCTCCCCTTGCGGGAGAAGGTGTCGGCGCAGCCGACGGATGAGGGGTCGAAAGACAGAGCCGCCGCGACTAGCCGAAGGGCCGGTCGCGGCGGTTTTCGTTTGAGAGACCCCTCATCCGACCTCGCTCCGCGAGGCCACCTTCTCCCGCAAGGGGAGAAGGAAGATTACTTCCGCTCGATCGTCTGCCGGCTCATCGGGGCCAGCTTGGCCAGGAGCTTGTTCTGGGCTGGAAAGGCCACGCCTTCCTTGTCCATCGCCCATTGCAGGTTCTCGACCAGGGCGTTGAAGTCGCGGGGCGTGATGCCCTGGTCCTTGTGCGCGGCGGTCATGTCCTTGCCGGTGTAGTCGCAGCCGCCGTCCGCGGCGGGACCCGCCAGGACATAACAGAACTGCTCGGTCAGGGTGCGCTTGAGCCGGACGAGGTCGGCGGTGGCGAAGACGTCCTTGATGCGCGGGTCGGCCAGGTTGCGGTCGACCAGGTCGCTGGTGATGCGGGCCAGGCCGTCCTTGCCGTGGAACGCCTTCAGCAGGTCGCCGCCCTTCAGCGGGGTGGCGTCGGCGTTGGCGTTGGACTGGACGTAAGGATCGACGGGCTTCTCGCCGGGCGGCACGTCCTGGGCGAACGCGGCGCCGGCAAGGGTCAGGGAAAGGGCCGTGGCGGCCAGGGCGATGAGGCGCATGGTCTTGGGATCCCTAGAAGCCGGCTTGCAGCGAGACGTAGAGGCCGCGCTGGTTCTTGAAGGTGGCGATGTCGCCCAGGTCCGCATAGGCCGCCGTCACCGACAGCGTCTTGCTGAACGCATAGGCCACGAAGACGTCGGCCCAGTCGTTCTCCTTGGCGAAGCCCAGGTTGTCGGGCTTGGTGCGGTACTCGACCCCGACCAGCAGGCGCTTGGAGACGAGATAGCCGGCCGAGCCCTCGAACTGGGTGCTGTAGCCATGGCCGCCGCCCCCGAAGCCCAGCAGGCCGGTCTGATTGGCCTTGGTCAGCCGCACCGTGCCGTTGAGGACCAGGC
>Ga0247731_1000307_pt1 | contig 13656 bp, 10 predicted proteins | sample UWRJL088202R2_FD_180938 | JGI IMG/M metagenome (GOLD analysis project Ga0247731, IMG submission 180938) | Plant litter microbial communities from Arlington Agricultural Research Station in Wisconsin, United States - UWRJ-L088-202R-2 | ecosystem: Environmental > Terrestrial > Plant litter >...
GGTGATGCCGGTGCGCACCACCGCTGACATTCGCAAGGCCAAGGAGCTGGGCAAGACCGGCATCCTGTTCGGCTTCCAGAATGCCCATGCTTATGAAGACCAGATCGGCTACGTCGAGATCTTCAAGCAGCTGGGCGTGGGCATCGTGCAGATGTGCTACAACACCCAGAATCTGGTGGGCACCGGCTGCTATGAGCGTGATGGCGGGCTGTCGGGTTTCGGTCGCGAAATCGTTGCTGAAATGAACCGCGTCGGGGTCATGTGCGACCTGTCCCACGTGGGCTCCAAGACCTCCGAAGAAGTCATCCTCGAATCGAAAAAACCGGTCTGCTACTCCCACTGTCTGCCGTCCGGCCTGAAAGAACACCCGCGCAACAAGTCTGATGAAGAGCTGAAGTTCATCGCTGATCACGGCGGTTTTGTCGGCGTGACCATGTTCGCGCCGTTCCTGGCCAAGGGCATCGAGTCGACCATCGACGACTACGCCGAAGCCATCGAATATGTGATGAACATCGTCGGTGAAGACTCCATCGGTATCGGCACTGACTTCACTCAGGGTCATGGCCAGGACTTCTTCGAATACCTGACTCACGACAAGGGCTACGCCCGCCGCCTGACCAGCTTCGGCAAGATCATCAACCCGCTGGGCATCCGCACCGTTGGCGAGTTTCCGAACCTGACCGAAACCCTGCTCAAGCGCGGCCATGCCGAGCGCACTGTGCGCAAGATCATGGGCGAGAACTGGGTCAACGTCTTGGCCGATGTCTGGGGCGAATAAGCCACTCACAGTTGTTTGAACATTAATTACCCACTGCCATCTCGCGCAGTGGGCGCCCCCGAATTTCTGGAGTTTGACCCCCATGGCTAAAATCGCCCCGCAACTGCCTATCGAAGTCGACAGCGAAACCGGCGTCTGGACCTCCGACGCACTGCCAATGCTGTACGTGCCACGGCACTTTTTCGTCAACAACCACATGGGCATCGAAGAAGTACTGGGCGCTGACGCCTACGCCGAGATTCTCTACAAAGCCGGCTACAAATCCGCTTGGCACTGGTGCGAGAAAGAAGCTGAATGCCACGGCCTGGAGGGCGTTGCGGTATTCGAGCACTACATGAAGCGCTTGTCGCAACGTGGCTGGGGCCTGTTCAAGATTCAGGACATCGATCTGGAAAAGGGCACCGCCAGCGTCAAGCTTGAGCACTCCTGCTTTGTGTACGTCTACGGCAAAGTCGGTCGCAAGGTCGATTACATGTTCACTGGCTGGTTCGCCGGGGCCATGGACCAGATTCTCGCCGCCAAAGGCAGCCCGATTCGCACCGTGGCCGAGCAGGTCTACGGCGGTTCGGAAGAAGGCCACGACGACGGCCTGTTCATCGTCAAGCCGCTGTAAGTCGAGGACTGTGTTATGGCTTTCGAAGCGATGTTCCAGCCGATTCAAATCGGCAAGCTCACGATCCGCAATCGGGTATTGAGCACCGCGCACGCCGAGGTCTACGCCACTGACGGCGGCATGACCACCGACCGCTACGTGAAGTACTACGAGGAAAAGGCCAAGGGCGGTATCGGCCTGGCGATTTGTGGCGGTTCTTCCAGCGTCGCTATCGACAGCCCGCAAGGCTGGTGGAAGTCGGTCAACCTGGCGACCGACAAGATCATTCCACACTTCCAGAATCTCGCTGACGCCATGCACAAGCATGGCGCCAAGATCATGATTCAGATTACCCACATGGGCCGTCGCTCCCGTTGGGACGGTGATCACTGGCCGACCTTGATGTCGCCATCGGGCATCCGCGAACCGGTGCACCGTGCGACCTGCAAAACCATCGAGCCAGAAGAAATCTGGCGGGTGATCGGCAACTACGCCAGCGCTGCGGCCCGAGCCAAGGCCGGTGGTCTGGATGGCGTGGAACTGTCGGCGGTGCACCAGCACATGATCGACCAGTTCTGGAGCCCGCGAGTCAACAAACGTACCGATGAGTGGGGCGGCAGCTTCGAAAACCGCATGCGTTTTGGCCTGGAAGTGATCAAGGCCGTGCGCAAGGAAGTCGGCCCTGATTTCTGCGTGGGCTTGCGCCTGTGCGGCGACGAATTCCATCCCGATGGCCTGAGCCACGAGGACATGAAGGAGATCGCCAAGTACTACGACCAGACCGGCATGATCGACTTCATCGGTGTGGTGGGTTCGGGTTGTGATACCCATAACACCCTGGCCAACGTCATCCCGAACATGAGTTATCCACCGGAGCCGTTTCTGCATCTGGCGGCCGGTATCAAGGAAGTGGTCAAGGCCCCGGTGCTGCACGCGCAGAACATCAAGGACCCGAACCAGGCGACGCGAATTCTCGAAGGTGGTTACGTCGACATGGTCGGCATGACCCGCGCCCACATCGCTGACCCGCACCTGATCGCCAAGATCAAGATGGGCCAGATCGACCAGATCAAACAGTGCGTCGGTGCCAACTACTGCATCGATCGCCAGTACCAAGGCCTCGACGTTCTGTGCATCCAGAACGCTGCGACCTCCCGTGAATACATGGGCGTGCCACACATCATCGAAAAATCCACCGGGCCGAAGCGCAAAGTAGTGATTGTCGGTGCCGGGCCAGCTGGCATGGAAGCGGCGCGAGTGTCTGCCGAGCGCGGCCATGACGTGACCTTGTTCGAGAAGAAAGAATTCATCGGGGGGCAGATCACTACCGCATCGAAAGCGCCGCAACGTGACCAGATCGCCGGTATCACTCGCTGGTTCCAGCTGGAGCTGGCGCGTCTGAAGGTTGATCTGCGCTTGGGTACGGCTGCTGATCCGGCGACCATTCTGGACCTGCGTCCAGACATCGTGGTGCTGGCCGTCGGCGGGCATCCGTTCCTGGAACAGAACGAGCATTGGGGCGCGGCGGAAGGTCTGGTGGTCAGCAGTTGGGACATCCTTGACGGCAAGGTGGCGCCGGGCAAGAACGTGCTGGTCTACGACACCATTTGTGAGTTCACCGGAATGTCGACGGCCGACTTCCTGGCAGACAAAGGCAGCCAGGTGGAGATCGTCACTGACGACATCAAACCAGGCGTGGCGATTGGCGGCACCTCATTCCCGACTTACTACCGCAGCATGTATCCGAAAGAAGTGATCATGACCGGCGACATGATGCTGGAGAAGGTCTACCGCGAAGGCGACAAGCTGGTGGCGGTGTTGGAGAACGAATACACCGGTGCAAAGGAAGAGCGGGTGGTGGATCAGGTGGTGGTCGAAAACGGCGTGCGTCCGGATGAAGAGCTGTACTACGCCCTCAAGGCCGACTCGCGCAACAAAGGCCAGATCGATATTGAGGCGCTGTTCGCCATCCAGCCACAACCTTGTTTGAGTGAGCCGGGCGATGGGTACTTGTTGTTCCGGATCGGTGATTGCGTGGCACAGCGAAATACCCATGCGGCGATCTATGACGGGCTTCGACTCTGCAAAGACTTTTGACCGCTGTGGATAACTTTGTAAGAGCGAGGTTGCTCGCGATAAGGTCGGAACGGCCTTCAATGGGCTTCGAGCTGTAGCCCATCGCCAGCGCTTCGCACTGGATCGCGAGCAAGCTCGCTCCTACAGAAAAGCACCAAGTACCCCTGTTGGAGCGAGGCTTGCCCACGAAGAAGTCGATGCGTTGTGCCAGACAAACTGCGCAATGGCTTTCGCGGGCAAGCCACGCTCCAACAGAGATCGAATTTCCCTGTGGGAGCGGTGCTTGCCCGCGATGAACGATGACGCGGTTTGCCAGATAAACCGCGGCGCCCTTATCGCAGGCAAGCCCAGCACCTACAGAAGATTAAAAGCCTCGTTGGAGCGAGGCTTGCCCGCGAAGAAGTCGATGCGTTGTGCCAGACAAACTGCGCAATGGCCTTCGCGGGCGAGCCACGCTCCAACGGACAATGAGATTTCCTGTAGGAGCGAGCTTGCTCGCGATAAGGCCGGAACGGCCTTCAATCGGTTACGAATTTGAATCCATTGCCAGCGCTTCGCGCTGGATCGCGGGCAAGCTCACTCCTACAGGAGAAAGCACCGAGCCGCGCCGTAGGAGCTTCACATGTTAAACACACTGCTTCCCGTCCTGCTGTTCGCTGCTTTAGGGCTTGCTGTCCTTGGGGCGATGAAGCGGGTGATGCTCTGGCGCAACGGCCGGGCATCGAAAGTCGATCTGCTGGGCGGTCTGCTGGCCATGCCCAAGCACTACATGGTCGACTTGCACCACGTGGTGGCGCGGGACAAATACATCGCCAACACCCACGTCGCCACAGCAGGCGGCGCGGTGGCGTCTATCGTGCTGGCGATTCTGGTGCATGGTTTCGGCCTGCATAACCGCATTCTCGGCTTCGCGCTGCTAATCGCCTCGGCGGTAATGTTCGTCGGCGCGATCTTCATGTTTCTGCGCCGCCGCAATCCACCGGCTCGCCTCTCCAAAGGCCCGTGGATGCGCCTGCCGAAAAGCCTGCTGGCGTTTTCCGCCAGTTTCTTCCTGCTGACCTTGCCGGTGGCGGGCATCCTGCCAGAGGACTTTGGCGGCTGGGTACTGGCTGCGATTCTGGCAGTGGGCGTGCTGTGGGGCGTGTCGGAATTGTTCTTCGGCATGACTTGGGGCGGACCGATGAAACACGCCTTCGCCGGCGCTTTGCACCTGGCCTGGCACCGTCGTGCCGAACGTTTTGGCGGTGGTCGCTCAACCGGCCTCAAACCCTTGAACCTCAGCGACAAAACCGCACCGCTGGGCGTAGAGAAACCCGAGGACTTCACTTGGAACCAACTGCTGGGTTTCGACGCCTGCGTGCAGTGCGGCAAATGCGAAGCGGCATGCCCGGCGTTTGCTGCTGGCCAGCCGTTGAACCCTAAAAAGCTGATACAGGACATGGTGGTTGGCCTTGCCGGTGGCACCGATGCCAAGTTCGCGGGCAGCCCTTATCCAGGTAAGGCGATTGGCGAACACGGCGGCAATCCCCATCAGCCCATCGTCAACGGTCTGGTGGACGCCGAAACCCTGTGGTCCTGCACCACCTGCCGGGCCTGCGTCGAAGAGTGCCCGATGATGATCGAGCACGTGGACGCCATCGTCGACATGCGCCGCCACCTGACCCTGGAGAAAGGCGCGACCCCGAACAAAGGCGCCGAAGTGCTGGAAAACCTCATCGCCACCGATAACCCCGGCGGTTTCGCACCGGGCGGGCGGATGAATTGGGCGGCGGATCTGAACCTCAATCTGCTCGCTGACAAACAGTCAGTCGACGTGCTGTTCTGGGTCGGCGACGGCGCATTCGACATGCGCAATCAACGCACCCTGCGGGCCTTCGTCAAAGTGCTCAAAGCGGCCAAAGTCGACTTCGCAGTGCTCGGCCTCGAAGAGCGCGACAGCGGCGACGTGGCCCGTCGTCTCGGCGATGAAGCCACTTTCCAGCTGCTCGCCAAACGCAACATCCAGACCCTGAACAAATACAGCTTCAAACGCATCGTCACCTGTGATCCGCACAGTTTCCATGTGCTGAAAAACGAGTACGGCGCATTCGATGGCAATTACCTGGTGCAACACCACAGCACGTATATGGCCGAGTTAATCCAGGACGGCGCGCTGAACCTGGGTCAGCACAAAGGCTCCAGCGTGACGTATCACGACCCGTGTTACCTGGGCCGCTACAACGGCGAGTACGAAGCACCTCGTGAGGTGCTCAAAGCGCTGGGCATTGAGGTCAAGGAAATGCAGCGTTCCGGTTTCCGCTCCCGTTGCTGTGGCGGTGGCGGCGGTGCGCCGATTACGGATATCCCCGGCAAACAGCGGATCCCCGATATGCGCATGGAAGACATCCGCGAGACCGGTGCCGAACTGGTGGCCGTCGGTTGCCCGCAATGCACGGCGATGCTTGAAGGTGTGGTCGAACCGCGCCCAATGATCAAAGACATTGCCGAACTGGTAGCCGACGCGCTGGTGGAAGAAGTTATCCCCAGCAAGCCAGCGCCAACCAAACGTGAACCTGCGGAGGTGCATTGATGAGCGACATCATTAGACGCGACCCGCGCGCCGAGTGGATCGCCCGTAACCGCCTGCACCCGCTGCACGCGGCCATGCAGCCAGCGCAATCCAGCTGGATGGGGCCTAACGGTCTGATGCGCAAGAATGTGCATGGCCTGGGTTTTATCGGTCCGAATGGCATCAAGCGTATCGACCGCAGCGGCGCACAGCAGGGCGGGGCGGTGAAACGCTCGGCGGCTGCCGAGGTGCAATTGCCGCTGCATCAAGTGCCGGAACCAGCCTTCTATATTTGTGTGGTCCCGGACATGGTCGGCGGCCGCCTGAGCGCACACGATCGGGATTTACTCGGCCTGGCCCATCAACTCGCTGGCGCAAGCGGCGCGGTGCTGGCGGTGGTGTTTGGCGAACATAAAGAAAGCACCTTCGCCACGGCGGGGGTGGATCGTCTGTTGCTCCTCGATGGCAATGAATTCGACGGCTACTCACCTGAACAACGGGTGCAGGGCTTGCGGGCTGTGGATAACCAGTTCAGCCCTCGGCACTGGTTACTGCCAGACAGCCGCACCGGTGGTGGCGAGTTGGGCCGACGTTTCGCGGCAAGCCTGGGCGAACGGCCTGCCACCCGCGTCTGGCAGGTGACTGATGACCAATGCATTGGTCGCGCAGGTGCCGGTCGTGAAGATCTGGCTCGACCATTGGCGCGTCTTATTCTGGCCGCTGTGGAATGCGCCGAGCCGGTCAGTGAAACCCGTCATGAGGCTCTGCCGGTGGAGTTATCCACACGTGTGGCGCGCAGTCTGCCGCGTATCGAAGATCTGGGCGCGGTGGCGGTTGATCCGGGCTTGATTCCCATGGCCGAGGCCGAGTTCATTTTCTCCGGTGGCAATGGCGTGAAGGATTGGGACTTGTTCCACCGAACCGCCGCTGCGTTGGGCGCTACCGAGGGTGCCTCCCGTGTGGCGGTGGACGATGGCTTCATGGGCCGCGATCGCCAGGTGGGCGCAAGTGGCACGTGGGTGACGGCAAGGGTTTATGTGGCGGTGGGTATTTCCGGCGCGATTCAGCATCTGCAAGGCATCGGTGCCTGCGACAAGGTGGTGGCGATCAACCTCGATCCCGGTTGCGACATGATCAAGCGGGCAGACCTGTCAGTGATTGGTGAAAGCGCTGAAATCCTCAAGGCGCTGATCGAAGCGGTGGAAAACTATCGCAATGGAGCAAAACGAGATGCTGCCTGATCCTCTGAATTCGCCTGTGGATAAAACTCCGCTTCACGTGATCAGTCTGGTCTCCATCGGCGCACACCCGACTTCCGGTCGTCCCCGTCGCGCCGAGCAGGACGCCCGCGCGGTGGAACTAGGCCTGCAACTGGCTGGGGATAACTTGCATGTGCTTCATGCGGGCAATGCCGAGGAGCCCGCGTTGCGGGCGTATCTGGGCATGGGCCTGGATCAGCTGCACGTGCTGGAGCAACCTGAAAACGCCGATGCGTTGCCGGTATTGAGTGATTACATTCGTGAATCCGGGGTGCAGATGGTGCTCGCCGGCAGCCAGGCAGAAACCGGTGAGGGCTCTGGCATGTTGCCGTTTTTGCTGGCGGAAAAGCTCGGCTGGCCGCTGATTGTCGGGCTGGCTGAAGTTGAATCGCTGGAGGGCGGCACCGCCCTGGTGCTGCAAGCGCTGCCTCGGGGCCAACGGCGGCGGCTGAAAGTGCGTCTGCCGTTTCTTGCCACGGTGGATAACGCCGCGCCCAAGCCTCGGCAAAGCGCCTACGGCCCGGCGCAGCGCGGCACGCTCGATGCCGAAGAGGTAGAAATCATCAGTGACGAGCTGCTGACAGGCTCAACCCTGCAACCTGCCAAACCACGGCCCAAACGCTTGAAAGTCATCAAGGCCAAAAGCGGTGCCGACCGCATGAAAGCCGCCACTGCCAAAGCCAGCGGTGGCGGCGGGCAAGTGCTCAAAGGCGTAACGCCTGAAGCCGGGGCCGAGGCGATTCTCAAGCTGTTGATCGAGGAAGGCGTGGTGCGCTGAGCCTGCGGGCAAGCAACAGAACCTCTGTAGGAGTGAGCTTGCTCGCGATCCAGTGCGCAGCGCTGGCAAAAGGGTTTGAATTCAAATCATCCTGAAGGCTGTTCCAGCCTTATCGCGAGCAAGCTCACTCCTACAGGGGCGGTGTTTATCCCCACCCTACAACCATCAATTGCCAGTATTCCCCGGCTCTGACACACTCGCGAATAATTCTCGTTAGTCACCTCTCCTGTATTGAAGGCCTCCGCAATGACGGCGGCCTTTTGCTTTGAGCATAGAAATGAAAAGCCAAACCGTGCGCCGCTGGTCCTTTATCCATACCTGGACCAGCCTGATCTGTACCGTATTTCTGCTGATGCTGGCATTGACCGGATTGCCGTTGATTTTTAGCCATGAAATCGACCACGCGTTGGGCAACGCTCCTGATTTCAAGGAGATGCCCGCCGATACACCGCATCTCAATCTGCAGCAACTGGTAGAGGCCGCCGAGGCGCATCGTCCCGGCGAGGTCCTGCAGTATTTCGGCTGGGACGAGGATGACAGCAACGGCGTCTGGGCCATCATGGCGAAGACGGCAGGCACCGACCCCAATCATTCCCACTCCTTCATGCTCGATTCGCGCACTGGCGAGGCTTTCGAAACCCCGTCCGCCAACGGCGGCTTCATGATGGTCATGCTGCGCCTGCACGTGGACATGTACGCCGGGCTACCGGGTAAATTGCTGCTGGCGTTCATGGGCTTGATGTTCGTTTTGGCGATTATTTCCGGGACGGTTTTGTATGCGCCGTTCATGCGCAAACTCAAATTTGCCACCGTGCGTGTTGATAAATCCCGGCGCATGCGCTGGCTCGATCTACATAACCTGATCGGCGTCGTGACCCTGACCTGGGCCTTGGTGGTGGGCGTCACCGGTGTCATCAGTGCCTGCGCCGACCTGATAATCGCCGCGTGGCGCAATGACAGTCTCGCGGCGATGATCGCGCCCTATCAGGACGCTCCGGCATTGACCGCACGTGCTCCCGCGACGCGCCTGCTGGAAATCGCCGAATCGGCAGCCCCCGGCATGCAAGCAGATTTCATCGCTTTCCCCGGCACGCGCTTCTCAAGCGAGCACCACTATGCGGTGTTCCTCAAAGGCAATACGCATCTGACCGCTCACCTGATTACCCCGGTGCTGATTGACGCCAAAACCCTGGAGGTAACGGCTGTGGTCGAGCGGCCGTGGTACATGGATGCGCTGGGCATGTCCCAACCGCTGCACTTCGGTGATTACGGCGGCATGCCGATGAAAATCCTGTGGGCAGTCCTCGATGTGCTGACCATCGTCGTCTTGGGCAGCGGGCTGTATTTGTGGTGGGTGCGCAGGCGGGCGGCGCGTCCAGTCAGCGACGTGCAAGGAGAGGTCGTACAGTGAAGCGGGCCACATTCTGGAAAACCTTTGCCGCGCCTGTCGTCATCGGTGTGCTGATTTCAGCAGGCCTGTTTGCCGCTTTACTAGGCGATGGCTGGTGGGATGCGTTGGCCTGGCTGGGTATGGGCATCGCGGCTGTGCTGAGCATCCGCGGCTTGCTGGCGCGCAGCGGTCAAGAACAGCAGAGCAAAGCAAAGATTGCGGACGTGCGGGACGCTGGCTAGTCTGTAGCGCTGTCTCATTCGAGGAGCACCCATGTCCACGCCGACCATGACGTTGTACTTCAACAAAGCCTCACCGTTCGCACGCAAGGTAGTCATCCTGCTGCATGAAACCGGTCAGTTGGACAGAGTGACGCTTCAAGAGACCGTTTTGACCCCCGTCAATCCGGTTGCTGAACTCAACGATGACAACCCTGCGGGCAAAATCCCCGCCTTGCGTCTGGCCGATGGCAATGTGATCCACGACAGCCGGGTGATTCTCGACTACCTCGACCACCAGCACGTGGGTAACCCGTTGATCCCGCGCGACGGTTCGGCACGCTGGCGGCGTCTGACCCTGGCCTCGCTGGCCGATGCGCTATTGGATGCCGCGTTGCTGATTCGCTACGAACAGGCGCTGCGTCCTGAAGAGAAGCACTGGGATGTCTGGCTGGATAACCAGCAGGAAAAGATCGAACGGACCCTCAACTATTTCGAGCAGGACGCGATCACTGAACTCAGCTCGACGTTCGACGTGGCCGCCATCAGCGTCGCGTCCGCCCTCGGTTATATCGACTTCCGCCAGCCGGACCTGGCCTGGCGCAGCCGCTACCCGCGCCTGGCTAACTGGTATTTCGAAGTCAGCGAGCGCCCGTCAATGCAGGCGACCCAGCCTTCGGTTTGAGGGATGGACCACAGCAGAATCTGTGGGAGCAAGCTTGCTTGCGAAGACGGTGGCTCGGGCGCAGGTGATGTGTCGGCTGTAATTGCCTCTTCGCGAGCAAGCTCGCTCCCACGGGGGGCATGGGTGTATGCACGGATCTGTAGGAGCTGCCGCAAGGTGCGAAAGCGGTCCACCTGACACACCGCTGTTCGCAGCCTGCGGCAGCCGCTACAGGAGACGGGTCACTTGGGAATCTGTGGGAGCAAGCTTGCTTGCGAAGACGGTGGCTCGGGCGCAGGTGATGTGTCGGCTGTAATTGCCTCTTCGCGAGCAAGCTCGCTCCCACGGGGGGCATGGGTGTATGCACGGGTCTGTAGGAGCTGCCGCAAGGTGCGAAAGCGGTCCACCTGACACACCGCTGTTCGCAGCCTGCGGCAGCCGCTACAGGAGACGGGTCACTTGGGAATCTGTGGGAGCAAGCTTGCTTGCGAAGACGGTGGCTCGGGCGCAGGTGATGTGTCGGCTGTAATTGCCTCTTCGCGAGCAAGCTCGCTCCCACGAGGTTTGGTTATATGTGCGGATCTGTAGGAGCTGCCGCAGGCTGCGAAAGCGGTCCACCTGACACGCCGCTGTTCGCAGCCTGCGGCAGCCGCTACAGGAGACGGGTCACTTGGGAATCTGTGGGAGCAAGCTTGCTTGCGAAGACGGTGGCTCGGGCGCAGGTGATGTGTCGGCTGTAATTGCCTCTTCGCGAGCAAGCTCGCTCCCACATGAAATTGCGTCTAGGTATCAATTCGCCCCATCAATCACCTTGCGATAAAACTCCCACTCTTTCTCCAGCGCATCGGCCTGGTTCGCTGCCTTGCGAAAGCCGTGGCGTTCGTCGGGGTAGAAGTGGCCTTCGGCGGGGATGCCTCTGGCTCGCAAAGCAGCAAGCATGGCCCGGGTTTGTTCAGGCACGACCACGGCGTCCAGTTCGCCCTGAAAGAAGATCACCGGCACCCGAATCTGGGCCGCATGGAGCAGCGGCGTTCGGGCTTGGTAACGTTCGATGTCCACGGCGGGGTCGCCAATCAGCCAATCCAGGTAGTCGCTTTCGAATTTGTGCGTTGCCGCGGCCAGCGCAATCGGGTCGCTGACGCCATACAGGCTGGCACCGGCGCGGAATACGTTGTTGAAAGCCAGGGCACACAGGGTGGTGTAGCCGCCTGCGCTACCACCGCGAATGAATGCCTGGTCCGGATTGATCAAACCACGCTTGGCCAGATGCTCGACCACCGCACAGGCGTCTTCCACATCCGCCACACCCCAATTCAGATGCAGGCTTTGCCGATAAGCACGGCCGTAACCGGTGCTGCCGCGATAGTTGAGGTCGGCGACCGCGAAGCCGCGTTGGGTCCAGTATTGAATCTTCGGGTCTAGTACTGGATAGCAAGCGGAGGTCGGGCCACCGTGGATGAAGACCACCAGCGGCGGTTGTTCCGCGCCGTTCATGGCGGGATAAAAGTAGCCATGAGCTTCACCGTCGCCGCTCTTGTAGCGCAGCGTTTGCGGACGGCTGATGCGCTCGGGTGGCAGTGGTGCGATGCCTCCGGCCAGCACTCGAATGCTGTGGTCACTGCGGCTGATCACCAGCACCGCCGACGGACTCGTCGCTGAAGCTGCGATGCAATAGATGAACTGATCATCGACTGCCAGGCTACGGAAACGGCTGTACTCGCCGCTGAAATCCTCCAGCGTGCCGTGGCCGTCACGCATGCCTAGCACCCCGACCCCGTCTTGCGACCAGGTGGCAAGGTAGGCACCGTGCTGCAACGGCACCCAACTGCGACCACCCAACTGCCAGGGCGCTGGTGCATGGTCCGCATCGGCCGCTTTGAGGTGGGTCAGGCCAAACGAGCCTTCGACGCAGGGTTGCCAGTAACCGCCCTGATCGCTCAGGCAATACAGGCGGCCCGAGGTGTCGAAACGTGCTTGCTGGATGGATTCTTCTTCGCGGTCGCCTGCCAGGCAGCGCGGCTCGGACCAGCCACCGCTGGCCTGGCGTTTGCTGCTCATCAACAACGTGCTGGTCCAGGGCTGGTGCGGCTTTTGCCATTCGATCCAGGCCAGGCGCTGGCCGTCCGGGGTCATGGTGGGCGAGGCATAAAAATCCGCACCTCTGGCCAGCAGCAGTCGCTGGCCATTGGAAGCGTCAATGCTGACCAGTTGGTGGATGTCCTTGTCTTCTTCAACCGCGAGGATCTGCCCGTTGGCAAAGACCAGATCACCGTAGCGTTTTTTGCCCGTGGTGATGGCTTCCGGCAAGCCTTCTTCTTCGAGCTCGTCCCAGATCAGAGGCTGACGATAAAGCTGCTGATCGCTTTCGTTGACGAACACCACGGCATCGTCGGTCAGGCAGAAAGACCCGCCGCCGTATTCATAAACCCGGCTGCGCACACTGAAGCCTTCAGGCGTCAGGCAAGTCTTCTTGTCTTCGAACCAGCGCCAGATGCGGCTCGCGCCATCTTCAGGCCGATATTCATTCCAGAACAAACCCAGGGGGCTGACCGCCAGCTCGGCGAAATCAACGCCGGCGGCAACCGCCTGGGCTGCGGTGTAGGTGTCAGGATTTGGCGATGAGGCGCGAGTTTCGGTCATTGCGAAAGGCCAGCTGCTCAATGGTTTGGGTAGCATACTCGGCTTCTTCTCGCGCCTGAACAATCATCCCGTGATGAGGCGATTTGCTGCACACCGGGTCGGCATTCGCGGCATCCCCGGTGAGCATGAACGCCTGGCAACGGCAGCCTCCGAAGTCCTTCTCTTTCTCGTCACACGAGCGGCATGGTTCGGGCATCCAGTCATAACCACGGAAGCGGTTGAAGCCGAACGAGTCGTACCAGATGTGCTGCATCGTATGTTCGCGCACATTGGGAAACTGCACCGGCATCTGCCGCGCGCCGTGGCAGGGCAGGGCGGTGCCGTCCGGCGTCACGGTGAGGAAGATGCTGCCCCAACCGTTCATGCAGGCTTTCGGCCGTTCTTCGTAATAATCGGGGGTGACGAAAATCAGCTTGCACGGGTGGTTTTCGGCAGCGAGTTTGTCGCGGTATTCGTTGGTGACGCGTTCGGCGCGCACCAGTTGGTCTTTGGTGGGCAGCAGGCCTTCACGGTTCAGGTGTGCCCAGCCATAAAACTGACAGGTCGCCAGCTCTACGAAGTCCGCTTCGAGGGCGATGCAAAGCTCGATGATTTTGTCGATCTTGTCGATGTTGTGCCGGTGGGTAACGAAATTCAGCACCATCGGGTAGCCGTGCTTTTTCACTGCTTGGGCCATTTCCAGCTTTTGTGCGAAGGCCTTTTTCGAGCCAGCG
>Ga0247731_1000309_pt1 | contig 13523 bp, 10 predicted proteins | sample UWRJL088202R2_FD_180938 | JGI IMG/M metagenome (GOLD analysis project Ga0247731, IMG submission 180938) | Plant litter microbial communities from Arlington Agricultural Research Station in Wisconsin, United States - UWRJ-L088-202R-2 | ecosystem: Environmental > Terrestrial > Plant litter >...
AAAAATATTGGTGAAGCGCAAAAAAACATGTTCACTTTTACCGGAATTTTCGTTATTATCAATATTTTCTTCATGAGCGTTGGAGCTCTCCTTTATATTTATGCTGAAAAAAATGGCATCAGCGTGCCATTGGATGCAGTGAGCGGAAAACCCAGAACCGATTTGCTTTTTCCAGAAATTGCTTTTAATTATCTGACTTTGATTCCGTCGATTGTATTTTTATTAGGATTGACCGCCGCAACTTTTGCCACTACAGATTCTGCCTTGACAGCACTAACAACTTCTTTCTGCGTAGATTTTTTAGGAATGGATAAGGCCGAAAATGCATTGAAACCAAACATGGTTCGCACAAGACATTTTGTCCATATCGGATTTTCACTGTTGATGTTTTTAGTGATTTTAATAATTTATCTTTTGAATAGCGATTCTGTAGTAAGTCTGATTTTCAAAATCGCAGCTTATACTTATGGTCCGCTTTTAGGTCTTTATACTTTTGGATTGTTCATGAGAAACAAAACAGTAAAAGACAAGTTTGTACCAATAGTTTGTATTTTGGCGCCTGCAATTACATTTGCAATTAGCTCTTATTCGACAGAATTATTTGGGAATTATCAATTTGCTGAAGAATTAATAATTTTAAATGGAGGCTTAACATTCCTCGGATTACTACTAATCAGCAAGAAAGCGACAGAACAGACAAGATTTTAAAAAATAAAAAGCCTCCAGTTTATGGAGGCATTTTTTATTTCTTATCATATTTGACAATTAATATTGCTTTGTAGACAGCATGACCAAAGTACAAGCAACTTCTACTTTAATATTATTCAATTTCAAAAGCTGGTAAAATTCTGGATTTTCAGTTCCCGGATTAAAAATAACCCTTTTTGGTGCAATTGAAACTACATAATTATAATAATCACGCTGACGTTGCGGATTCAAATAAAGTGTTACTGTATCAACATTTGTAAACGGAATCTGCTTAGTTTGAATTTTCACACCCAAAACCTCTTCCTCTTTCAAACCAATAGCTACAACAGAATGTTCTTTATCTGTAAGGCTTTTGATTGCCATGTAAGAATAACGGGATGGATTTGACGACGCACCGAGCACTAATGTTTTTTTATTTCTCATAACAGATTTATATGCTGTAAAATTAGCAAATTTTAGCGGGAAAGTTTTTTGATTTATAAAAATAATAACAGTTTAATATTTGTCTTTTATCAATTGGTAATAATCCGAAGGAAGCATGTCTCCCAGTTTTAGTTTGCCAATATAGCCACCAAACATAACCACGTAAACTGGGCTATAATTTCCATTTTGATCGACAATAAATTCTTTTTCCATAAAATCTACCGACGATTGCTTCTTGCCGTCATAAAGAATACCAAAATTGACTTTTTTGTCTTCATGTCCGATAACTTCTGGTTTTATTGGCTTTGTGTAATCAATTGTTTCTACATTTATTTTATAGATTGGAGAATTCACAATCGGTTCTTTTATAAGACTGACTTTGTTAACATTTAAAGTATCTTGAACCTTAAAATATAGTTTTGGATCAACTGGAAATTTACCTACATACAAAGAAAATTTTTCTTTTTGCCAGCTTTCATTCGCAATCGTAATCATTAAATGTGCTGTTGACCCAAGAAAAGATTCTAATCTTTTTTTGCTAGATTTTTTAGATTTTGAAAAATCTTTATAAAAGGAAGTTCCTGAAAAACCACTTCTTCTCAAATAATAGTTATCAAGTTTTGGTTTAGAATATTCTAATTTATAATCAACAATATCAAAGAAAATTTCATATTCAAGATATTTATTAATAACTTTCAATGGTTTTCTTGCAGTTGCAGAAAGCGTATTTGTTTCAGTATCAAAAAACAAATCAATATCGTCTTCATTTTCAATCCTGCAAGAAAGTCCGGCTTTAGAACTTCCTAGAAAATGTTCTCTAAAAGCCTTTAGCATACTTTTTCGTGTAAAAATACTTTTTCCGATGAACACCTCATCCATAGAAATACTGTCTTCTTCAAGAAATGATTTTATTTTTTTATATTGAAAAGGATTTTCTATTCGTAAATTTATATACCCTACAAAACTCACAATCAGAGTACTTTGATTATTTCCAGAACCATTAATTTTAAAATAACCTTGTTCATCTGTGATCGTTGAAATCGTGGTTCCGTCGAGATAAACAGTAGCAGACTGAAGTGGTTTTTCAGTTTTTTTATCTAAAATATATCCTTCTAAAACCTGCGAATACAAAGAAGGACAGCTAATAAAGAACAATAAAAAAATTAGTTTTTGAAATTTCATGTACTGATTTTATAGATTCTTACAAATATAAACAATTCCGTATATTTATTTAAGATTGGCAAAATTGACACAAACCAGTTATTAAATAATGATTAATTATTCTTAATTTTACTACAAAGAACACTTCTCAAACTAATTTTACACCAAAAACTATGGAGATTTTTATTTATGTTTTCGCAGCGCTTTTTTCAGTAATCAATCCGTTAGGAGCCGTTCCGATTTTTGTGGGATTAACTCAAGACGACACTAAAGAAGAACGTTCACGAATTTCGCTTTGGACTGCGATAAACGTATTTATCATTTTAATAATTTCATTTTTTATTGGTCAATATGTACTAAATTTCTTCGGAATCAGCATAGACGCACTTCGAATTGCCGGAGGATTAATCATCTTAAATTCAGGATTTTCACTGCTCTCAGGAAGATTTAATAAAAACCGCGGCGTAAATAAAAAAGTAGAAAGTGATGCCCAAAAAAGAAATGACATTGCTTTGACGCCACTGGCAATTCCGATGCTTGCAGGACCTGGCTCCATTTCACTTTTGATTGCATTATACCAAGATTATAAAGAACTAAATGAACAGATTTTAGTTTGCCTTGCAATTGCAGTTGTAGCTATTGTAATTTTTTTGGTAATGAGAAGCGCACATTATCTTTCAAGAATTCTAGGAGCTTCTGGAATTGTTGCCATTTCAAGAATCATCGGTTTTATTGTAATTGCAATCGGAGTTCAATACATTAGCAGTTCTGTAGTCAATATCTTAAAAACAACTTTTCCTACAGTATCATAAAACAGGAAAGGCTTTCTAATTGAAAGCCTTTCCTGTTTTACATTTTTTTTTATAATTATTCTTTCGGAAGAAATACTTCTGCCATCATACATCTTGCGCTTCCACCACCGCACGCTTCAATCGTGTCAAGGCTTGAGCTTATAATTTCACAGTGGTATTCTAATTTTTCAATTTGAGCAGGTTTTAAGCTTTTGTAAGCAGCATCGCTCATTATCAAAAATCTTTTATCATCTTTTCCTCTTAATTCCAGCATGTTTCCAGCAAAGTTATTCACTTGGTCTTCTGTAATTAAAATTATTTCCTTTCCGTCAGCTTTTAAGTTATCCAAAACCATTTTGCGTTCTTTTTTATCATCGATGCAATCAGCACAAATCACGGCAAAAGTTTCGCCAAGACACATCATTACGTTAGTGTGATAAATTAATTTTCTCTCCCCGTTAACTGTTTGAAAAGCTTCAAAAATTACTGGGGCATAATCAAAATCTTCACAAAATTCAATAAAAAGTTCTTCGTCAGCTCTTGGCGATAAAGCGCAATATGCTTTACCATTTGCCCTATCAATTAGCAAACTTCCTGTTCCTTCCAAGAAAATAGCATCTTCTTCTGCTGAAGTATAATCCACGATATTTTCAATCTTGAAACCTTCTTCTTCTAGTAAATCCAAAATATCTTCGCGACGTTCCTCACGGCGATTCTCAGCAAACATCGGATACAAAGCAACGTCTCCATTTTCATGAAAAGAAATCCAGTTGTTTGGAAAAATAGAATCTGGAGTATCTGGCGATTTAGTATCTTCTACAACAGTTACATCGATTCCGGCTGCACGCAATTTTATCACGAATTCATCAAATTCTAATTGTGCTTTTGCGTTTACTGTTGCGGGAAGCAATCCATCCAAAACCTTTTGGTAATAATTATTTACAGCCGTCTGCTCGTTCATTCTAAACGCCACCGGGCGAATCATTAAAATAGAATTTGTTGTCTGTTTCATGTTGTTACTAGGTTTAGGGTTTAAGGTTCTGGTTCAAGCTCTGAATCAGCTTTTGCCTCTTGGCTATTTACTTTTGGCTAAATTAATCTCTAATCAATGGCAATGTTGAACATCGCAATAATCCTTCTTGTTTCGCAATTTCGGCATAAGGAATTTCTTCTACCTTAAATCCTTGGCTTCGCAACCAATTATTCAATCTCGTAAAATTTCTTTCAGAAACAACAATGTCGTCAGCAATAGAAAATACATTAGAATTCATATTATACATTTCTTCTCTGTCAATATGGAAGAGATTTTCCTTGCCAAATAAATTCACCAAAAACAGATAATCAGATTCTTGACGGAAACCACTTTTATAGATAATTCCTTTATTTTTTCCTACAGGCTGAAAACAGCAATCCAAGTGCAAAGCATTATCTCGAGCTTCCAATTTTGATTTTACCAAGTCAAATTCCTTGACGATTTTATGTGGAAATAATTCTTTAATATAATTTACACCCTGCATGTTTGTTCGGGCGGTAATATAATCTTTGTAGTCAGAACCTTTGTAAGTTCCTATAAAAATATAGTCATTCCAAAGCATTACATCGCCACCTTCTATATGAACTTCTTCTGGCGGGCGAACAATTTTTGCTGGATTTATTTGATCTAAAACATACTGAATAGCATCTAATTCTCTTTCTCGATCGGGAAGAATATTTGCCTTCACAAAAACGTCGTCAATTACAAAGCCAATATCTCTGGTAAAAATCTGATTGTAGTTTTCAATCATTTCAGGACGAAAAACTTTCACATCATATTTTTTAAAAACTTCATTAAAAGCTTCCATTTCATTAACCATATCTTTTTCAACAGGATAAGTTCCTGCTAAAATGTGTTCTAAAGATTTTGGATCATAGGCTTCTTCAGCACTAGGCGTCGGTCCGTTATTTATCGCAGAACCAAGGACAACAGCCCTTAATCTTGAGGTTTCATTTTTTACATTTAACTGCAACATAAATTTTGACTTTGGGCAAATATAGAAAAACAGCCTTTGACAATTGCTTATTTCTTACATTTAACCTCTTAAATTAATGATTATGTAATATAGTAATTATTTTTCTTCGTGGTATTCTTGTTCTGTATTAATTTCCCAAATATTTTTTTTGTCAACAATACCATTTTTTATATTTTGAACCGCTTGGATTGCGGTCAACATTGAATGATCTTGGTTGTTATATTTGTGCATTCCATTTCTTCCGATCAAGAATAAATTCTCAAATTGGTTTGTATAATCAATGATTTCGTCAAATTTTTCATAAGTCCCAAAATAAGCTGGATAGGTTTTTGGCATTTTTATAACCACCGAATCCAATACATCTTCACGATTTATCATTCCGATTTCAATCATTTCTTTAATCGCCAATTCTTTCATTTCTGCTTCCGACTTATTCCAAAGATCATCACCTTCATAGCAGAAATATTCTAATCCGACCCATTTTGTAGTTGGATCTTTTACTAAAAACGGACTCCAATTATTGAAAATCTGCAATCTTCCAACTTTCACATAGGGCTCTTGAATATAAATCCAATTATCTGTAATTTCTTCTTTTGCCATTTTTTTCAAAAGGAGTCCAACCGTAATAAAATCACGATAAATCAAACCCTTCGCAACCTGATTTACATTTTCTGGAACCTCGCAATTCAAAGACGCAATTAATTCTTTAACTGGCATTGTAGAAATAAAATAATCGCCTTTAAAAAGAGTTTCTTCTTTCGTAATTTGATTTTCGACGACAACAGAAAGAATTTTATTTCCTTCCACATTGATCTTTTTAACTTTCAAATGCTGGATTAATTCACCACCTTTTGCGATAACTTTATCTGCAACTTCTTCCCACATTTGTCCCGGACCAAATTTTGGATATAAAAAATACTCAATCAATGAAGTTTCCACATCTTTTTGACTAATATTCTTGCCTGTTTTTTTTAAGAATTTTTGCTTTAAAAAGTGAGCAATTGATTTCCTGATAGAAAGACCTTTAATTCTTTGGGCTCCCCATTCTGAACTAATTTCTGTGCATTTAATACCCCAAACTTTTTCAGTATAATCTTTAAAAAACGTTTTATAAAGTTTTTCGCCAAATCTGTTAATGAAGAAATCTTCTAAGTTTTTTTCATTTTTTATAGGAAATGCCACACTTTTCATATAGCTCATTCCGATTAGGAAAGTATTGAAAAGTCCTAATTTCAAAACAGTTTCTGGTGTCAATGAAATTGGATAATCAAAGAATTTTTTTTGATAAAAAATTCGAGATTTTCGACTTCTGACAAGCATCACACTATCTGGATTTTTAGCATCCGAAGGAAAATCAATCGTGTTTAATTGTTTTGATTTGTTTTGATAAGAAATTTTGATGGCTTTTTCTTCCGAAAGAATCGGCAGAATTTTACACCACCATTCCATAATTACATCTGATTTCGAAAAAAAACGATGCCCACCAATGTCGATTCGGTTTCCTTTATAATTTACTGTTCTAGAAATACCTCCCCAAAACTCACTTTGCTCTAAAACTATCGGCTGAATATCTGTTTTCTCAATAAATTCATACGCAGCTGTAAGTCCCGCAGGTCCGCCACCGATAATGATTGCTTTTTTTTCTTTCATATAAATGCTATGGTTGACAAATCTACATTTCCTAAACTTAGTTTCCAATAATTTAGATAAGTTTGTTTGTCTAAAAACGCTAAAAAACAGCAAAAAAAGTTTTTCAGAAATGATTTCAGAAAAAATCTAAGCATAAAAAAAGCTCCACGTTAAGTGAAGCTTTTTAAATTATTTAGAAAAAATTATCTTTTCTCAAAAGGAACAAAATCTCTTAATGGCGCTCCCATATAAATTTGTCTTGGGCGACCAATTGGTTCTTTATTTACACGCATTTCTTTCCATTGTGCGATCCATCCTGGAAGGCGACCAATTGCAAAAAGAACGGTAAACATATCTGTTGGGATTCCTAAAGCGCGGTAAATAATTCCTGAATAGAAATCTACATTTGGATATAATTTTTTAGAAACGAAATATTCGTCAACTAAAGCTGATTCTTCTAATTTTTTAGCAATGCTCAAGATTGGATCATCAACACCTAAAGTTGCCAAAACTTCATCAGCAGCCTTTTTGATGATTTTTGCTCTTGGATCAAAGTTTTTGTAAACTCTGTGACCAAAGCCCATCAAACGGAAAGGATCATTTTTATCTTTAGCTTTAGCCAAATATTTATCAGCATCACCACCATTTTTCTGGATTTCTTCAAGCATTTCTAAAACGGCTTGATTTGCACCACCGTGAAGTGGTCCCCAAAGTGCAGAAACTCCTGCTGAAATTGAAGCGAATAAACCTGCATGAGAAGAACCAACCATTCTTACTGTTGAAGTAGAACAGTTTTGTTCGTGATCAGCATGAAGGATAAATAATTTATTTAAAGCCGCAACGATTGTTGGGTTTGCAGTATAAGGCCCTGTTGGTAATTCAAACATTAAACGCATGAAATTTTCAACATATCCTTGCGTATTGTCATAATAATTCAATGGAAATCCCATGCTTTTTCTATACGTCCAAGTTGCAATAACTAGGAATTTACCCATAGTTTTACAAACCGCCTCGTATAAATCTTTTTCATTTTCAACATTAACTGATTTTGGATTAAAAGCAGTCAAAGCACTTGTCAGGCAAGACAAAACGCCCATTGGGTGAGCATTTTTAGGAAAACCGTCGATGATGTTTTTCATCTCTTCGTTTACCAAAGTATATTTTCTGATATCAGTTTCAAACTGCTCTAATTGTTTTGCAGTTGGAAGTTCTCCGAAAATCAAAAGGTAAGAAACTTCTAAAAAGTCAGCTTTTTCAGCTAAATCTTCGATTGAATAACCTCTGTAACGCAAGATTCCTTCTTCTCCATCTAGAAAAGTAATTTCACTTTTGCATGATCCTGAATTTTTATAACCTGGATCCATAGTTATTGCGCCAGTAGCGCCACGTAGTTTATCGATATCGATAGCAACTTCATTTTCTGTTCCGACAATTAGTGGGAATTCATATTTGTTGCCGTCAATTTCTAATATTGCTGTTTTTGACATAATATTATTGGGAATTATTTAAAATTGAGTAAATATAATTTAACAAAAATAGGGAATTCAGTAGTAACTAAAAAGTAATACGGTAACGATTTCGTTAATATTTCTTTAAATTTTGCAAAATTAGTATACATTAAAATAACAAAAGCCTGCGACTTAATGTTGCAGGCCTTTGTTATTTAACAAATAGACTTAAGTTATTTATTGTATCAATTGTAATCAAACTTCATCAATCTGAATGATTCTTTATCTAAATTTTCCTCTAAGACATAAATTCCGTCTTCTAAGATAAAACTGTTATAATTATTCTTTTTGTCTTTTACTGATTTGAAAAAGCTCTCTACATTTTTTGAGGCAAAAGCTGCAAAAAATGTATTCACATTCAAGTTAAGTTTTCCAAAATCAGTTTTTGAACTATATCCTGTTGGGAAAGAGCCTCCTCGGATACCGTTTAGCAGAATTGGACTTACACTAAATTCGACTTTTTTAGTGTTCGTTACTTTTCCGTCTTTTTCGTTCAGCAAAAACATATGAGAATAGTCATGTTTTTGACTGCTGATTCTAAGTCCTAATTTTCCTTTAAGATTAAAAAAGGAAACGGCTGTAAAATATGAAACCGCATTTTTGTTATAATCCTTATCTTCAATTTCATTTACTGAATCCCAAATTAACTCACCATTTGAATTATATTTTTTTATGTAAAACCCATTATTTCGGGCATTATACAAATTGCTGTCTTTTGTATTTGAATATAATCCAAAAACATAATAAGTATTATTTATTTCATCGACATAAACATTTCCTGTCGAATTTTCTGACAATATATGTTTTGAATATCCGTCACCAAAAATAACAGTGCTAGACCCAAGACCACAATTTGACGCTGTAAAATATTTATTTTTCAAAGTGACTTCAATCTTTTTCTCAGAAATCAGTTTTCCGTCATAATCATATTTTAAAATATTATAAGTATCTGAAGGAAGCTTTTTATCTAACTGTTTGTTGACAATATAAAAACCTTTTTCATCATAAGAATGCAATAAAAATCCAATTTTATCTTCAGATGTTTCTATATTAGGAATATTTAATGGAATCAATTTTGTTGATTCGTCACTTAAACTTCTTCTAAACAAATAAATTGTGCCATCAGCATCTTTATCTTTTTTCTTTTTGCCTTCAATTTTACCAAGATAACAAGCATAATCATCAGAATAAAAATTGAAATAAGATTTTATAGTTCCGCTTTCATTTTTTTCATCAAAATTAAGTGCTTTTTGATTTCCTTCTTTATCGATGATTAGCCGATCCTTTGTCGCAATTGCATATTTACCGTTTTTTGAAGAATATAATTCATAGTAAATTGGAGAATCATTCGCACCTCTTCCAAAAAATGCAGGCAAACCTTTATAATTGGATTGGATGTTTTTTTTGTAATTCAAATTTAGATCTTGATCATAACTTAGAATTTCAACATCTGATTTTGGCTTTTTTTCTTGGCCTGTTACAATGTAAAACATTCCGTTTTCAGTATATTCAAAACCTAAAAATTTTTGCTTATCGGCAGGTTTGATTTCAACAATTTTAGATTGCGCTTTGGCAGATAGACTTGCTAAAACAAAAAGCGCACAGAGTAAATAATTTTTCATAAAAAATTCATTGATAATGGTGAGGGAATTTGGTGAACAGATAAGCAGATGCTTAAAAGATCACTTTTTCATTTTAAAGACTTAATAGATTTGTATTGTTGAATAAAATCATTCGGCCGTAAATATATTCTAAATTACTCTAAAACCTAATAAAATAAACCCGAAAATTCTTATGATTTATTATACAATAAAAAAGCCCGCTGAATAATCCTGCGGGCCTTTACTTAACTACCAACTTAATTATTTTTTGATTAGCTTCTCTACTTTAGAACCGTTATCAGTTTTAATCTTCAGATAATAAATTCCTGATGAATAATTAGACAAATCAATTTTTGCCGAAGTTTCATTAAAAAGACTTGTAACCAAAATTCTTCCCTGAACATCATAAATTTCTACTGAATTTATTGCCGTTGCCGCTTTTATATTGACAAATTCATTAGCTGGATTTGGATAAATCTCCACTGAATTATCAAGATTTGGAATAGCAATACTCAAAGCTTCAAAAACCGTTTCTGCATTTTCAGTATCAACCGGAAAATTATAATCAAAGAAAATTGAAACTCTGTTTGAAACCATATCGCCAGTTATCAAAGTTGAAGCTGATTTCAATTTCAAAAGAACATTTCCGTGACCCCCAGAATCAAGATTCACATTTTGAAAAATGAATTCGGCGATATTGCCATTGATTCTTGCCTCAACTGCATGAGAACTTCCTAAAATTTGCATTGAGGAAAGATCATATTTTGCAGGATCAATTATGTCCTTGACAACAATATTTTCGGCATAATCAGTTCCTGTATTTTCAAAACGGATCAAATAGTGAAGATAATTTCCAATTTGTGCAGGAGGAAGAACATCGCCTTGCAAGCACTGAATATCATTTGGATCATAAGATCCGACAACAGTTTGGTTTAATATAAATAAATTATCGTTTACATTCTCATCTCCCGCTTGTGGTGAAATTGATGATGTAAGCACTAATATGTCATCAATATTTACAGGATTCGGATCTGTCGGACTATTGATTCTCATTGTTACTAAAATGCTTCTCGACTCAAAAGGCATCAGATTGGCATAACTCCAATTTAAAGAACTCGGGATTTGGCTTTCAGGCGTAATGTCAGCACTAACAAAACTCATCAAATTTTGATTGTAGAAAAAGCTTATGCCATAATTCTGAGATAAAACTTGGTTTCCTTTATTTTTATATACAATTTTATAAACTGCATTTGACCCTGGTCGGGCTGGCACTACCGGAGCGATTGCAATTTCAAGGTCTGGATGAACTCCATTTGCTGTAATGCAGAAATTATTTGTAGAAATAGAATTATCAACCAACGGAAAATTCACAACTGCATTTGCCGGATTAATATTAAAAAATGTTGGATTTTCGATTTCTGGAGTTACTGTAAAATTTCCTGCTTGAGTATAAAATGAATAATCGCCAGTACGATTTGTAAAAGTTGCTCCTTGATTAGTTCCATCATTTATTTTTACTTTGACGAAAGGTTGTGCTAAATCTGAGGCATCGCATCCAGTATTGTCTGAATCGAAAATTGCCTTCCCTGTAATTGTGTTGTAATCGCCACCTGGTGTAAAAGAGCAATAAGAGTTTACGTTGACATTTGTCAGTCCCATCCCTGGCAATCTACTAAGCAATTCCTCTAATTCTTCTTCATCTGCACATATATATCTTAAATTAGGATTACCTGAAAATGCAGTTTCCCCTGATAATTCGTTAATTCCATTTTTTATAAACAGTTCTGTCAACTGATTATTATTGAGATATAGGCTGTTTAACTGAGGTAGATTTGTCGCATCAAAAGAAGTAAGCGCATTGTTATCGAGATAAATATATTGAAGATTGTGAAGATTTGAAACATTTATATCTGTAAACTGATTGATGCTAGCTGATAATTCTCTAAGCATTATTACATCAGATAAATCTAATGTTGTTAACTGATTGTTCCAGCAAAAAAGTGAGGATAAATTAGTACATCCCGAAAGATTCAACGAAACCAGCTGATTAAAAGTACATGCCAATCTTGTAAGCGATGGATGATTTGAAACATCCAAAGTCGTCAGCAAATTGCGATCACAATATAATATATCAAGCACAGGAAGTTGCGCAACATCTATAGTTGTGAGACGATTACTCGTACAGTTTAAAAAATTAAGATTATTCAAACCTGAAAGATTCAAACTTGTCAATTGGTTATTTGCACAAGCAAAATCTGTAAGATTAGTAAAATACTGAATACCAACAACATCCACAATAGAAGAATTAAAAACGTTTAGTTCATAAACAGTCAGTGCTTCAGATAATTGAATTTGATTATCATTGTTTGCATCTATTTTAATATTATTTCCAGAAGCATCTTTTGCTATTGTATTTAATGTATTTGCAGCCAAAAGTTTTGCCTTAAAATTAGCATCCGGAATATTCACAATTTGCGCTTCAGAAATTCCTGAAATCAAAAGTAACAGAAGTAATATTTTTTTCATAATCTTATATTTGAGTTGTCTTATTCATTGTAAAAATAAAGAGATTAAAAACATCTTACCGAGGCAATTGAGTATTCGTCTGCTTTGAATTAGAATTCGCTAAATCGTCTTTAAAAGTTCTTGCAATCGTTCTTTTTTTCGTTGTGAAATCGGCAAATTGCTGTTGTCTGCCATGATTACATAACCGCCATCTTTTTTGATATAGGATTTCAAATAAGAAAGATTGATCAAATGCGACTGATGGATTCTTTCAAATCCGTGTTCAGTCAGCAGTTCTTCATATTCCTTTAAAGTTTTTGAAATTAGAATAGGCTTGTTATTTTTGATGTAAAACTTTGTATAATTATCTTCGCTTTCGCATCTGATAATATCGCTGATTTCAAAAAGATGAATTCCGTCTGAAGTTGACAAAGCAATTCTCTTGAAATTATCGACTTTTTTACGGATGTTTTCCAAAAGCAAATCAATATGCGCATAGCTATCATTTTTTTCTAAAACACCTTTTATCTTAGAAATCACTTTCTGCAATTCTTCTGGATCAACTGGTTTTAGCAAAAAATCTAAAGCACTAAAGCGAAAAGCCTTGATAGCATATTGCTCATGAGCCGTAATAAAAACAATATGCGACGAAGATTTTCCTTGGTTTTTTGCGACTTGTTCTAAAATATCAAAACCAGTTCCCTCATTTAGCTGGATGTCAAGAAAAACAACTTCTGGCTTTAAATTTTGAATGGCTTCGACCCCTGTTTCTACCGAATCAGCTTCTCCCAAAATTTTAATTTCTGGCGCATATCTTGCCAGAAGGCTTTTCATTCCGTTTCTTAAATTGGCATCATCATCAATTAGCAATGCTGTAATCATTATGTCTAAAGTTTTAATGTCAAAAAGTCATAAGTCATAAGTTTTAAAGTTGTAGTTATCTTTAAGACTTTCGACTTTACAACTTTCGACTGTTATATTGCACCGGCAGATTCAAAATCACTTTCGTTCCGATTGCTTTACCGTTTTCATCTGTAATCTCCTTAATATCGACTTGCGAAGTTTTGTTTGTTACTGTTTCCATCATTTCAAGTCGCTTTTTAGTAATATCTAAAGCCATTGATTTGTGAATGGAAACCGATTGCTCTTTCAATTCTTTTGATTTGTCAAAACCAATTCCGTTGTCGG
>Ga0247731_1000310_pt1 | contig 13518 bp, 11 predicted proteins | sample UWRJL088202R2_FD_180938 | JGI IMG/M metagenome (GOLD analysis project Ga0247731, IMG submission 180938) | Plant litter microbial communities from Arlington Agricultural Research Station in Wisconsin, United States - UWRJ-L088-202R-2 | ecosystem: Environmental > Terrestrial > Plant litter >...
AGGCCGCCGGTGAGCCGTAACGTCGGCGTTAAGCTGTAGGTGGTCTCGAAGAAAGCCGCCGCGCTCTTGTCGGTCGTCTTGTGAATCAGGATTTCGAATTGTTCGACGAAGGGCCCAAAGTCGATGCCGTAGAAGCCGCTTCCAGACTGATCGTAGTAGAAGGCTCCGATCGTGTATTTCAGCGGCCCGCTGTTCGCCGAGCCGAGCCGCGTTTCCAGCGAGAACTGATGCTCGGGCGATGAGACCCGATCGTAGCCCCCCGCCGTGTAGGTCAAGAGATCGACCTTATAACGACGGTACGCGGGGATCACGGTCAGGGTTACCGGCCCAAGGTCCCAATCCACATTGGCGGTCACGCCCCAGGTGCTGACGCGATTGAAACCGTCATCGCCCACGGGTCGAAGAAACGGACCAATCCCCGGTGTCGATGCGATAACGGCGTTGTTGCGCGGATCGGACGGACCGATCCACGGATCGCTGGGCACGGGGCGCGGAGTGAGCGAGAAACCCGCGCCCCGGCCGCCCTGATGTTCATAGTCTGCGGTGACCAGGACCGAGAAGGTGTCACGGGGTCGATAGAGCGCACCGACCCTCACCCCCTTCCTTTTGTCGTCGTCGTAGCCATCGTTGTAGTAGCCGTCGTGGCCCAAGATCTGCCCGGCCGCGCGCAGGGCGAAATTGTCGCCCAGAGGCACATTCAACGCCGCTTCGATCTGGTGAGCTTGATAGTTGCCGTAACCCGCTTTCACATACCCCTCGAAGCCATCGAGATTCGGCTTCTTGGTTATGATGTTCAGCGCCCCACCGCTGGCGTTGCGTCCGTATAGGGTCCCCTGCGGCCCCTTCAGCAGCTCAATGCTGTCAATGTCGTAGAAGTAGCCGCCCGTCAGAGCGGGCGAGGCCTGGTAAACTTGATCGAGGTTGGCCGCGATCGGGCTCTCGGAAAGCGGCGTGCCGCCGAAGTCGCCGATCCCTCGCAGAAAAACCTGGGTATATGACCCGTAGGTCCCCACCGTCAGAGTTGGAACCAGGGAGGATAGCCCTTGGACATTGTTGACGCCCCGCTGAGCGAGCGCTTCGCCGCCAATCGCGGTAATGGGAAGCGCGACCTGCTGGATGTTTTCAGAGCGTCGCTGCGCCGTAACGATGACCTCCTCGAGCGAGAACGTCTCGCTGGCTTGCGGTGTGACTGTGCTGGGCGCGGGCGAAGCCGGGGCGCTTGATTGCGCGTAAGCCGACGAGGCCGAAACCAGCACGATGGCGGCAGTGCTAAAAAGTTGGAGTCGCATGAGTTTCCCCCAGTTTTTTGTTAGCAAAAACCTGGCGCCATTCTTCTCGTGAGAACAATCGTGATGCTCAATGTGCTCAAACAGGGCCATCGGAGCTCGCCATACCCGGCCTCACGGCGTTACGTCGTTCCCTACACGAGGCTTATCGACCGCGCCCAAGCGCTGGACGTTCAACTTGCGGCATTCATCATCCGCGCTTGGCGCTTAGCGTAGACAGGCGAGCGCCCTGCTAAAGCGCCGGTTCGGGCGGCTGTCCATCGAGGGCGGGATAGTCGACATAGCCCTTGGGCCCCTCGCTATAAAAATGGTTGGGGTCGGGATCGGTCAGGGGCGCCGAGCGCGCGAGGCGCTCGGGCAGGTCGGGGTTTGCCAGGAAGGGCTTGCCAAAGGAGATCAGATCGGCCCGGCCGGCGGTGAGATCGGCCTCGGCGCGCGCGCGATCATAGCCGCCGTTGGCGATCAAGACGCCCGACCAATGTTCGCGGGCAAATCCCAGGACGTCCCAGTCGGTCGGCACCGCGATGACGTGCAGATAGGCCAAGCCCCTGCGCGCTAACTGGGGCAGGACATAGGCCCATGTCTCGCGCGGGTTCGGGTCATGAGCGTCATTGAAGGTGAATCCAGGTCCGATGCGCACGCCGACCCGGTCCGGCCCCCAGACGGCGGCCATGGCGTCGACGGTCTCGAGCAGAAAGCGCGCGCGCTTCTCCAAAGAGCCGCCCCAGTCGTCTGTCCTTTGATTGATGGTCGGCAGCAGAAACTGAGCGGGAAGATAGCCGGAGGTGGCGTGCAATTCCACGCCGTCAAAGCCAGCCTCCATCGACATGCGAGAAGCGCGCCCGTAGGTCGCGATGACCTCGGGAATCTCGTCGGCGGTGAGCGCGCGAGGCGTGACGAAGGCCTGCGGGCCCATGGCGGTGAAGACCTGCCCATCGCCAACCGCGATCGGCGAGGGACCGACGGGCGTGTTCCCGTCGAGGAACGAGGGATGCGAAACGCGCCCCACGTACATCAGCTGCTGAAAGATCGATGCGCCATTCCGATGCACCGCATCGGTGACCGTTCGCCAGGCCGAGACCTGCTCGGGGGTATAGATGCCCGGAACGCGGAGATATCCCTGCCCCATCCGATCGGGCGGCGTGCCCTCGCTAATGATCAGACCCGCGCCGGCGCGCTGCGCGTAGTAGAGCGCGGTCATCGCGGTCGGGGCGTGCCGCTCGTCGGCGCGACTGCGCGTCATCGGCGCCATGACGATGCGATTCTTGAGTTTCAAGTCGCCAATTGTGATTGGGGCGAACAGGTCGGTCGTCTGCGTCATGGTCATATCCTCAAAACGTATTGGGCCGCGGATCTCGGGCGCATTTCTTCGCCGTCGTCTTCGTCGTCAAAGCTGACTGATCGTCCGCCGCGTCGGATCCGTGGACGCCCGCGGGCGGCGCGATCTGACCGCGCAGCGCCTGAAGCATCTCGATCCCCTCCTCGATGGTGGAGAAGACGCCGTAGACGTAGAAGTCTGGGCGCAGCAGCACGCCGGCGCAGCCGAAATAATCCAACCACTTGGTGAGCTCGCCGGTCACATCGAGCACCGAGCCCTCCGGCGCATGCCGGCTCCGGTCGTCCGCGACGATGGTTACTCTCTCAAGCCCCAGCTCCCGCTCGAACGCCGCGTCGATCGAGATCCGGTCAAGGGCGACAAACGGCCTGGCAAGAAGCACGAAGCCCTTCCCCGTCGCGTCGTCGAGCAGTGTCCGCGCGCCGTCGGCATTGACTATAGGCGGCTGGATAAAGCGACTGCCGATGGGCGAAGGTTCAGAGCGAGAAGGCGCCAGAACACCTGCCTTGAGGGGAGGAATGATGTCGACGTAACCGGGCGGGGTGCGCAAAGCGACCTCGCGCATTTCGATGTCGCGACGTCTGGCCGCATCGGGATCGCGGGTGCATATGTAACGGCCAACTCGCATTGACGCTTTCACGACGCTACGTACCTGGGGAAGCCGCTCGCTTTGGTAGGTGTCGAGCAATGTCGCATCGGCGCTTCCCTCGAGCACCATCCTAAGCTTCCAGGCCAGGTTGGCGGCGTCGCGCAACCCATGACATAGACCCTGGCCAAAGAAGGGCGGCGTCTGGTGAGCGGCGTCGCCGACCAGCAGCACCCGTCGCGAACGCCAGCGTTCGGCGAGTAGGGCGTGAAACCGATAGGCCGCGGCCCTCACAATCTCGAAGGGCGTCTCACCAAGCCAGGGCGCCAGCAAGGGTTTCACGGCCGCGGGATCCGCGAAATCCTCCGCCGACTCGTTCGGAAGCATCATGAATTCCCAGCGCCGATGGCGGCCCACTCCCGGGATCACGGACGTGGGCCGGGCGGGATCGCCCAGAATGAACATGACTTGCTGCATATCCACGCCATCCGGCGTTCCGGTGAGATCTGGCATCACGACGGGGCCGTCGACCAAGGCGTCGACGACTAACCATGGCTCGTCAAAGCCCAGATCTTCCAGCGGGATGCCCACTTGATTGCGCACCGTGCTGCGGCCGCCGTCGCAGGCCAGGACATATTGGGCTCGCACCGCCAGGCCGCCGTCGCCGCCTTGCGTCAGGACAGAGACCCCCTCATCGTCCTGCGCGACGCCGACGACCCTTTGACCCAATCTTACGGTGACCGTCTCTCGGTCGGCCAGGGCTGAGCGCAGGGCCCGCTCCATGTCCGGCTGGTAGAAAAAATAATCCGACCCCCAACCGAGCCGGTCGGTATTTACGATGGCTTGGAATTGGCGGATGACGCCCCTGTCAGCCCCAAAGTGCATCGCGCCGGCGGGCATGCTGAGTTGTGGCAACAGAAGCTCGGCCAATCCCAGGGATTGAAAGATCCGCATGATTTCGTGATCGAGATGGATCGCCCGGGGCAAGTCGTAAGGTTGGTGATCTCGCTCGATCACCAGGACGGACAGACCGCTTTGCCCAAGCAAATGCGCCGCCACGACGCCGACCGGTCCGCAGCCGACGATCAGAACGTCATAGTCACAGTTACTGGACATGGGCGCAGCTCCCGCTTGGGTTCCGCCGGGCGCAGGAGCGTGTATCGGGGGATCGGTTCACCGCGGGCCGCTTGGTCATGACGCCAGGGGCCTCGGATCGGCGACGCAACGCACGACTTGGCGGCCCAAGCCCTGAATCTCGGCTTCGATCACGTCGTTGGGCTGCAGAAAGCGTCCTCGCGCCACGCCGTTACCCGCAGGACTGCCGGTGCAGAGGATGTCGCCAGGAAGTAGGCGTGCGTATCGTGAGATGAATGAGACCAACCTGGCGACGTCGAAGATCATGTCGCTGGTGCTGCCGTGCTGCATGACTTCGCCGTTGACCGCCAATTGCAAACTCAGGCGTTGGGGATCGCCCACAAACTCGGCGGGAACGAAGAACGGGCCGCAAGGCAGAAATCCGGGCGCGCCCTTCGCGGCCACCCAATCAAGGCTGATGGCTCCAGGATCGGTACGTCTGACCCTGTCGCGCGCCGTAAGATCGTTGACGATCATGTAACCGGCCACGCAGGACAGCGCGTCTTCTTGCGACGCGCGTAGAGTCTCCCGTCCGATCACAGCGCCCAGCTCAAGTTCCCAGTCCACCTGCTGCGAAAATGAGGGCAGCGTCAGGTCATCTTGCGGACCGGCGATCGCGGTCACGGGTTTCATGAAAACAAATGGTTCGGACTCGTTGAGTTGACGTTGCACATAGGATTCGCCGAAGGCTCTGCGGGCATCGGAATCCATGCCTTCGGTCTCCGCGCCCAGCCCGACGGCCACCACCATCTCCACGACGTGACGGCGATAGTTGGCCCCGGCGCAGAACACCTGCCGGGCCTCGGAAAGGGGGGCGAAGACCTTTAGATCTTGCAGAGCCAGCCCGTCCTTACCCGTCCGGGCCTGCGCGCTCAAAGCCTTCAGCGCCGCAAGGCTCGCGTCCCAGTCCTTGAGCAAGTGGAGCAACCCCACCTCGGCGGGAAATCGCACCGGATCGAGCGCGGAAAGCGGCGTTACCCTCTCGCCTTGGACGAGGCCCAGGAACGGGCGGCCCGCACCCTTAGCGAACGAGCCCAGGGCAAAGCCAAAGGGTTCTTCCATCATGTTCGCCATCCTTCGGGGATCCGCTCTGGCTGCGTTTGAGCGGGGGCGAATGTGGCGGCGTCTTCTGGGAGCGAAAAATCGTAATCTTCGATGCCCTCAACCTGAGCCATGGCTCAACGCTATGATCAGAGCCGCTGTCGCAGCGTCCGTCGCCGCGGCCAACGCCGACATCGGAAACTCCAATTTCTCGCAGCGAGCGCGGCTCCCTAAAATGGCGCGACTGCGACGAAGGAGACGTTCGAATGTCGATCAAGGTAGCGGATCTAGCGTACTGCCGACTTCAGGTGCCGGACTTGGACAAGCAAGAGCAGTTTCTCAAGGATTTCGGCCTTGTTCGGGCCAACGTCGCGGACCGCCGCCGCTTCTTTCGCGCGACTGACCCATCGCCCTATTGCTACGTCATCGAAGAAGGTCCCGCTCATTTTCTCGGCTTTGCCTTTCACGCTCGTGATCGGGCTGATCTCGACACGCTCGCCCAAGCCCACGACAGACCGGTCGAAGCGATCGACGCGCCCGGCGGCGGCTGGAGAGTGAGGCTGCAAGAGCCGAACGGCTACGATGTGGACGTAGTGTTCGGCATCGAGCCGGCGGCGCCTTTGTCTATTTCGCGGCAGGTCTACAATAGCGGGGCCGCGCCGCTGCAGCGCGCGGGCGAGCTTTTTCGCTTGAAGCGAGACGAAGCCACGCCCGTCAAGCGTCTGGCCCATGTCGTCCTTGGCACGCCAAATGTGATGGAAACCGTAAACTGGTTCCATAGCGCGCTAGGCATGATTTCCTCCGACGAGGTCGTGGCCGGACCGGACAAGCAGCCCATCGGCGCCTTCATCCGGATCGACAGCGGCGACGATTACGTCGACCACCACACCATCTTCGTCATCCGCAACGCGCGCGTGGGTCTGCACCACCTTTCCTTCGAGTCGCAGGATTTCGACGCGGTGCTGGGCGACCATCACCGACTCCAGCAGTTGGGTCGCTATGAACATGTGTGGGGCATCGGCCGTCACCTGCTCGGCAGCCAGATTTTCGACTATTGGGCCGATCCACACGGGTATCCCCACGAACATTGGACCGATTCCGATCGCCTTAACGCCGCTTCACCCACCACGATCTGGGACGCTCGGGAGGGGATGGTCACGCAATGGGGCGCTGAGGCGCCGGATCGCTTCCGTAACGGGGTCCTGCCGTAAGGGGGTCCTGCCTCAACGGAGTCCTGCCCCAACGCCAGCGCGCGGTCGAAGGACCGCGACGCTCGCGAGCGGATCAGTCAAGCCGAAATATGCGCTCCGCATTGGTTTGGAAGAACTTCTGCTTGTCTTCCGCGGTGAACGACACCTCGGCCACCTGAGCCAGCGCCTGGGCGTTGTCCTCAAAGGGGTGGTCGATCGCGAACATCAGGTTGTCGATGCCGACGACCTCGCGGCAAAGCTCCAATAACGGCGGCCAGTTATTTCCGCTGCTTGTGACGGCGAAGTTTGCTTTGAAATACTCGCTCGGCTTGCGGCGCAGTCGCCGTCCTCGCGTATGCTGGCCTTCCATAGCCGACCGGTGATCGATCCTGAACAGCATTGGCGGAATACCTTCACCGCCGTGGCCGATCACGATGCGAAGATTTGGAAAGTCATCGAACAAGCCGCTGAAGATAAGCCGCAACGCATGAATGGCCACCTCAGCGCCATAACCCCAGACGGGCCCCTCCAGGCCGTAGGGCAGATAACCTTCGATGAGGACCGGCGAAGGCTCTCGCGGGTGTAGATAGAGCGGTACGCCCAACTTGTTGAGCACCTCGAAAATCGGCCGGTACTTGGGCAGATCGAGATATTCACCGTTCGTGTGGGAATTGATCAATGCTCCCTTCAAGCCGAGGTCACGTACGGCCCGCTCGATTTCCTGCGCTGCGGCGTCAGGGTCCTGTGGCGGAGCGGTGGCAAGCCCGGCCAATCGGCCGGGATGGCGTCTCATCGCTTCGCTCAGCCGGTCGTTAGCCAGTCTGGCGAGCTCAAGGCCTTGACGAGGTTCAAAGCACTGCACGCCGCTGTAGGACAGAAGCAAGACCTGAGTGTCCACGCCGTGTGCGTCCATCTGGGCTATCCTGCCCTGCCCCAGATCGAGCAGTTGTTCCCGCCAGGCCAGGTGGGCTTCCATAGGAAATGTCTGGGTCGCCTTGATCGTCGAGGCGAAGCGCTCGGGCTCGGCGGCGAACAGCTTCTGGCTCGCCTCCACGATCTCGGGAATCGTGAACCCCTCCTCGGTGGCGATACACCGATAGCCACCGCGCTCGGGACCGATCTTGTCGTGCTGGGTCATAGGTCCGACTCCATCCTGTCTGAAAACGTCGACGCGGTCGCGAAATCCGCACGGGTGCTTGCGCGCAGTTGCTGAAGGGACACCCCTGGCGCCAACTCCAAGAGCGTCAGGCCGCCGCGCGCCTTGTCACAAGCAAAGACGCACAGATCCGTTATGATCAGATCGACAACGCCGGCGCCGGTCAGGGGGAGCGTGCAAGCCTCCAGGACCTTGGAGGTTCCTTGCTTGCTGACGTGATCGAGGACGGCGACGACGCGCCTGACCCCAGCCACCAAATCCATCGCGCCCCCCATCCCCTTGAGCATCTTTCCAGGAATGGTCCAGTTCGCGATGTCTCCACCGGCCGAGACTTCCATCGCGCCCAGGATCGTGAGATCGACATGCCCGCCTCGGATCATCGCGAAACTGTCAGCGGACGAGAAGAAGCTGGACGTCGGGAGCGCCGTGATCGTCTGCTTTCCCGCATTGATCAGATCAGGATCGACGTCGTCGGGATAGGGATAAGGCCCCATTCCCAACATGCCGTTCTCCGATTGCAGCGTAACCTTGATCCCTGGAGGGACATGGTTGGCCACAAGGGTGGGAATGCCGATGCCGAGATTGACGTAGAAGCCGTTGCGTAGCTCTTGGGCGGCACGGGACGCCATCTGATCGCGAGACCAAGCCATCAGACCGCCTCTCTCGCGCGCACGGTCAGCTTTTCGATGCGTTTCTCATTGATCGTGCTGCGCACGATCCGATCGACATAAATGCCAGGGGTGTGGATGCAGTCAGGATCCAACGTCCCCGCCGGAACGATCTCTTCGACCTCAGCCACCGTCAACTTGGCTGCGGTCGCCATGTTCGGATTGAAGTTGCGCGCGGTCTTGCGGAAGACCAGATTGCCTTCCGGGTCTGCGCGCCAGGCCTTTATGATGGCGAGGTCGGCCCGCAGCCAGGTCTCCCGGACATATCGGCGGCCTTCAAACTCTTCCACAGGCTTACCCTCGGCGACGACGGTGCCCACCCCTGTGGGGGTGTAAAAAGCTGGCACGCCCGCTCCGCCGCATCGGATGCGCTCGGCCAAGGTGCCTTGGGGATTCAGTTCGAGTTCCAGCTCACCGTCCAAGTAAAGCTGCTCGAAAAGCTTGTTGTCGCCGACGTAGGAAGCGATCATCTTTCGGATTTGCCGGTTCTCGAGCAGCATCCACAGCCCAAACCCGTCGGCGCCGCAGTTGTTTGAAATGACCGTAAGGTCTCGTACGCCCTGCGCCTTGATTTCCGGGATCAGGCTTTCGGGATTTCCCGACAAGCCAAAACCGCCGGACATAATGACCATTCCATCGAACAGGGCGCCGGCCAGCGCCTCGGCGGGCGAACCGTAGAGCTTCTCGGACACCAGGGGCTGAGAACTGGTCATAGTGTTAGCGCCCGGCGCGGGGGGCGGAACCGACTTCAATGTTCCCCGCGGTTGCCGCTCGCTCGACCTGCGCGTTCTCCGCCAAAGGCAGTCCGGCCATGAGGCCGTCGATCACCCTGGGCAGGTCTTGGGCGCTCCTCGCGGCTCCAAAGATGTAAAAGTCGGGACGGACCACAATCGCTGTCAAGTCGCGCTCGTGGAAATACGCGCCGTAAGCGCCTGTCAGATCCGCTGCGACGCCATCGTCGTTCGAGTCGAAGGATCCGATCTGGACCAGTTCGGCGCCGAGCCCATCGAGATATTTCAGCTGGTCGGCGCGTAGGCTGCGCCTTGGGTCGAACCCGTAGGCGAGAATTGCGAATGAACCCGCCCGGGTCAGGTCGTCGAGCTTTCCCGTGGAGCCGCGATAGGCAACGACGGACTGCGGTCCCAGCAAACCCGCCGGGCGGATGACCGCGCCGTCCGTGTCGCGCAGGAGCAGCCCGTCGACGAGCCCTGGCGGTTCGGCTGGCGCGCTGGCGGCGCCGGCGGCGAACGCTGCGTCACGCTCGGCGGCGGCGGCGGGGTCGAAGGTGCACGACACCGCGCCTACCGCGAGCGACGCCTCGATGTAGTATCGAGCGTTGGCGGCGCGCTCGATCTCATAGGTATCGAGAAGGCTCGGCGCGGCCAACCCGCCCAAGACGAAGTCGAGCTTCCAAGCAAGGTTCATCGCGTCGCGAAGGCCAGTGCACAAGCCCTGGCCCAAGTAAGGGGGCATCCCGTGCGCGGCGTCTCCGAGGAGAAAGACGTTCCCTTGCCGCCATTTGGTCGCCAAGAACGAGTTGAACGTATAAACGATCTGACGATAGATTTCGACATCATCAGGCGTCACGCCCCAAGACTCTTCAAGCAAAGCCCAAGCCTTATCGGGCTGTTCCATTTCGGACGCGGTTTCGCCAGGCATGAGCGCGAACTCGAACCGTCGCCCCCCTTTGCCAAGAGGGCCGAAATATTGAGGGCGCATAGGATCGCAAAGTTGAATGAGTTCGTTGTTGAACTTGACGACCCTGTCGCCCAGGACCTTTGCCGTGTCAGGCAGCTGTCGCTTTATCTTGCAGTCGACAACCAGCCAGTCTGAGCGAAAGCCCCAATCCTCCAAGCCAATCCCGAGCTGGGAGCGGACAGAACTATTTCCTCCATCGGCGGCTACGACGTAGCGGGCCACCGCATCGCGCACCACCCCGGTTGCAACCCGCTGCCCATCCTCTCCTAGCTTATGTTCCGCAGCGCGAAGCGCGACCAAACCGTCGGGGCGCTGCGTGACGCCGACGATGTCCCATCCGCGATGGACCTGGACGCAACCGCTTTCGATCGCGGCGGCGCTCATGCAATCCTCCAAGCGCGGCTGGAACCCAATGTAAGTGTTGAGATAGCCGTTGATCTCCGGGCGCCCCCAATCGATGGTCATCAAGGGTTCGCCCTGGCCATTGATCCAATGGTACTTGGCGGCGGGCTCGGCGCTCAGTTCGAGGTATCGATCCATCTGGCCGATCGATTGCATGTTGCGCGCGATTTCGAAGTCGATAGCGCTGGCTCGGGGGAGCGGATAGAGCGAGACGTGTCGCTCGAACACGGTCACCTTGCGGCCGCGTCGGCCTAGGAGCGCCGCCAGCATCTGGCCTGTGGGGCCATAACCAACGATGGCCACGTCCAGGATTTCGTCTGTCATCTCTCTGTTCCTTGGTCGCCGGCCCTACGCAGGGATCGGCGTCGTCTTCTTTCCGAGGCCCTTGGCATAAGGGCGTTGAGGCTTCAGGCTTGCGTCGCGGGGTCGGGATCGGAGGCGCCGACGAGGACGAAGGCTACGGTGGCGGGCCTCGGCGTCGGATTGCGCCAGGCATGCCGCGTTGCGTTTTGCACGATCACATCGCCCGCCGTGAGCGTCACGGCGGCGTCATCCAGGTGCAGGGTAATTTCGCCCTCGAGCACGATTCCGTAGTCGACCGTCGGCGTGCGGTGGAAACCAGGCGCGTCCGGCTCGAAAAGCTCGGCCAAGCCCGGCAGTAGCTCGGACTGCTCGATGCTCGCGGCCTGTGGATCGAAATCAGGCGAGGCGAACACGTCATCCGGTGGAAACCGCACGATCATCAGGCGTGTGCCCGCGGGTTCGGGCACATAGCTTAGGCCCTCGGCGTCCTTACCAATCTCGATCGACCTTCCCCGACCATCAGTCGCCCAGACCAGTTCGTTAGACATTCCCGGCACCGCCTCGAAATCGAAGGCGCGCGAGACGCTTCCGTCGCTCACCACCGTCGAGCGTCCCTGGGCGGTATGGCCGGTGACCACGCGGCGATGATGCTGCGTTCCTTCAGACACGTCAGTGCTCCTCGCCTGCCTCAGCGACGAGGTTGGAGAGTCGACCGACGCCAGACACCTCCACGACCACATGGTCGCCTACGTTCAGGAACACGGGTGGCTCCCTGAAGAGTCCGACACCGCCGGGCGTGCCAGTGACGATGATGTCGCCCGGATGAAGGACGGTGAACGTCGAGATGTAGCTGATCAGCTCTTCGATCGAGAACACCATGTCGGCAATGGACGCCGTCTGCCGAAGGTCGCCATTGACCCAGGTCTGCAATACGGATTTGCGGATATCGGCGATCTCGTCGGCGGTCACCAAGCAGGGCCCGAAGGCGCCGGTGCCTTTGAAATTCTTGCCGGGTAGGAATTGCGACGTGTGCCGCTGCCAGTCTCGAACGCTGAAATCATTGTAGCAGGCATAGCCTGCGACATGGCTCATGGCCTCGGGCACGGCGACCCTGTCCGCCGTCTTGCCGATGATCACCGCCAGCTCGCCTTCGTAGTCGAACTTTTCCGTGACGGCTGGCCGCAACGCCAAGGCGCCGTCGCCGATTTGAGTGTCGGCGAAGCGAGTGAAGAGCATGGGATAGGCGCTCTCTGAGCGCGCGGTTTCCACACGATGTGTGTGATAATTGATCCCCGCACAGAGGATTTTCGTCGGATCTGGAACAGGTGGAAGGATGACGACGTCCGACAGCGCCACAGTCGCCGAGCGCCCCTCCGCCGCGCTCGCGAGACGCGCGAGTCCACCCTCTTCGAGAACGCGCCGAACTGATGTGAACTCACCCGACAACAGCCCCTGAGCGTCGATGACGCCATCTTCGACGAGAATGCCGAAGCTGGCGGGCGAAGCGCTGGGCGTCCCCTTGGACCGGTAGCTGACCAATCTCATAAAAGCCTTTTCCCTAAGAAACGCGCTCTGCATGGCGTCAGGATCGACTTGTCTATAAACAGTCGATTGTTGTAACGATAATCGTTATACGCGATGGTTTGCGCCGGCTCGCGCTTGTGGCTGGAACTGACCGGGCCGCTGCCAGTCAGAATCTCGAACAGGGCTGACGGGCAGTGCGGGCATCACCGCTCCGGCACGGCGCGTGCGCGGCGCATCATAAGGCGGGAGGGTGTTGATGATTGAGGACCTGCAGCTTGGCTACCTGGTGTTCGATACCCGGAACATGGCCAGTTGGGAGCGATTTGGGTCAGATTTACTGGGGCTGCAGATCCAGCGGCACGACGACATCTTGCTTGCGAGACTGGACAGCCTGCAGCAGCGCCTGATCTTCCAGTCAGGCGAGCGTGATGATGTCGCGGCAATTGGGTTGCTTGCCGCTGACCGCGACAAATTCGAACGGGTTTTGGACGCGGTGCGCGCCTCTGGGGTATTGGTGGAAGAGGCTACGGTTGATCAGGCGCGGGCCCGCCGCGTCAAGCGGTTGGCCGCCTTCCAGGACCCTAGCGGCCTGAGGGTCGAGCTCGCGACGGCGCCGTTCCATGCGGCTCAGCCTTTCAGCTCGCCGCTGGTGCCCGGCGGTTTTCTGACCGGCTCCCAGGGGCTGGGGCACGCGGTGTTCATGGTTGATGATTTGGATGTCGCCATGCGGTTCTGGACAGGCCCACTGGGATTCAGCCTGTCAGATACCTCAGCGCATGAGACGGCAAGCGGCGAGAGCAATGCGGCTTTCCTGCGTTGCAACCGCCGCCACCATAGTATCGCCCTTGTGCAGAGGCCTGTCCGATCGACCTATCCGCGGCGGCTGCTCCATTTCATGATTCAGGCGCAATCGATGGACGCCGTCGGTATGGCTTTCGATCGCGCTATCGATGCTGGGCTGACGATCAATCGGTCTTTGGGCCGACACCCGAATGACCGGATGTTCTCCTTCTACGCAACGACCCCTAGCGGATTTGACTACGAATTTGGATGGGGCGCTGTAGAAGTTGGCGATAACTGGGCGGCCGATCATTACGACCACATCAGCTCCTGGGGTCACAGACCGCTCAAGGTCTAAGAACGCCGCTGCGTTTCGAGGTGGGCTGCCGGCGCTAGGCGCCCGGCGGCCATTCT
>Ga0247731_1000314_pt1 | contig 13435 bp, 2 predicted proteins | sample UWRJL088202R2_FD_180938 | JGI IMG/M metagenome (GOLD analysis project Ga0247731, IMG submission 180938) | Plant litter microbial communities from Arlington Agricultural Research Station in Wisconsin, United States - UWRJ-L088-202R-2 | ecosystem: Environmental > Terrestrial > Plant litter >...
CCTTTAAGAAAGTAATTTCCATTACTATCTTTTTCATACATATTAGAATATAAGCTAGAAGGTTTTTTATTACCACTTTCTTTAATAAAAGATTTAAATAGTTTACCTATTTGAAAATCTTTATTATTAAAATCTGTAATAATAGTATCTCTAACTGTATTTATAATACTAGTAACAATTTCAATAAGTCTACTATTCGTATTTAAAGGATCAAATAAAGTCTTACTCATTGCAGTAATATCAAATGTAGGATTATTAGCAATCTCTTCAGCAGAATCAAGTAATGCATTTTGAATCTTAAGTTTATCTCTAGTATTCATCATTCTAGAAACATATTCGTTCATTGATTCTCCAGTAATATTTTTATCCTTATATTCCTGTTGTAATTTCTTTCTAAAATCAGTTTCTACTTTAGTATTATATTTAGGATTTGATAAAATAGCAATACTTTGTTCTTTTTTAGCTTCAATAAATAATTCTTTAATTTCAGAATGTTTACTTTCAAAACCTCTAATTACATTTTTAATTGCATCAATATCAGATTTATTATCTTCAGTTAATGAAGTCTTTTTAATTGAAGCACTAGATAATGTACTTTTAATTTCATCAAGTAAATCATAAGCTCCTAGATAATCCTCATAATTGTAAATCATATCTACAAGTCCAGGTAAACCTAAATCTTTTTTAGATAATGATATTTCTAAAGCATTAACAGTTTTAGAAAATGATTTAGTATATGCAAGAACTACTTTCCAACTTTCTAAATCATTATAAGAAGCCATTTCATCAATAAGACTTGTAATATTTTTAATGTAATCTTTTTTCTCAGTCTTAGAAATAGTTTTTTTACTTTTCTTAGTTCTATTATAAACCTGATCCATATTATCTTTAGCTTTACGAACTAAATAAGCTAATCTATCTTCAAGTTTAACAAAAGTAGGTGGTTTAAATTCATTATCTAATTCTCTTGCAAATAAACCACGATCTATACCTTTAAAATTAGTCTGATCTGATTCCACATTATTAACAATAGTTTCAATAAGATTATCAAAATTAACTGATTTTCTTAAACCAAATAATCTACGAATTGCATTTAATAATTCATTCCAAAAACCATCTTTTTTAGTTTCAGATATAGTTCTAACTTCATCCCTAAAATCTTTATTAGAATATAATTCTGCTACAAATTCCATAGGATTAGTAAATCCATAGGATGTTGAAGTACCAGAGTAAGCTTCAAAATGTTTCTCAACTAAAACTTTAAATTCTTTCTCTTCGAATGTTTGAGGATTTAATAATGCTTTACCTGAAGTACTATGTGCAACTTCATGTAGAAATGTTTTTACATTTTCTTTTACAGGATATTGATACAATCTAGCCCTAGATATTTTAATTGTATTAGTTGTAGAACTCCATTCCATAATAGAATCAGGTAATAAACTCGCTTCAGATACAAATTTAATCTTAGCTCCAGATTTATCAACTAATGCTTTAGCTTTTTCAATTAATTCTAAACCTTCAACTGTAATACCTTTAACATTAGATGCAATGTTACTTAATATATCATTAACTGTAAAATTATTACCAATTTGATTATTAAATAAAATTTGATTACTTGCTTCGAATGATGATTGACCAACTTCAGTTTGAACTATATCTTCATTAAACATAGATTCAATATTATCTGAACTAATCTCTTCTAATTTTCTTGCAAAAATAGGAGATTGATCACGTTCTTCATTTAAAGTAATTTCAAACCAATCATTATTATATTCATCAGTTATACGATTAACATTATCTTTACCGTATTGTTTATTAAGAACGTTTTGAACTCTAGTTTCATAGAAATCATAAATAGGTTTTAAAGCACCAAATCCTTCAGGACCTTCAACTCTTTCCAATTCTTCTTTAAGTTGATTTATTTCTTTATTATTCTGTTCTTGTAATTCTTTTAAAATAGTTTCATCAGATACATCATCAGAATAAAATAGAGTAATTCTATTATAATCAATTCTTTCTTTATTAAAATTAGAATTTATTTCTTCTAATTGTTTAATTCTATCTTGCTTCTGTTTTTTAAATTCTTCTAAAGTAGTATGACCTTCAATTTTACTAGCAGTATCACCTGCAGGAAATAAAACTTTTTCATAATCTTTTTTAACAGAATCTTGAATAATAGATTTAACAAAAAATGTAACCCAATTAGAATCTTTATTTAAAAGTTGTAGAAATTTATTTTCAGTGTTATCATTTTTACCAATAAAAGTTATTGGTAATCCATTATCATCTACAAACCAATAACCTTTTTCAGGAGTTAATCCTTCAACTACTTCAGTTTTACCGTCAAAATATTTTGAATCTTTATTAACTAACTTATCTTTATCTCTACCTTTTTGAAATAAATCAGATTGTACTTCAAGTATTCTACGAGTTTTAGTATCAATTCTATCAGTTTTATATGTTTTATCTAGATATCTATCATAATAAATAGCAAGAATATCATCTTCTTCTAAATCATCTCTTTTACTTGATTGTTCATCACCTTTAATTGTTTGATACCATATTCCTTCTATTTTTTCCCAAATAGAACTTCCATCATCAAATTTTGTAGGTTGAGAATTAATAGCTTCACCTAGAACTTCATCACTTCTAAACCAACCTATACCATTATCAGTACTAAATTGTGCATGACCTTTAATAGAAGGTGTTATATGAGGTGTTGAAATTTCATTTTCAATATAATTAGTACCACCTGGTACTGTTAAATTATTATAGAAATTAGATGATATTTTTGATACTTCTTTACTACGTCTTATAGCATCTACCTTAGCTTCTTCTTCAGTATCAAAATAAGCTACAGATTTACCAGTACTTTCTTCAATTACTGCAAATTCTTTGGGTGGTTTTTCAAAATTACGATTATTACCATGATAATTTAATCTATCTTGTTCAGAAGTATTTTCATATTCAGATAATTCATTATATACCTGATATGATTCTGAAGACATATTAGAAGTATCAATTTTAACTGTATAACTATAATTAGATGCTAATTGTAAAACAAGTTCTTCTCTATCTGTTATATTTAAATCTAGTAATAAAGCTTTCTGTTCTTTAGGGATTTGAAGTTCTGTAAGTATTTTATTTAAATCCCAATTAGCTTTATTACCTTTTTCAAATGTTTTAATAGCTTTTTCTGAGTCTAATATTTCAATAGCTTTAAGAGAATAATTTACTTCTCCACTTGACATAATTTCTTCTTCAGTTGGAAATTCATCTGAACCAGTATCTTCTTGCCATTTTGATATTTTTACTTCTAATACAATTGAAGGAAGCTTAGTAGCTTCCAACAACTGTTTAAATTCCTTTGTATTTCTATTTATACAATTCTTCATATTAATAACATTTTTTTAAATATTCAGTTAAATTGGTTAATCCCATATCTAACTCTAACATTTTTAATAAATCTATTGTTTCATTTGGACTTTGAGCAAGTATCGTTTCACTATATTGTTCCCATAATGATTCAACACTAATTGGTTCAACTACATTTCCTTCTGGAGTTACTGGTAATTGAAAATCTTGTTCAAGATTATATTCATTTCTAAGAGATGGTACATTACTCATAATTAAATCAACTATATTTTGATCAATTTTAGATTGTACTTCAACTTTATTTGAAAAGCTTAATGGTGTAAACTCTTTACCAAATTCAACAATCTTATTCTCTTTAATTTCAGTACCTAAAGGTATTACTCTAGTATACCTACCATTACCCATTGAATCATAACCTTGAAGTTTATAAATACCACCTTTATAATTTAAATAATATCTGAACTTTACAGGATCTACTACTATAAAACCAGATGCTAAACTAGCATTAGTTCCATCTACAGATTCAATTTGTTCATCAAATACAGTAGTTACATATTTCTTATCTCCAGATTTGTTAAGATAAAATTTATCTATAAAATCAGATTGATCTTCTACAGTAAATCTATTAATAAAATCATTAATATTATTTTCTACAAAATATTCATTTGGAATATATGTAAAAAATTGATTAGGTGTAATATTAAAACCTGAAGTTAAAAAACTATACTTAATTAAATCATTAGCTAATGTAGGATTGTCAATTCTCAAATCTCTCCATGAATTAGTAAAACTATCTTCAAAATCAGGAGATTTTTTTCTATTATTTAAACCTATAAACTTCCTAACATTAGGATTACCTTGTTTAATTTCAAGTTCATCAATAACTAAATATTTATTACGATTAGCTTTTCTAAAATCTTCAAATCTCTTAGGTAAATTTTTAATTAAATCATTAGATTCTTCAGCACTTAAATCAAAGAAATTTGACATATTATAACTATAATATTGTGCTTCCAATTCAGTCATTAATTCCTCATTAATTGCAGGAGTTTTATATAAATCATAAGATATTTCATTAAACATTTCCTGTACATTTTTTTGACCTTGTGGAAATAATATTGGATTAGCGTTTACTAATTTAATAATTTCAGATATTCCATTATTATAATAAACACCTAATACAGTATTATCAAATTTAGATTCAAATCCCATTAAAGTTCCTTCAATATCTTTTTCAACCTTATTATTCATATGTTGTCTAAGATTTGCAACTCCAAATAATGTACTAATATTTTTACCCATACCGTTAGTATCTACTTTAGATACATCAACATTTTCTCTAAGTCCTTTACTTAAACCTTGTAATTGTTTAAATTTATTATAAATAGATAATTGTATAGCTGTATCTCTTTTACCTTTAATTTGATTTCTAAAATCTTCTAAAGATAATTTTCTCAAATCTACAATAGTATCATCAAAAGCTCTATTATGTTCACGTTTAATAACACTTATTGCCCTTTCTATTACAACTAATTCTGCATCACTAGGATTTAAATAACCAAAGAATTTAGATACACTTTGAGGTGTTAATTTCTTAGCTAAATCTTCATTAGAAATCTTTTTATTTTTAACATTTTTCTGATATAAAGCTTCTAATGGTTTTTTAAAATCAGAAAAATTTTCATTCTCTAATCTCAAATTATTAATAGCAATATTTCTTCTAAACTTTAAATCAATATCTCCACTATTATTACCAATAATAGATTCAAGACTTGATTGATAATCAATAAATTCTCTAATAATAGGTTGTGCCATGAAATTAGTAACATATAATGGATGCATTCCTGCACGTAACATTAAATTACCAGTATTAGTTGTTGATGTAACCCAGTTACCTCTTGTAATATATGGATCTTTTGCAATATCTACAAAGGCATTAAGAATAGCTGTTAATGAATCTGCAATTTTAACTTGTTTAATCTCATCAGTAAAAGCTTTAACATCATCAGGTTTCATTTCTGAAATATAATAATCTAAATCTGTTTTAGATAACGGTACAGAATATTCATTGTCAAATACTGTTTCACCATTTTCTTCATGTCCCCAACCAATATATGTTTTATTTAAAGTAAGTTTACCTAACCTATTAATATCAACTACTGCATTAGCTTCTTGTCCAACTCCGGCTTTACCACCTCTAAAATCATATAATAATTGAATATCATTATAAGAATTAAAATGAGATAAACTACCTTTATCTGTAGATGGATATAAATCAATAATTTCATTCTTAATAAAGTCAATATCAATTGGCTTCATTACATCTTTAATTACTTCACTATTTGTAAGTACAGCTTTGTATAATTGAATTAATCTATTTTGTAGAGCTTCTTTAGAACCTTCTTCCGTATTATACACTAATTTACCATCTACATTCTTATAAGATGGAAACATAATATACATCTTATCAATATCATAATCAGAACCAGTTTTAGTAGTAATACCTGTATAAGCTACAACAGTATCACCATTTTCTTCAGGAAGAATACCTACAATACGTAAAGCATCATTAGAGGCAAGACCCTGATTAGGAATACGATAACCAATAATACTTTCTTGAATACGTTTATCTATAATTGGTCCACCACCTTGATAACTTATAAATAATTCTTCGGGGGTATAATCTCTATAATTAGGAATATATTTAGCTATAAATGAACCTGATAATAAAATACCTCCTGGTTTAACAGTTGTTTTACCATTTTCATCTATAGTTAAGTAAGGTTCATTAGTTGTACTATCTGCATCTGGTGACCAAATAACTCCTTGATTATCACCTTCAGTTTTACTTAAACCAAAGTTAGACATTTGAATAAATGATCCACCATTAGTTTTAATCTTAATAAGACGATTAGTCATAACAGATGAGAAAACATTTATAATTTTACTACCTGCTTGTGGAATACCATATAAAGCAATCTCTTTTTTAAGAGCATCTACTACATTTTGTGATCCACCTCTACGTTCAAGTTCATTAACTAATGAATTATAAAAACCTCTAATATTTTTAATCTTACCAGTTTTATCAATACCAAATTCTTTACGAATATCTTGTAAACCTTTATCTGATAATTGCTTAGTCACTTCAGTAATTTCATTAATAAGATCTTGACCTGTAACAGTACTATTATCTAAATTAAATTCAGCAGTAGTATTAAATTTAAGACCACCAAAAATATTCTTTTGAATCTGAGAACCAACTTCAGTATCTTTAAATGTTTTAGTAGGTAAATCTTGTTGTAACTTCCATCCACTATTTTTTAAAGATCTAACATTAAATATAATTTCATCAGTTACATTTCCAGCTTTATCATGAATTGTAGTTGGTGTAGGAGAACCTACTTTAACACCATCTAAAGTAATAAGTTCATCTACATTATTTTTAACCATTTGATCATAAATTCTTTGTAGTGAATTATTCTTTATCAGATTTTTAGTAAGAACTGCTTGTGAATACTTTAAATAAGTTGGTGTTTTACCGTTTAATTCAAAATAAACACCTTTTAAAGGCTGTGCAGCAATTTTAATCTCTTCTAAGGTATACGCTTCAGGATTATCTGAAATCATCTTAGAATAAAGGCTATTATGTGTAGGAGACCATTTACCTAATCTTTCAACTAGAAACTTCCAACGTTTAGGTGTGATCCATGCTTGAGCATCTGTAGAGTTAATTTTATTATAAGCATTAGCACCATCTCCAATCATTTCTCTTAACTTATCCATAAATGGTGAAGGAACTTCTACAGCATTAATTGATGCAATATTAAAAGTCTCTTCTCCTGGTTTAAGTCTAAGTTGTAATCCATCAGTATATGTTGCAGGAATACGTTTCTTATAATCCACCATATCCTTATAAAATGCAACATCACCTGAAAACATTTTAGAATATTCTATATTTTGCATTACACTGTTAATATGGAAATCTGAAATCATTGCTCCAATTACTCCGTTTTCACCATATTGAGCTTTATAATCTTTTACATATTTATTATATGTAACTGAATTAATAAGATTGTTTACGGTTGTACCTGTATCATTATAACCAATAAGATTTTGTTCTCTAAAAGTAATACCTGTTTGTTTTATACCATTAGATAATTCACTTACAATATATTCTTCAATTAAAGTCCTGACATTATATGTATCTTCACCAATTCTACCTACAGGATTAATTCTTAAATCTGCACCTGTAAAAGTTTTAGGTAAACCATTTTCATTATACAATAATGACTTAATCTGTACAACTAAAGGATTAGTGGATTTAGAATCATAAGATAACTCTGGAAAATATTGAGATTTAAATGCATTACCTAAAGCTGTAGTACTACCTTTTTTATAATGATAATGTACAGTTAAATTTTCAGGTTGTGATTTAAAAGCTTCAATTTCCAAAGCAGCTTCTTTCATTCTATTAAACTCTGAATTAAAATATTCAAAGAATATTCTTTTAGTTATTTCATTAACTGTAATTTCACCTCTACTAAAACCTCCAAATGAATTTTGAAAATAACCTGTTTTTAATTGTAAATCTGTAGTTTTATCAGCAGGTGTTGCTGTTCTACTATAATCATTATTTAAAATTTTATTTACATGATCTGTAAAATAATCATTTAAAGATATTTCATTTGCAGATTTTGAATCACCATCAACTTCTTGTAAGACATTAAATATACCAATATCAAATTTATCAATTCTTTGTTGACTAACTATTTCAGCATCAAGTCGATCTACTTCAATACTTGTGAACCTTGATTATAAGGACTTTGATTATATAAACCTTCTAAAATACTTCTATCTTTTTTCCAAGATAAAATCTTAGTTGATAAATATGAAGGATATGAATATAACCATTTAGATTTACCACCACTTCTAATACTTGAATCACTACCTTCAGATAAAAAGAATGCCTCTGCATCAGCCATAGCTCTAAAAATAGATTGTGTTTCAAGAGGATTCTTAAAAGCATCTTCTTTAACATCACTTCTAAGTGAACGTAACATTTCAGTTATTGCTAACTCAGTATTATTAATTGTAGTTATTAATTTAGAAGTTTGTTGATTAATATCTAATTGATTAACACCATTATCTTCTAAATAATATTCAAAACCTTCTTTTGTTGTTTCAATACCTAATTTATCTAAAAGAGGTGTAAAATCATTAATACCTTTTTCAAATTTTTCAATAGTTTTTTCACCTTTAAAATTATCTTTTAAAGCTTTAACTTCTGCAAGTATTGATTTTAATTTACCTTCACTATTTTCTTTAGCACTATTATCTTCATTAAGATATAAATTCTTAAAATTATTACCCCATTCAGATACCACTCTAGATGATTTATTACCTGAATTAGATACAGATTTTACTGTATGTTTAAAATACTTAGTAGGATCTTTTTCTCCAGGTTTAGTAAATTCACCTTGTTCTAAATCAGATATAAGGAAATTATTTCTATGTAATCTAAAAGCTTGAGTAAATTCATTCTTATTATTCTCAGTAAAATTTGGATCATTTAAGAATTTAAGTAATTCATTAAAATAAGGTTTCTTTACTGCAACTTTTTCAATCTCAGATTTATATATTTCAAATATATCTTCTGTAATACCATTTTTTATAATAGGTATTTGATTACTTAATATCTTAAGTAAAGTACTATATATATCATCAAAACTTACAAATGTAGATTCTCCCCAAATAGGATCAACATTTACTTCATCTTTAAGTAAAGCAAGTCTAAGTTTAATATTTGTAGAAATTGCATCTTTAGTATCTCTTTCAAATGAAGGTTTGTTAAATGCAGGATCTTTAGTATCATCTTCAATTTCTTCAATTGATTCAGAATCTTCCATATTATCATTACGTTTAATACCAATCTTCTTATAAAATCTATCAATATTTTCTACCCATTCATCAATATGTTCTAAGCTTTCATCTAAAGACATAGAGTTAAAGAATGCTTGAGTATCATCTGAAGATTGTAATTCAGTTACTTTAGATTCAATTTTATTCTTAACAAATTTTCTTAAATTAGGTAAAACTGTTTCTTCTTCAAAATCAATATTATTAAAATCATATTTAGTATTAGCTGTAAAATAACTTAAAGCTAATTGAGATACAATTTTATTTAATTGTTTATAATCAAAAAGAGTCCTTAATCCTCCCTGAACAAGAGGATAAAAGACTTGAGTTCCTTCTTTATCGATAAAATAATATTTTTGAGCTGTATCATTATAAAATAATGTAGGTTCTCCATTAGTATCAACTCTATTTCCATAAAGTTCAATATAAGAACCATCATCATATGCATCTTTATAATTTCCAAATCTTTCAATGAAAGGTTCAGATTGGAAATATGTATACATATCGTCAGCAACATTTTCATTCTCATTTGATATTTCATACAATTTATCAAATAGAATAGAATTAGATTTATTTGTTTTAGTCTGTCTTTTACACGCCATTGTTTTACAATTTATACAAAGATAGTGAATTTATTTGTAATTTCCAAATTAATATCCACATCTTTTTACTATTTCATCAATATTTTTATTCTTACTATTAACTATTTCTAACATTTCATTATAAACTGAAAGAGGATCTGTTTTAATTCTTTTATTTTGAGAATCATTTAGAGTTATTCCTAATTCACTTTTTAAACTATATAAAAATTTAGCTCGATTTATTGGAGATAAACTCATAAAATCAAATGAATTAATTTCTAATTTAATATCTTCTTTAGTTTCAGGTTTACGTTTTTCATTTAATAACTTTTCAAAAGCAGCAACTGTTTCAGGATTAGTTCCATCTTCATTTAAGGTTACTGATTTTGATGTTCTATTTAAATATTTTTTAAAATTATCAAGATCATTCTTATTACCTAAAATATATACTTGATTAGAATTTAATACTGCAACTTCAATATTCTTTTCACCATCTCTACCAATAACTGTTAAACTATCAAATCCTTCAGATATAGCTTCATCTAAAGTAGTATGTCTAGTCGAACTAGAACCCCATCTTAATTTATATTCTTTAGGATTAACTACATTCATTAAAATCGGATAAATCTCAGAATCCTCTTTTGATCTTCTACCTCTATATTGTTCAACTTCTCTTAAATCTGAAGAAGCGTATATACCTTTAGTTTCATCTGAAGGTAAAAATTCAGATAAATTAGTATTTGTTAATCGATATAATATATCTTTAACTTTACTTTCTGGAAATATCGTTTCTAAATATTGACGATATTGTTGTATAGTACCTATTTTAGATATATTATTATCATTAAATACATTTATAATATTTTTAGGAATAATATTTTCATTAATAGCATTAATAAATGATTGAGGTAAACCATTAGTTACTTTATTAAAATCTTCACCATTATTAATACGATTAACATATTCTTGAATCATATTATTACCCATACCTTCTATACCAGAAGCAATATCGTTCATTGTTTCTCTAATACCATCAGTTTTTTCTTGTTCTAAATTTCTAGATTGATTCTTAACTTTAATGTTTTGATTCAAATAAATATTAGAATAACCTTGAAATGTTGGTTGATTAACAACTGCATTTGTAGATAAAATATTATTATTTAAAAGATAATTAAGATAAACTGGATTATTAAACATAAGTTTTTCATCTTTAGTGATGAGAACATTGTGTCTTTTATTCTTTAAGAAATCTAAAATAATCATTCTGTTTTCAGGATTACTTAATTCATCTTTCTTAATTCTAGTTTTAGATGCTAATTTTCCTAATTTTAAATTACCATTTCTATCTAATTGAAATAAAGTATTAGGGTTAGTACTTTCTTGAAATACTAATACATCTAATAATTTATTAATCGTACGTTCAATACTATTTTCATAAGTATTATTAATCAATTCAATTTCTTCAGCAAGATTTTCTTCAAACATTCTTCTTTCTTCAGGTTCAATTACAGCTAAGAAATCTTCAATAGTCATATTTTGAATATTTAAATTATCAACTGTAGGTGTAATTGTAGATAAAGATTTAATTATTTCATAAATGGAATCACCCTTTTCTTCACTAATACGTTTAAAGTTTAATTTAAGCATATAAGGTGTACCATTATTTTGATTAATTTCTAAAAACACTTCACCTTTACCTTTATGAAAATCACCTTTCTTATTTTCTTTATTAAGTACACTTGTTAACTGTCCATCATAATCAACATAATAAGCACGTTTAGCAAATTCTTTAAGTTTCTGTTCAGGTGTCATACCGTCAAATACTTGAAGATCTAATACATTATTTTCAGGTGTTAATCTAGTACCATCTTCATTTTCAATTTGAGGTTGTACTTTAAGCTCACCAGGAAATTGTTTAATAATATTAGAACTTATATCTTCAAAACTTGAACCACTTGCTAAAGCATCAATAATTGCTTTACGTAAAGGTAATGATTCTTTTGCAAATATAATATTAGATGCTACAGAATTTGTAAGTGTTTCTAATGGTGCAGAAACACCATAAAAAGATATTGGAATAACTACTTCTAAAGGTAAATGTTTATATAAAAAATCAAGATCAGAAAAATCTTTACTATTATACATTTCAAGAGCTTTATTCCAATTTTCATTTTCAACTTCAGGAATTAGAATTCCAAAACCTATTTTATCTTTAGACTTATCTCTAGGAGTTCTTTCATAATCTAGAAATTCTTGAGATACAAATGGAAGTTTATTTCCTGTATTTCTATCAGTAGATATTACTTTAGCTCCAGGTTGTAATGCTTTTAAATCTTTATTTGTATCAGGAGCATTTTCATTATTAGAAACTGGAATATCATTAATAGGATTAGCATTACCGTCTACAGATATATCTGTTGTAGGTAAAGGTTGTACTATTGGTTCAGGTATAACTTCATCTTCAATTATTTCAGCTTCAGCTGTATCTGAGATATTTTCATTTTCTTCATCAACATTTTCATCTAATTCATCTTCGATTTCTTGAAGTAATATTCTTTTCTCAGCAACTTTTTCAGCTATTTGAGGATTTGTAGTATCAAATTTATTTAACTCATTTAAATCAGTTGTATTTTCGATATTTGCTAATATTAAATCAAATTCTTCAGCTTGAGATTCTTGAGCTCTAATTTCATTATTTTGATCAACTTTATTCTTAAATGCTTCATTTACTAATTTAGAATCCCAAATCTTTTCATTTACAAAAGAATTAATATCTTTAAGATTTTGTTCAGCTTTTTCTATTTTTTCATTAATAAGTTTCAATCTAGGATCAGATTCTTCTCTCTTATTTCTATAAATATCTTCAGTTTGACCTTCAATAAAATTTGGATTTTCTACAAGTTCAGTATCACCTAATTCATTTAATAACGATTGTTTATCCTTTCTAAGTTTACTTAATTTAGATTTTTCAGTATATTCTTGAGCTTTTTTATTAATGTATACATCAGCTAAATGATTATAATAATCCTCTAAGTCTTCAACTGTAGCATTATCATTTTTAAGATTAATTAAATCTCTACTAAAATCTTGATATGATTGATATTGCTTTTGTAAATATTCAGCTTTTTTAACTGTTTCATTTATAAAATCTTTAGTATAATTATTATTATCAGATTGTTGTATTTCTGGAGATTGACTTATTGTTTCAAGATGTTGTCTTAAAGCATCAATTCCTTGTTCACCTTGAGTTGTAAATGGTGCAATTAATTGATTGACAGCTCTTTCTTTAAGTAAATCTACAACTTCAGTATTACCATTAGCAACAGCCATTTCAAAAACAGCATTTTGTTCTTCAGTAAATTGTAAAGCTTTTGCAACATCTACTACTTTTACAGGATCATATTGTGGTTTATTATTGTAATTATAAATAATATCACCATTTTCATCTCGCTTATAAACATCTTTTTCAATAATAGTATTAAAGTTAGTTACAGATTCATCTGCAAGATCTAAAACTCTATTTGTATTTTCACGATTAGATTTATCTGATTTAGCACCATAAT
>Ga0247731_1000315_pt1 | contig 13433 bp, 13 predicted proteins | sample UWRJL088202R2_FD_180938 | JGI IMG/M metagenome (GOLD analysis project Ga0247731, IMG submission 180938) | Plant litter microbial communities from Arlington Agricultural Research Station in Wisconsin, United States - UWRJ-L088-202R-2 | ecosystem: Environmental > Terrestrial > Plant litter >...
ACCAAACAAGAAGACCGGATGAAAACCCGCGACCGTATCCTTGAATGTGCCCTGATGCTGTTCAATCAGCAGGGCGAACCGAATGTCTCCACACTGGAAATCGCCAACGAACTGGGCATCAGCCCTGGCAATCTGTATTACCACTTTCACGGCAAGGAGCCACTGATTCTAGGGCTGTTCGAACGCTTCCAGGCCGAGCTGACACCCCTGCTCGACCCACCGGACAATGCGCAGTTGGCGGCGGAGGATTACTGGCTATTCCTGCACCTGATTGTCGAGCGGGTGGCGGAGTACTGCTTCCTGTTTCAAGACCTGTCCAATCTGGCCGGGCGCCTGCCCAAGCTTGCTCGTGGCATTCGTAACCTGCTCAACAGCCTCAAACGCACATTGGCCTCACTGTTGGCGCGGTTGAAAGCGGAAGGCCAAGTGGTCAGCGACACCCAGGCGCTGGGGCAACTGGTGGAACAGATCACCATGACCCTGCTGTTCTCCCTGGACTACCAACGCATCCTCGACCGCCAGGCCGAAGTACGGGTGGTGGTCTACCAGATCATGATGCTTGTCGCGCCGCACCTCATCCCGCCTTCCCGAGATGCAGCGCAGCAACTCGCGATGCATTATCTGGAGGGTTGATTTTTCTGCAGCAGCAGGCTTTCTGTAGGAGCGAACTTGTTCGCGAGGCGGTCCCCCAGTCTCAGGATTGCATCTGCTGTACCGGCCCTCGCCAACAAGTTGGCTCCTACAGAGGTATTTCACCCACAAAAAACCCGACCTGCTTGCACAGATCGGGCTTTGTATTGCCAGCCCTGAATCAGGATTGGCTGGCTGGGGTCGACGACGTTGTCGAAGTTGCAGCCGGTGCAGGCGCTGCGGCGGTGTTGGTCGCCGCAGATGCTGTCGACTCGGCCGGTTTGGCAGCGGCCTTGGGTGCTGCTTTGGGTGCTGCAGGCTTTTTCGCAGCGGCTGGCTTTTTCGCTGCAGCAGGTTTGCTGGCTGCAACGGATTTAGCCTTGGTTGCGGTTTTGCTTGCAGCCGTCAGGGGTTTGGCCACTGCTGCTTTCGCTGCAGGCTTGGCCGCTGCGGTTTTGGCCGCCACTTTATCAGCCGCCTTGGCAACTGGTTTGGCAGCGGCCTTGACCAGTGGTTTTGCCGTGGTCTTTGGCGCAGGTTTCGAAGCCGCAGCACGCGACACCGGCGGTACGCTCTGCCCGGTCAACTTCTCGATCTGCTTGGTCAACAGGTCAACCTTGCTGTGCAGTGCCTTGACTTCATTACGGCTCGGCACGCCCAGGCGGGAAATGGCGCTGTTCAGGCGCTTGTCGAAAGCCCCTTCCAGCTCGCTCCATTTGCCCATCGCCAGGTCTTTTACATCGCCAACCCGAGACTTCGCAGCCTTGGCCTGACCCTTGACTTCATCAACCTGTTTATCGACTTCGGCTTTGGTTTCTTTCTCAGCCTTTTCGCCGTCTTTGACGAGGGTTTCAAAAAGCTTACTGCCATCGTTACTGATTTTGGAGTAAGCACCCAAGCCAGCCAGCCAGATTTGACGAGAGTATTTTTCGACTCCGCCCATCCAGGAGCTGCCTTCTTTTTCGATTTTTTTCTTGCCAGCCATCCCGCTCTCCTTATTTTTTGTTTACTACACGTTCAAGCAATGCCGTCAGCCCATCGAGCTTAGCAGACAGCGTATCGACGTCATGTCTGGACGGGATGCCGATGCGATTGAGTGCAATGGCGACACGCCGGTCAAAAGCGTTTTCGATCTTGCCCAGGCGGGTTTCAACAGCATCAACGGTTTGAGCAACGTCCTCGTTGAACTCATCGAGCTCGGCGTTGGCCGCTTCGACTTTTTCGTCGATGAGTTTCTTGGCTTTTTTCTCGGTTTCTTCGCCGGTACGAATCAGTTCCTTGATGTACTCACCGCCTTCCTGCTCGGCCCAAGAGTAAGCACCCAGCCCGGCCAGCCAGATTTTGCGGGCATACAGCCGGACGTCAGAGATCACCGTCTCTTGTTCATCTTCAACTTTTTTCTTCAACAACCTGACTTTGGCCATGGTGCACCTCACGCTCGAAATGTTGGAGGATCACCCCGAGGGAATGGGGCATGAGCACGAAAGTAGTCGGAAAAATTAGAATGCACACCCTAGGTTTGGGTGATGTTGAAGGGATGTAGGAAGGAGGTGTAGGAGGATGACATCCAACTGTAGGAGCTGCCGAAGGCTGCGATTCGGTGTGTCAGGCACATGGACTTCGCAGCCTTCGGCAGCTCCTACAGGTTCCTGGCTGGGGATCAGGAAACCAGCGCTTTATCCAGCTGCCGCTCAACTTCCGACTGGATCTGCCCACTCATGGCCGACAGGAAGAAATTCAGATCAAGGTCAACACGTACCAGGGCATCTTCGACGGCCACGGTGCCTTTGGCGCCCTTGCCTTCGAGTTTGACGCTGTCGCCTTGCCACTCATGTTGGATGCCGTATTTCTCTGCGAGCTTCTCGACCAGCAGTTCCGCTTTCTCCCGGGCTTTTTCCTTACCCAGTGAATGTGGGCGTTCAACAGTGATTTTGGCCATTTTTTGGCTCCTTCAGCGCAAGGTAAATCGTCGCGCAACTATAACAGCCGCTCTGAATGAAGAAACTGTTGGCGATGAGCCTTGTCAAGACAAAGCCCGCCACGACGATTAGAATGGCCGCACTTTATTCCGGTGACCGCGATATGAATGATCCGCGCAAAGGCAGCGATGCCGAACCTACTACTCACTTCGGCTACAAAAACGTGCCGGAAAGCCAGAAGGCCGAGAAGGTTGCGGAGGTGTTTCACTCCGTCGCAGCCAAGTACGACCTCATGAACGACCTGCTTTCAGGGGGCATGCACCGTCTCTGGAAGCGCTTCGCTATCGAGCTGTCCGGCGTTCGCACGGGTAACCGCGTGCTGGACATCGCCGGCGGTACGGGCGATCTGACCAAGAAATTTTCCCACCTGGTCGGTCCGACCGGCGAAGTGGTGCTGGCTGACATCAACGCCTCCATGCTCAAAGTCGGTCGCGACCGCCTGCTGGACCTGGGTGTGGCGGGCAACGTCAAGTTCGTCCAGGCCGACGCTGAAAAGCTGCCGTTCCCGGACAACCACTTCGATTGCGTGACCATCGCCTTCGGCCTGCGCAACGTGACCCACAAGGAAGATGCACTGCGCTCGATGCTGCGCGTGCTCAAGCCGGGCGGCCGCCTGTTGGTGCTGGAGTTCTCCAAGCCGACCAACAAGCTGATGTCCAAGGCTTATGACGCCTACTCGTTCGCGTTCATGCCACTGATGGGCAAGCTGGTCACCAACGATTCGGAAAGTTATCGCTATCTGGCGGAGTCGATCCGCATGCACCCGAATCAGGAAACCCTGAAGTCGATGATGGTGGAAGCCGGCTTTGACCGCGTGACCTATCACAACATGACTGCCGGCGTTGTGGCGCTGCATCGCGGCATCAAACCCTGATGTTACTCAGCGGCTTGCTCGCCAGTGTCGAGCACGGCATCAACCGTGTGTTGCGTCTGGACGCCACCGCATTGCCGCGCCTGGAACGTTTGTCCGGCAAGGTGATTGCGGTGGACTGCCGCAATCCGTCGTTGCAGCTGTTCATTTTGCCCAGCGATGAAGGCCTGATGCTGGCCGCGCATTGGGAAGTCGAGGCTGACTGCACCCTGCGCGCCCCGGCTGCGAGCTTGGTACGACTGGCGCTGAGCCAGGACAAGAGCGCGGTGTTGCACGGCCCGGATGTCGAGCTGGATGGCGACAGCGGTGTTTTGCTCGAACTGGTCGGCGTCCTTCAGGATCTCGAACTGGACTGGGAATACGAGCTGTCCCGCTGGCTTGGCCCGGTCGCCAGCACGCTGTTGGGTGATCACCTGCGCAGCCGCGCCCGCTGGACCAAAGACAGTTTCACCAGCCTCAGCCAGAGCCTTGCCGACTATCTGAACGAAGAGTCGCGCACCCTGGTGGGCAAGCACGAAGCCGAAGCCCGCTTTGCTGAACTTGACCGGATCAAGCTTGATCTGGAACGCCTTGAGGCCCGCTTCGAGCGCCTCGCCCAATCCTCTGACTCCAGCGATAACGCATGAAACTGCTTGCCGTCCGCCGTTTGTTTCGTATCCAGCGTGTCGTGATCCGCTACCGTCTCGATGACTTGCTGTTCGCCCTGCCACTGCCGTGGTGGATGATGGCCCTGCGTTATGTCATGCCTTGGCGGTTGATCCCGCGCAAGATCAGCGAACTGCCCCGTGGCGCGCGCCTGCGCCTGGCATTGCAGGATCTTGGGCCGATCTTCATCAAATTCGGGCAGATACTTTCCACGCGCAGGGACCTGCTACCCGAGGACATCGCCGATGAGCTGATGCTGCTGCAGGACCGCGTACCGCCGTTTGACCCGCAGGTAGCGATCAAGCTGATCGAAGAACAGCTAGGCGCGAAGATCAGCGACGTATTCAGTCGCTTCGACGTGACGCCCCTGGCCTCGGCGTCGGTCGCTCAGGTGCACTCCGCACGTCTTAAGAGCGGCGAAGAAGTGGTGGTCAAGGTTGTGCGACCGGGCCTCAAGCCGATCATCAGTCAGGACCTCGCGTGGCTGTTCATTCTGGCCCGCACCGCTGAGCGCATGTCAGCCGATGCCCGTCTGCTGCACCCGGTGGACGTGGTGGCCGACTACGAAAAAACCATCTACGACGAGCTCGACCTGCTGCGCGAAGCCGCCAACTCCAGCCAGCTGCGACGCAACTTCGAAGGCTCGGAGCTGCTTTACGTGCCGCAGGTCTATTGGGACTGGTGCCGGCCGAAAGTACTGGTGATGGAGCGTATCTACGGGATTCAGGTCAACGACCTTGCGACCCTGGCTGACCAGCGCACCGACATGAAGTTGCTCGCCGAACGCGGTGTGGAGATTTTCTTCACCCAGGTATTCCGCGATAGCTTTTTCCATGCGGACATGCACCCCGGCAACATTTTCGTCAGCACTGTAAGTCCCTGGAGCCCGCAGTACATCGCCATCGACTGCGGCATCGTCGGCAGCCTGACTCCTGAAGATCAGGATTATCTGGCGCGCAACCTGTTTGCCTTCTTCAAGCGCGATTATCGGCGCGTCGCTCAGCTGCACATCGATTCAGGCTGGGTGCCAGCCGAGACCAAGCTCAATGAGTTCGAGGCCGCGATTCGTACCGTGTGCGAGCCGATTTTCGAGAAGCCGCTCAAGGACATTTCTTTTGGTCAGGTGCTGATGCGCCTGTTTCAGACCGCTAGACGCTTCAACATGGAAGTCCAGCCGCAGCTTGTATTGCTGCAGAAAACCCTGCTGAATATCGAAGGCTTGGGCCGTCAGCTGTATCCGGACCTGGACCTGTGGAGCACCGCGCAGCCGTTTCTGGAGCGCTGGATGCGTGATCGGGTCAGCCCGAAAACCCTGCTTGGCAATCTGCAGTCCCAGGTCGAGCAGATCCCGCATCTGGCCAACATGACCCGCGACTTGCTGGAGCGCATGTCCCAGCCACACAGGAAAGATCCGCCACCGCCATGGCGTGAGCGCAGTGATGGCTGGGCCCTGCGCCTGCTGGGTGCGGCGCTGCTGGCCGGTGGCGCTGTACTGGCCTCGACCCTGGTGGCAGAAAGCACCGCACTGGTCGCACCGGTCGCCTGGCCGGCCTGGATCATGCTGGTTGCGGGCCTGTATCTGGTCATCCGCCGATAGCCATCAGCGCCGCCCGCTGGCACACTGTTCAACCCGCCGAGGCCTGAAGCCCGGCTGCCGGAGTAAATATGAAAGACTGGCTGGACGAGATTAAGTGGGATGGCGACGGTCTGGTGCCCGCTATCGCTCAGGACCACAAGACCGGGCGCGTGCTGATGATGGCATGGATGAACCGCGAAGCCTTGAGCCTGACCGCCGAAGAGAATCGTGCAATCTATTGGTCGCGTTCGCGTGGCAAACTCTGGCGCAAAGGCGAAGAATCAGGCCATGTGCAGAAGCTTCATGAAATGCGTCTGGACTGCGACGCCGATGTGATCATCCTGATGGTTGAACAGATTGGCGGCATCGCCTGCCACACTGGACGCGAAAGCTGTTTCTACCGGGTTTATGAAGACGCCAGCTGGAAAACCGTTGAGCCGGTCTTGAAAGATCCCGAAGCTATTTATCACGCAGGGCACTGAAACATGACTGATACCTTGTCCCGCCTGGCGCAAGTGCTTGAATCGCGCAAGGGCGCCGCTGCCGACAGCTCCTACGTCGCCAGCCTGTATCACAAGGGTTTGAACAAGATTCTGGAAAAGGTCGGCGAAGAGTCGGTCGAAACCATCATTGCCGCCAAGGATGCCGCTGTCAGCGGTGATTGCAGCGATGTCATCTACGAAACCGCTGACCTGTGGTTTCACAGCATGGTAATGCTCGCCGCACTGGGTCAGCATCCACAGTCAGTGCTCGATGAACTGGACCGCCGTTTCGGCTTGTCCGGGCATGCGGAAAAAGCCGCGCGCTCAGCCGATTGACTCTCACTTTTCGAGCTTGAAACTTCTACGAGGAATGCTTCATGGGTATTTTTGACTGGAAACACTGGATCGTCATTCTGGTTGTCGTGGTACTGGTATTCGGCACCAAGAAACTCAAAGGTCTGGGCAGCGATGTCGGTGAGTCGATCAAAGGCTTTCGCAAAGCCATGAACGACGATGACAAACCACAAGAGCAACCACCAGTTCCGCCACAACAGCCGCCGCAGGCCGCACCCCAGGGCTCGCCCCTGAATCAGCCGCACACCATCGACGCGCAAGCGCACAAAGTCGAAGAGCCCATTCGCAAAGACTAGGTCATATTGAATGTTTGGTATCAGCTTCACTGAATTGCTGCTGGTCGGTCTCGTGGCCTTGCTGGTGCTTGGCCCCGAACGTCTGCCCGGCGCCGCGCGCACCGCAGGTCTTTGGATCGGCCGCCTGAAGCGCAGCTTCAATGCGATCAAACAGGAAGTTGAACGCGAAATTGGTGCAGACGAAATCCGTCGGCAACTACACAACGAACACATTCTTTCGTTGGAGCAGGAAGCTCGCAAGATCCTGTCGCCACAGGAGCCACCCGCGACCCCGCCGGCGGCTGCCGAGCCTGGGCCTGTAGCGTCAGATATCGTGACGACCGTGCCGCCGACGCCATCAGCGCCCGTAGCTAATCTCGGCCCTGCAGCGCCAGCAGGCACAACCGCTAACGCAGCGGAGTCGGTGCCGCACGCCGAGCCACATGTTGCTGCTACCGCTCCAGAGCCAAACGCACCTTCCGCCAACGATTCGTCACTGCCGCCGCGAGCCCCATGAGCGATATTCCGGAAAACGACCAGCAAATGCCGCTGGTCTCGCACCTCACAGAACTCCGTTCGCGCCTGCTGAAATGCGTCCTGGCGATCTTCGTGATCTTCGGCTGCCTGTTTTACTTCACGCAGAAGATCTACACCTTCGTGTCCGCTCCGCTGCGGGTTTTTCTGCCTGAAGGCGCAACGATGATTGCCACCGACGTGGCCTCACCGTTCATCACGCCGTTCAAGCTGACCATGATGGTGGCGCTGTTTCTCGCCATGCCGGTGATCCTGCATCAGATCTGGGGCTTCATTGCGCCGGGCCTGTACAAGCATGAAAAGCGCGTAGCGGTGCCATTGCTGGTCTCAAGCATCATCCTGTTCTACTCGGGTATGGCGTTCGCCTACTACCTGGTGTTCCCGCTGATTTTCCACTTCTTCGCCAGCGTCACGCCTGAAGGCGTGTCGATGATGACGGACATCGCCAGCTATCTGGACTTCGTCATGACGCTGTTCTTCGCTTTTGGCGTAGCGTTCGAGATCCCGGTGGCCGTGGTATTGCTGGTGTGGATCGGCATTGTCGACGTGAAGTACCTGAAGAAGATCCGCCCTTATGTGATCATCGGTTGCTTCGTGGTGGGCATGATCCTGACCCCGCCGGACATCTTCTCCCAGACATTGCTCGCCGTGCCCATGTGGCTGCTGTTTGAGATCGGCGTGCTGTGCAGTTCGCTGATCACCAAGCGTGGCGATCATGCCGATGACCAGCCTGAGCAGGACAAGCAAGACCAGCCACCCGCGACCCAGCCGTGAATCTGCTGCTGCTCGAAGACGCGGACTTCATCGCGCCTGACAGAGTCGTGCTGCGCGACCGGCGCCTCAAGCATATGCAAGAGGTGCATCGCGCGGAGGTGGGCGACAGCCTGCGCGTGGGCCGCATCGGTGGATTATTGGGCAGTGCCGAGTTGTTGCGCCTTGAGAGCCATGAAGCCGAGCTGTGCATCACCCTCGACAGCGCCCCGCCCGCCAAATTGCCATTGACGCTGGTGCTGGCGCTTCCAAGACCGAAAATGCTGCGCCGGGTATTTCAGACCATAGCGACCATGGGCGTGCCCAAGGTCATTCTGGTCAACAGTTATCGGGTCGAGAAAAGCTTTTGGCAGACCCCTTTCCTCGAACCTCAGGCCATCCGTGAACAGCTGATCCTGGGGCTTGAGCAGGCCCGGGACAGCGTGCTGCCTGAAATCATCATCGAGAAGCGCTTCAAGCCTTTCGTCGAGGATCGTCTACCGCAACTGGTCGATGGCACCCTCGGCCTTGTGGGTCACCCCGGCGACTTCCCGGCCTGCCCACGCGCCGTAACCCAACCCGTCACCCTGGCCATAGGCCCGGAAGGTGGCTGGATTCCCTACGAAGTCGACCTGCTGAGCAAAGCCGGCCTGCAACCGGTCCAGTTGGGGGAACGCATTCTGCGAGTTGAAACAGCGGTCACTGCGCTGTTGGCGCGGTTGTTCTAAACATATCGAGGCAATCCACTCCTGTAGGAACGAGCTTGCTCGCGATAGCGCCAAGTTAGGCGATGATGTGTCGACAATCAAAACGCGATCGCGAGCAAGCTCGCTCCTACAGTTACACATGACCCTGCCGATGTAGGTTGTAAGAAAAATCTACAACAAACAAATTCCCCAGGAGTTCGGCATGGGTCTGCTCAGTAAAAGTCTCGGAAACATGGGCGTCAGCCTGAAACTTGGAATTGGCTTCGGCCTGGTACTGCTACTGACCGTGGTGATCACAATCACCGGCTGGCTGAGTGTCGGCTCGGTGATCGAACGCGGCGACAAGCTGACGGCGATTGGCGACGTCGCAAACCAGACCATGGAGCTGCGTATCCGTCGCCTGGTCTACGAGCGCCAATATGACGCCGAAGCGGCAGCAGCCATGACTGCGACCCTGGACAAGGTTGATCAGAGCATCAAGAAAGCCCGCTCTATGGTGGTTAGTCCGGAAAGCCAGAAATGGCTTGAAGAGCAGCAGCAGTCAGCGAACGAATACCGCAAAACCTTCAATGACATGACCAAGGCCATCACCTCTCGCGAAGCAAGCCGGGGCTTGATGGGCGATGCGGCGGATAAGGCCGTCGCCGAGATCGACAAGATCGAAGCCGCATTGCTGCAGGGCGATAACATCCTGCAATACAGCGAGACGGTCGTGGTCAGCAAACTGATCCAGCAAGCTCGTTATCAGGTGCGAGGCTACACCTACAGCGGCAAGGCCGAATTTGAAAAGAATGCCAATGCGGGCATCGATCAGGCTCTGATCGGTATCAATACCCTGGCGGGCAGCATTCCTTCGACTTACCTGCCCGGCTTGCAGGCTGCCACCGTTGGCCTGAAGGCCTATCAGGCTGCAGTGGGTCAATATCGCGACGCTCAGGCAGCCAGTAAAGAAGCCCTGGCAACCATGACAAAAGAAGGTCAGGACTTACTCGACCTGAGCGCAAAACTCAATTCCGATCAATTTACCAAGCGTGAGGCGGAAAGCCTGCAAGCCAAGTCGACGATCAGCCTGGTGACGGTGCTGGCCTTGCTGTTCGGCGTCATCGCCGCCTGGGTCATCACCCGCCAGATCGTCACCCCCTTGCAGCAGACGTTGAACATTGTCGAGCGTGTGGCTTCGGGTGATTTGAGCCACGACTTGGCCATTGATCGTCGCGACGAGATGGGTCAACTGCAGAGCAGCATTCAGCGCATGACCGTCAACCTGCGCCAGCTGGTCGGTGGCATTCGCGACGGCGTCACACAGATCGCCAGCGCCGCCGAAGAGCTGTCCGCCGTGACCGAGCAAACCAGCGCCGGGGTCAACAGCCAGAAGGTTGAGACCGATCAGGTCGCCACCGCGATGCACGAAATGACGGCCACGGTGCAGGAAGTTGCGCGTAATGCCGAAGAAGCCTCGGAAGCAGCCGTTGCCGCCGATCAACAGGCACGGGAAGGTGATCGGGTGGTCAACGAAGCCATCGTCCAGATCGAGCGCCTGGCCAAGGAAGTGGGCAATTCCACTGAAGCGATGAACGAACTCAAGCGTGAAAGCGACAAGATCGGCAGCGTGCTGGATGTGATCAAGTCGGTGGCGCAGCAAACCAACCTGCTGGCCCTCAACGCCGCCATCGAAGCCGCCCGTGCGGGTGAGGCCGGTCGTGGTTTTGCGGTGGTCGCCGATGAAGTGCGCAGCCTTGCCCAGCGCACGCAGAAATCCACTGAAGAGATTGAACAACTGATTGCAGGCTTGCAGAGCGGCACTCAGCAAGTAGCGACCATCATGGATAACAGCCGCGAGCTGACCGTGAGCAGCGTGGAACTGACCCGCCGCGCCGGTGGATCACTGGAAAACATCACCAAGACCGTTTCGGCGATCCAGGCGATGAACCAGCAAATCGCCGCCGCTGCCGAAGAGCAGAGCGCCACTGCCGAGGAAATCAACCGCAGCATCCTCAACGTGCGCGACGTCTCCGAGCAAACCTCCGCCGCCAGCGAAGAAACCGCCGCCTCCAGCGTTGAGCTGGCGCGGCTGGGCAATCATCTGCAAATCCTGGTGAGCAAGTTCAAGGTTTAACACCCCACCAGTAGGAGCGCGCTTGCCCGCGATAGCGTTCTGTCAGCATCCTTGGGATCAACTGACAGGACCCTATCGCGGGCAAGCGCGCTCCTACGGTCATCTAACGCGTCAGCCACATCCTCCTCTACCCGGAATCTCCTTTCTCGATACACCCGCCGATGCGCAAACGAGCACCCTGAGTCAACAATGCCTCGCGGTGCTCGTGAGTTTTTACGGATGATGTGCGTGGCCGATCCCTCGGCCAGCCCGACACTAGACGATGAAATCCCAGTTCACCGCCGCCACTTTATGCTGGTCCATTTCCGCCGCCTGGATGAAGCCGGTCGCTACCTGATCAAGTGTCATGCCTTGCTCCATCGCGCTCACCCAATAGGCCTTGCCCTGACTGTCGCTTTGGCGCCCAAAGATGCCCTGATACAGCATTTCAATATCGTTTGTCGCATTGCCATTCAAGACAAGCGCCGGCCCACCCTGCGCCTCCGTCGAGGTAATCAGCGAGAGCGCGATATTCCCCATGCTCACACCGTTTTTAGCCTCGACAGCCCAATAGTCGAACCCCTGATAGTCCGCCTGGCGCCCCAGCACGGATTGGTAAAGGCCTGACAGCTCGGTTTGTGCAGCAGTAGCTTGAACCGTGACGGTTGTGTCTGCGAAGGATACGGTCTCGGCATTGATCAAGACCGCTTGCTGCGAAGGTTGAGTGTTAGAGATAACCCGAATGTAGCCTTCATGATTTTCGATAACGTAGTCCGAACTCGCCCCGCTGAACGTCACCGTATCGCCACCCTGTCCGCCGTGCAGAATCGAGGCGCTGTTGCCTGTCGAGGGTGTCGAACTAGTGGCGAAATTGATGTTCAGGACGTCGCTGCCGCCGCCAGAGAACACCGAACTGTTGCTGCCGGAATTTACGCTGAACTGTTGGCTCGCCGCGTCGCCGGTCAGAATTTGATCAGCGGTATTACCGATTACATTGGCACTGCCAACGATCGCGGCGAAGTCGACCTGATTCAGCGACAGCGTGCTGGCGCTCGCCATCTGGGTCGTGTCGATCACCAGCGCGGTGTGCTGACTGCTGCTACTGGTACCGGTCAACGTCAGCGGACTGGTTGGCGCAGTGCTGCCCGTCACCGGTGTGATGGTTTCGATCAGCAGCGGCACGCTGGCAGCCAGCTTGCCCAGGAACGTTACGCCGTTGCCGGTCAAATGCTCTTGGTCGGTTACAGGATGGTCCGGGGTAACCGCGAGAATGGCCTGAATCAACTGCTGGCTCGAAGTGCCAGCCGATTGGCTGCTTCCACCGGTAGCCGTCAGGCCGAAGCCTGGGGACAGCTGCGCAATCAGCAAATTGCTGCCGCCGCTAGCGACCAGCGGGATGTCCGCCACTCCTGAACTGCCGCTGGAATCGATACGGCCAGCATCAATAACCGGCACGATTACCCGAGTGCCGCTGCCACCTCCCGGCAGGCTGACCTGCTGTTGAGTGACGTTCACCCCATCAATCGTGGTGGCGGTCGCGGGCGGCGGCGTCGGCGTTGGCGCGGCTTCCAGGGTTAGCGATAAGCCAGCACTGGCAGCGGATAGATTCCCGGCCAGGTCTGTCTGCTTCACGGTCAGCGTGTGTTCACCCAGCGCCAGCGCACTGCTGGTAATGCTCCATGCGCCGCCGGAGTTGGCAACCGTTGTGCCCAGCAACGTGGTGCCGTCGGTGTCATACAGCTGGACTGTGGCGTTGGCAGCGGCAGTACCGGTAATGACCGGGCGCGCAATGTTAGTGATGCCGTCGCCCTGCGTGCCGCTATCGCTGGCAGCGCTTAATAGCGGAGTCGAAGGCGCTGAGGGCGGCACATCATCAATGGTCAACGAAAGACCGACACTGGCAGACGATACGTTCCCGGCAACATCAGCCTGTTTCGCGGTCAGCGTATGTGGGCCATTGGCCAATACACTCGAAACGATGCTCCACGCACCCGAACCATTGGCGACGTTAGTGCCCAGCACCGTGATGCCGTCGGTGTCATACAGACTGACAGTGGCATTCGCCTCAGCGGTGCCGGTGATCGTCGGTGTCGTTATGTTGGTAATACCATCGCCCAGCGTACCGCTGTCACTGACACTGGCCAGTAAGGGCGCCGCCGGGTTTGCAACAGTGTTATCAATCACTACGCTCAGCGCGCTGCTGGCTGCCGAGGTATTACCCGCAGCATCGACCTGTTTAACGGTCAGGGCGTGGCTGCCGGCCGCAAGCACACTGCTGGTCACACTCCAGTTGCCGGAGCCATCCGCTGTTGTACTGCCCAATACCGTCGTGCCATCCGTGTCGTAAAGCGTTACGGTGGCATTGGCTTGGCCGGTTCCGGTAAAGGTCGGAGTCTGGTTGCTGGTGATCGCGTCAGAAGCCGAGATCCCGGTGTCTGTTGCGCTTGTCATCATTGGGGTCGAAGGAGACGCGGGTGCCGTATGGTCCAGAGTAAAACTCTGACCCGCTGTGTAGCCTCCGGTAATGGCTACGGA
>Ga0247731_1000318_pt1 | contig 13383 bp, 6 predicted proteins | sample UWRJL088202R2_FD_180938 | JGI IMG/M metagenome (GOLD analysis project Ga0247731, IMG submission 180938) | Plant litter microbial communities from Arlington Agricultural Research Station in Wisconsin, United States - UWRJ-L088-202R-2 | ecosystem: Environmental > Terrestrial > Plant litter >...
GACGCCGACCACCGAGCGGGCGCTGCCGTTGATCGTCACGGTCGAGCGGGCGCTGACGTCGACATTGTTGGACTGGCTGTTGGTGGTCTTCATCGTGCCGCTGCACTGGTTGCAGACATAGCCGCTGACCGCGTTGCCTATGGCCGTGGCGTTGGCGCCGGCGTCGTAGCCGTCATGGCCCTCGAAGCTGGCGATCACCTCGACCCCACCGCCGTCATTGACCTGGACGTTGTCCAGCACCAGGCCGGGGCCGTTGTAGTTGGTGGCCATGGCCGAGTTGCCGACGCCATAGGCCGTGGCCTGGGCGCCGCCGAATTGGTACGAGGTCTCCTCGGCCTGGGCCCGCACATAGGCGGTGTTGACCTGATGGCTGGCCACATCCAGCAGCGTGCCTTGGTTGGAGGCGTTGAGGTTGTTGCCCGAGGCGGTGGCCGCCGTGGTGGTCAGATAGCTGTTGCCGTAGGCGGCGAACTTCGTGGCCGTGACGTTGTCGGCGACGTTGTTCTGGTCGGTGATGACGCGGGCGGCCGAGCCGTTGGCGCCGGTCAGGTCGATGTTGTTGCCTGCCGCCGTGCCGGCGATGACCGCCGTGCCCGCGACGTATTGGATGATCGCCCCGCCGTCGGCGGCGACGTCGGCCTCGTTCTTCTGGCTGACCCGCGCGCCCATCGCGCCGTTGACCAGCAGCAGCCCCTGGCTGTTGCCGGCCGCCAGGCTGCTTTCGACCACGTCGCCGGCTTGGGCGGTCTCGCCCTCGATCTGGCTGCGGGCGGTGACGGCTGCGCTGTTGGTCTGGACCATGAAGCCGCTCAGCGTGCCATAGGCCGCCGTGGCCGTGCCGCTGTTGCCGACGGCCGTGGTGGTGACGTTGCTTGAGTCGCCCAGCGAGCCTGAGACATTGACCACGCCATGGGCCGAGACGACGCCCTGATTGACCTGGTTGGAGGTCAGGCCGCCGTCGGCGCCGTACACCGTCATGCCGAAGGTGTTGGCCCCGGCCGTGGTGGTGGCGGTGACGCCCTCGTCGGCGGTGACGACGTTCAGGGTCTGGTCGGCGAACAGGCCGCCGACGTTTAACTGGTCGTTCGTCGCCTGGGTCGTCTGGCTAGTAGCGACCCCGCTTGCCAGCATCACGCACATTGGGATCGCTGCGATCATTCCAGCGAGACGGGTCGTCGCGGGTTTGCGCATTGTTGGTTCCCAGGTTGTTGTAGGCGGGGACGAACGCCCCAGTGGCTCCGACCGTGTTGCTGGCATAGGGGTCGTACTGCATGCAGCTTTGCGGACCCGGCATGCCGTAGAGGTTGGCGCTCATCTCGATCGCCGCCCGCTCGATCAGCGAGCGCACGGCCAGTTGCATGGGCTCCAGGGCCCCGCGACCGGCCGAGATGTCGAAGATGTTGCCGTTGAGGAAGTCGAACACGCCGACGCTGATCTCACGGCCGACCACCTGCTTCTGGTAGGAGATCACGTCGACCACCTCCAGCGTGCGGGTGTTGATCAGGCGCAGGTCGATGGCGATGTTCATCACGAAGACGCGGCGGCGGAAGTTGCCCTTCAGCCCGTCGGTGTCCTTGTCGCCCACATAGGCGTCGGCCCCGACCGAGCGGATGTTGTAGTTCAGCTCGGTGATGCCGCCGGCCACATAGAAGTCAGAACCCGGAACCTGGCCCGCGAGGATCTTGCGATACTCGGCCGGCACGTCGGCGCCCGGCTTGGGGTTGTCGGAGATCAGCTTGTTGTTGGCGTACTTCAGCTCATACTCCGACACCGAGGTGTCGAAGCGCTCGACCATGGGCATGCCAGCCTTGGCGAAGGCGGTCATGGCCAGCAGCGAGGCGCCCTGGGTGACCTTGCGGCCCGAACCGTCGGACTCTTCCTTGCCGGTGTAGTCGGCGATGCGGCCGATGGCGACGCGCGGGGCGACCACCTTGTTGGCGCGGGCGTACTGGGCCAGGCACACCAGCCCGGCCGTGTAGGGCGTGGGGTTGGCGGTGACGGGCGCGGTGCCTATCGGCGTGGCGTAGTTGCCGTCGCTCATCGTCTTGGGCACGCCGCCGCAGGCGGTCAGCGCCGCGCAGGCGCCCGCCATCAGCAGGAGGTGGAGGCGCTTACTGGCCATTTCCCGATTTCCCGACGTTCGTTCCGGCGCTGATATTGCCGTTGTTGATCTGGTTGGAGTTGACGATCACCGTGTTGTTGTTGCCCTGGGTGATGACCGTCAGGTTGTTGCCGATCGCCGTGGAGGAGCCGTAGCCCCCAAGGCTGCCGACCCCCGCATAGCTGTCCAGCGATCCCGACGACCGGCTGGACGAATAGACGCTCTGGTCCGCGCCGGTCAGCATCACGCCGTCGACGATGACGCGGTTGCCGTTGGCGTCGCGGGTCGAATACTCGACCACGTGGTTCTCCGAACCCGCCGTGCGGCCATAGCCGGCGTTGAAGGCGGCGGAGTTGGTGTCCAGGGTCTGGGCATGGGCGGAACTGGCCAGGATCAGGCCGGTCGCGGCCGCGCCCAGGGACAAAACGACCGCGCTGATCGCCAGCAGACGGACCTCGCCCGGCAGTTTCTTCCCATAAGCAGCCATGATGGACTCCGCGAACACCGACACGGGAGCGTTAAGCAACACCCGTGCCAAAATCGGACAGCCTCCGATCTACCCCCCAAGGTCTCGCGATTTGGTTAAGGCTCCCGGGACGCCGGGGTCCTGGCAGGGGGGCGCGACAATATGCGGTCCCCGCTGAGGTAATCCCTGGCTCGAGCGATCCACCATTGATCGAGGGGCCGCTTTGCGAGACCCTACGGTCAAATAACGATCAGGGAGGATTAAGCTTTGCTGGTTTCTCAAATCCTGAAGGACAAGGGCGACCTCGTCTTCACCGCCTCTCCGAACGAGACGGTCGGGGCGGCCGCGGCCTTGCTGCACACCCGGCGGGTGGGGGCGATGGTCGTACTTGAGGAAGACGAGACGATCGCCGGCATCCTGTCCGAACGCGACATCGTGCGGGTGATCGCCAAGGAGGGCGCGGGGGCGCTCAGCAAGCCGATCTCGTCCTGCATGACCCGCGACGTGGTCTTCGCCCAGCCGGAAGAAACGATCGACGCCCTGCTGGAGCGCATGACCGACCGCCGCATCCGCCACCTGCCGGTCTGCAAGGGCCAGCGCCTGGCGGGCATCATCTCGATCGGCGATCTGGTGAAATACAAGATCCGCGAGGCCCAGGCCGAGGCCGAGGGGCTGAAGGCCTATATCGCTGCGGGCTGACAGCCCAGGCTGCGGGGCTTGCGGGGCGCTCCGAAGGCGAGCGCGCCTGCTCTATATATAGGGCGCCTATATAGAGCGTGGCTCAGCGCGGCTGTTCGCTCAGCAGTTCGGCCCCCGTGCCGGTGAGCGCGTCCGCCAGGCTGTAGCCCTCCAGGACGGCGGCGGTCGCGTCGCGGGCCCGCAGCAAAGCCTCGCGCAGGGCGCAGGTCGCCAGGTCCCGGCAGTCCTCGCAACGCCGAAAGGCGGTGCGGCTGACGCAGGGAGTCAGGGCCAGCGGGCCGTCGACCAGGCGGATGATCTCGGCGAAGCTGATCTGCGTCGGTTCGCGCCCCAGCAGATAGCCGCCGAACTTGCCCCGGCGGCTGGTCACCAGGCCCTGGCGCGCCAGTGTAAGAAGTATGGCCTCCAGGAACTTGCGCGGCGCATCGGCGCGCACCGCCAGCTCGCCGGCGGTGACCTGTCCGCTCTCGCGGGCCAATTCGATCATGGCGCGCAGAGCGTAGCGCGCTTTCTGGGACAACATGGACGCGTGGCCTCCTCTTGGAGAGGTCTATGGCGCTAGGGGAGGGGATGGCGCAAGCGCCTGTCGCCGGGGCCTCATGAAACTCCACCGCAAACCGTTCACAGATCCGCGCACAGGAGAAGCGATGCGTGCGGTTGATCGTGTCGCTTTTGCGATTGCGACTCTCCAGGGGGGTGGCTAAACACCGCCCTCGCTTCGGGGCTGACGCCCGCCGGACGAATTCAAGGCCTCCGGGGCTTGCATTCAGCAAGGTGGGTCGCTAGGTTCCGCGGCCTCAATCGACTCGGTGACGAATTTGCGAAGGCTCTGTCTTCAAGGGCTTCGTCGCCGCGCTTTTGGTCTTCGAAACGGCTTCGGTCGGTTCATCAGCGAAAGTGAAAAGGTCGATTGACACGGGGTTTTGCTTTCAATAGAAAGCGCGGCTCTGGAAGGTTTGGTGAAGAGTTCGGAAGAATTCAAAGCTGATCTTCTCAAGTCTTTTTAAGAAGTTCTTTGAATTTCTTGTTTGACTTGGTTGGTTGTCTTCTTTAGAAGGCGGTCACGATCTACTGGTTTTGCCTTCGGGTGTTTCTGGTGGGTTTGGTTGGATGGTTTTGCAAAAAACGATTTGACACGGAATTCGAGGTTGGATAGATAGCCGCCTCCGCCGACATCGGGCGCTAAAGGATGGTTCTGCTGAGAGGCGGTTCTGGGAGCTTCGGCTCTGGGTCTTTGACATTGTTGATATGGAAAGAGAAACGCAGGCGGCGGCGCTCTGGCGATGACCTCACGGGTCATCTCGATGCGCTGACAATTGCGGTCTCTTGAAGACACCATGAATATCATGGAGCAAAGCTTAGGCTTTGATCCATCGATGTGAATGGGAACTCGTCAAGATACTATGCAAACCAGAACCGGATCTGAGGTTTTCCCCTCGGGTCTGAAGTCTGTGTTAGCGGTCAACTCAACCTGAGAGTTTGATCCTGGCTCAGAGCGAACGCTGGCGGCAGGCCTAACACATGCAAGTCGAACGGATCCTTCGGGATTAGTGGCGGACGGGTGAGTAACACGTGGGAACGTGCCCTTTGGTTCGGAACAACTCAGGGAAACTTGAGCTAATACCGGATAAGCCTTTCGAGGGAAAGATTTATCGCCATTGGAGCGGCCCGCGTAGGATTAGCTAGTTGGTGGGGTAAAGGCCCACCAAGGCTACGATCCTTAGCTGGTCTGAGAGGATGATCAGCCACATTGGGACTGAGACACGGCCCAAACTCCTACGGGAGGCAGCAGTGGGGAATCTTGCGCAATGGGCGAAAGCCTGACGCAGCCATGCCGCGTGAATGATGAAGGTCTTAGGATTGTAAAATTCTTTCACCGGGGACGATAATGACGGTACCCGGAGAAGAAGCCCCGGCTAACTTCGTGCCAGCAGCCGCGGTAATACGAAGGGGGCTAGCGTTGCTCGGAATTACTGGGCGTAAAGGGAGCGTAGGCGGATAGTTTAGTCAGAGGTGAAAGCCCAGGGCTCAACCTTGGAATTGCCTTTGATACTGGCTATCTTGAGTACGGAAGAGGTATGTGGAACTCCGAGTGTAGAGGTGAAATTCGTAGATATTCGGAAGAACACCAGTGGCGAAGGCGACATACTGGTCCGTTACTGACGCTGAGGCTCGAAAGCGTGGGGAGCAAACAGGATTAGATACCCTGGTAGTCCACGCTGTAAACGATGAGTGCTAGTTGTCGGCAGGCATGCCTGTCGGTGACGCAGCTAACGCATTAAGCACTCCGCCTGGGGAGTACGGTCGCAAGATTAAAACTCAAAGGAATTGACGGGGGCCCGCACAAGCGGTGGAGCATGTGGTTTAATTCGAAGCAACGCGCAGAACCTTACCACCTTTTGACATGCCCGGACCGCCTCAGAGATGAGGCTTTCCCTTCGGGGACTGGGACACAGGTGCTGCATGGCTGTCGTCAGCTCGTGTCGTGAGATGTTGGGTTAAGTCCCGCAACGAGCGCAACCCTCGCTATTAGTTGCCATCATTTAGTTGGGCACTCTAATAGGACCGCCGGTGGTAAGCCGGAGGAAGGTGGGGATGACGTCAAGTCCTCATGGCCCTTACAAGGTGGGCTACACACGTGCTACAATGGCGACTACAGAGGGCTGCAACCCAGCGATGGTGAGCCAATCCCTAAAAGTCGTCTCAGTTCGGATTGTTCTCTGCAACTCGAGAGCATGAAGTTGGAATCGCTAGTAATCGCGGATCAGCATGCCGCGGTGAATACGTTCCCGGGCCTTGTACACACCGCCCGTCACACCATGGGAGTTGGCTCTACCCGAAGGCGCTGCGCTAACCCGCAAGGGAGGTAGGCGACCACGGTAGGGTCAGCGACTGGGGTGAAGTCGTAACAAGGTAGCCGTAGGGGAACCTGCGGCTGGATCACCTCCTTTCTAAGGATACTTCTCCAGGCTCTTGTCTCACGACAATCCTATTGAAGTTCCGATTATATACAGTGAGCGGATCGCCGCCGTCTTCGTTTCTCTTTCCACTCCTCGTCAGCCGCCCAATCAAATGGGTTAAGGCAGTCGAGGCGATCGCGAGCCCAGGAACGGGTTCTGGTCTCTCAGCAATGAGCGGACTGGATCTTGGTCTATGCGGCCTATGGGCCCGTAGCTCAGTTGGTTAGAGCGCACGCTTGATAAGCGTGAGGTCACAAGTTCAAATCTTGTCGGGCCTACCACTCTCCCACCCTGAACCGCGGACACGTACCGACCCCAGCTCCCCTGGGCTAACGCAACTCACACCCTGTGTGAGGGGCCATAGCTCAGCTGGTAGAGCGCCTGCTTTGCAAGCAGGATGTCGTCGGTTCGATTCCGTCTGGCTCCACCATCCCTTCATTCGGAAGAGGGTGGTAACGCGATCGAGGATTGATCAAGTTTGCAGCTGCGACTGTTGCCTCAATGAGGCATGCGCGGTCTGCGATAATGACATCGTGAAGGTAGGGTTCACCCGCCGACAGCATCTCACCCTTGGGATGCTTGAGGTTTTAGGGCGGACTTTGAAGAAGACATCAAATGTCTGACTGTATAAGCGCATGCAGCGGTCCCCTAGGACCGTATTGCATGGGTTTTGCTGAGAACGATCAAGCGCATAAGGGCTTCTGACGGATGCCTTGGCATTGAGAGGCGATGAAGGACGTGGCACGCTGCGATAAGAGCCGGGGAGGCGCGAGCACCCTTTGATCCGGCTATCTCCGAATGGGGAAACCCACCTTAATGACCACTCCACTTTGCTTCAGCTTCGGCTGGAGCAGCGGTGGGTTGGTTGTGACAGGTATAATGGGCTGAATACATAGGCTCCATTAAGCAAACCCGGGGAACTGAAACATCTCAGTACCCGGAGGAAAGGACATCAACCGAGACTCCCGTAGTAGTGGCGAGCGAACCGGGACCAGGCCAGTGCTGTCGTGACATAAAGCTGAACGACTTGGAAAGGTCGGCCATAGTGGGTGATAGCCCCGTAAGCGTCAAATAGCGACAGACTCGAGTAGGGCGGGACACGTGAAATCCTGTCTGAACATGGGGGGACCACCCTCCAAGCCTAAGTACTCCTCAATGACCGATAGCGAACAAGTACCGTGAGGGAAAGGTGAAAAGCACCCCGACAAGGGGAGTGAAACAGATCCTGAAATCGGAAGCCTACAAGCAGTCGGAGCCACCGCGCGTGGTGACGGCGTACCTTTTGTATAATGGGTCAGCGACTTCATGTGCCGTGCAAGCTTAAGCCGTTAGGTGTAGGCGTAGCGAAAGCGAGTCTGAATAGGGCGAATAAGTACGTCGCATGACGACCCGAAACCAGGTGATCTATCCATGAGCAGGTTGAAGGTAAGGTAACACTTACTGGAGGACCGAACCGGTGAATGTTGAAAAATTCTCGGATGACTTGTGGATAGGGGTGAAAGGCCAATCAAACCTGGACATAGCTGGTTCTCCGCGAAAACTATTTAGGTAGTGCCTCAGACGGACTCCTCGGGGGGTAGAGCACTGAATGGATGCGGGGGGAGCGATCTCTACCAATTCTAATCAAACTCCGAATACCCGAGAGAGATATCTGGGAGACACACGGCGGGTGCTAACGTCCGTCGTGAAAAGGGAAACAACCCTAACCATCATCTAAGGCCCCCAAGTTCTGGCTAAGTGGGAAACGATGTGGGTTTGCTTTGACAACCAGGATGTTGGCTTAGAAGCAGCCATCATTTAAAGAAAGCGTAACAGCTCACTGGTCAAGCGAACCTGCGCGGAAAATGTAACGGGGCTCAAGCCAGACGCCGAAGGTATGGGTTTGCACTTTGTGCAAGCGGTAGCGGAGCGTTCCGTAAGCCGGTGAAGGTGAGGCGTGAGCCTTGCTGGAGGTATCGGAAGTGAGAATGCTGACATGAGTAGCGATAAAGAGTGTGAGAGACACTCTCGCCGAAAGCCCAAGGGTTCCTGCGTAAAGCTAATCTGCGCAGGGTTAGTCGGCCCCTAAGGCGAGGCCGAAAGGCGTAGTCGATGGGAATCAGGTGAATATTCCTGAACCAGTTGGAAGTGACGGATCTGGTAAATTGTCTAGGCTTATTGGATTGCTCTGGGCAGTGAACAGGTCCCTGGAAATAACTCCAACGGAGACCGTACCCGAAACCGACACAGGTGGGCAGGTAGAGTATACCAAGGCGCTTGAGAGAACTATGCTGAAGGAACTCGGCAAATTGCACGCGTAACTTCGGGATAAGCGTGACTCTGCTTTGGGCAACCAGAGTAGAGTGGCACAGGCCAGGGGGTAGCGACTGTTTATCAAAAACACAGGGCTCTGCGAAGCCGCAAGGCGACGTATAGGGTCTGACGCCTGCCCGGTGCCGGAAGGTTAAAAGGAGTGGTGCAAGCTGCGAATTGAAGCCCCGGTAAACGGCGGCCGTAACTATAACGGTCCTAAGGTAGCGAAATTCCTTGTCGGGTAAGTTCCGACCTGCACGAATGGCGTAACGACTTCCCCACTGTCTCCAGCATAGGCTCAGCGAAATTGAATTCCCCGTGAAGATGCGGGGTTCCCGCGGTCAGACGGAAAGACCCTATGAACCTTTACTGCAGCTTCGCCTTGGCGTTAGCAATAACATGTGTAGGATAGGTGGGAGGCTATGAAACTCGGGCGCCAGTTCGAGTGGAGCCATCCTTGAAATACCACCCTTATTGTTGTTGACGTCTAACCGCGGCCCGTTATCCGGGTCCGGGACATGGCGTGGCGGGCAGTTTGACTGGGGCGGTCGCCTCCCAAAGTGTAACGGAGGCGCGCGATGGTGGGCTCAGACCGGTCGGAAATCGGTCGTCGAGTGCAATGGCATAAGCCCGCCTGACTGCGAGACTGACAAGTCGAGCAGAGACGAAAGTCGGCCATAGTGATCCGGTGGTCCTGCGTGGAAGGGCCATCGCTCAACGGATAAAAGGTACTCTAGGGATAACAGGCTGATTTTGCCCAAGAGTCCATATCGACGGCAAAGTTTGGCACCTCGATGTCGGCTCATCACATCCTGGGGCTGGAGCAGGTCCCAAGGGTTCGGCTGTTCGCCGATTAAAGTGGTACGTGAGCTGGGTTCAGAACGTCGTGAGACAGTTTGGTCCCTATCTGCCGTGGGTGTACGAGACTTGAGAGGATCTGTCCCTAGTACGAGAGGACCGGGATGGACACACCTCTGGTGGACCTGTCATGGCGCCAGCTGTGCAGCAGGGTAGCTAAGTGTGGAATAGATAACCGCTGAAAGCATCTAAGCGGGAAACTAACCTCAAAACAAGGTCTCGCTGAGAGCCGTGGTAGACCACCACGTTGATAGGCCAGGTGTGGAAGCGCTGTGAGGCGTGTAGCTTACTGGTACTAATAGCTCGATAGGCTTGATCGTTCTTCAGCCAAACCTATGCAAATGCGCTAATACGCATCAGACATACGATGTCTTCTTCTCAAACATGCTCAGCCCCAAAAAGGCTGACAGCATCCTTTTTGCTGACCTGGTGGCTATGCCGGGGGTTCCCCACCCGATCCCATTCCGAACTCGGTCGTTAAGTCCCCCAGGGCCAATGGTACTTCGTCTCAAGGCGCGGGAGAGTAGGTCGCCGCCAGGTCCGCTAAAAGGATGCTTACAGAGAGCCACAACGCTCAAAGTCCAACCCTACCCACGATACACACACCCTGCCGCGGGGTGGAGCAGCCCGGTAGCTCGTCAGGCTCATAACCTGAAGGTCACAGGTTCAAATCCTGTCCCCGCACCCAAAAGCCAACAGATCCTAGTGCTTTGAACGCAACCGACGTGTGGCCTGGATGCCACTTCCGGTAGCGTCTCAATCGCGATCGACCCGTGTCACGCGAAAATTTATCGCTCCGACCGCCTTCCCCTTGAGATTCTGCATTCAAACCCCGTAGCGCGTTCCGACGTTTTGCGTCATGAGAGCAGTATGGAAGGACGCGGGTCGGCAACTGGCTCGCTGAATGAGGTTTTGAGGATAAGATGGCGAACGGTGTCGTTAAGTGGTTCAACCCGGCCAAGGGCTTCGGTTTCATTCAGCCGGAAAGCGGCGGTGAAGACGTTTTTGTCCACATCGCCGCGGTTGAACGCTCGGGCCTGTCGGCCCTGAACGAAGGCGACCAAGTCGCCTACGAGCTGGAAGAGGACCGCCGTTCGGGCAAGACCTCGGCCGGCAATCTGCGCGTGACCGGTCAAGGCGCAGCTCCTGCTGCAGCGCGTCGCCCCGCGGCCCGTGGCTTCGACAGCCCGCGCGGCGGTTATGACTCGCCCCGCGGCGGTGGCGGCGGCTATGACGCCCCGCGTGGCGGCGGTTACGGCGGCGGCGGTGGCGGCGCCTCGGGCGAAGCCGGCACCGGCGTGGTGAAGTGGTTCAACAGCACCAAGGGCTTCGGCTTCATCCAGCCCGACAACGGCGGCGGCGACATCTTCGTGCACATCTCGGCCGTTGAACGCGCCGGCCTGCGCGGCCTGAACGAAGGCCAGCAAGTCGGTTACGAACTGGAACAGGACCGCCGCTCGGGCAAGACCTCGGCTGGCAACCTGCGCATCCTCTAAGGAAAGGTAGGGCGCGCAACGCCCGACCCAGACTTTCGGATCATGAATTGGGCCCCGTAGGGACCTCTCCCTGTCGCTGAGACAGGGCTGAGGTTCCTGCGGGGCCCTTTTCGCGTTTGGATGCTGCTTGGTGAGCGTCAGCCCCGCCGCAACTCACGCTCGGCGGCGGCCTGGTTCACGGCCAGGGCGGTCATGTTGACGATGCCGCGCGCCGTGACGCTGGGCGTCAGCACGTGCACCGGTCGGCTCATGCCCAGCAGCACCGGCCCGACCAGCAGGCCCTCGGTGGCGGCGCTGAGCAGGGTCAGGGCGATGTTGGCCGCGTCGAGCGTGGGCATGACCAGCAGGTTTGCCGAGCCCTTCAAGGCGCTGTCGTGCACCAGACGATCGCGAAGGGCCTGGGAGAGGGCGGCGTCGGCGTGCATTTCGCCATCGACCTCGAGCTCGGGCGCGCGCTCGCGCACCAGGGCCAGAGCGTCGCGCATCTTCCGCGCGGTCGGCGAGTTCGAAGCGCCGAAGCTAGAGTGGGACAGCAAGGCGGCCTTGGGTGTCAGGCCGAAGCGGCGCACGGATTCCGCCGCCAGCAACGTCATCTCGGCCACCTGCTCGGCGGTCGGGTCGACATTGACGTGGGTGTCGCAGAAGAACAGCGTGCCGTTGTCGATGATCAGGGCCGACAGGGCATAGATCCGGCCGACGTTCTCGCGCTTGGGGATGATCGGCAGGACATAGGTCATATGCTGCCACCAGTCGCCGCTGCCGCCCACCAGAGCCGCATCGACGTGGCCGGCCTGCAGCAGCATCGAGGCCGCGACCGTCCGGCGGTTGGCGACGCGGCGTTCGGCGGCCAGGGGCGGCACGCCTCGGCGGTTGACCAAGCCCTGGTAGCGCTCGACCAGCGGCGTGAATAGGGCGGTGTCGGATGACGGGTCGAGGATCTCGACCCGGTCTCCCAGCCCGAGACGCAGGCCCATCTGCTCGGCCTTGGCGGTGATGGTCTCGCGACGGCCGATCAGCACCGGCTTGCAGAGGCCCTCGTCGAGCACCGTCTGGACGGCGCGCAGCACGCGTTCGTCTTCGGCCTCGGCATAGGCTACGCGCACGCCGCCGGTTTCCGAAGCGGCCTTGGTCGCCTTGCGGGCCCGTTCGAACACCGGGCGCATCAACTGGCCCGAGCGATAGACGAACAGCTCGAGTTCAGCCTGATAGGCCTCGAAGTCGGCGATCGGCCGGGTGGCGACGCCGCTCTCCATGGCCGCCCGGGCCACGGCCGGGGCGATCTGCAGGATCAGACGCGGGTCGAAGGGCTTGGGGATGATGTATTGCGCGCCGAACATCGGGGCCACGCCGCCATAGGCGCTGGCCACCACTTCGGAGGCTTCGGCCCGGGCCAGTTCGGCGATGGCCTCGACGGCCGCCACCTTCATGGCCTCGTTGATCTCCGAGGCGCCGACGTCCAGCGCGCCGCGGAAGATGAACGGGAAGCACAGGACATTGTTGACCTGGTTGGGATAGTCGCTGCGGCCGGTGGCCATGATGGCGTCGGGGCGCTGGGCGGCCACGAGCTCGGGCAGGATCTCCGGTTCGGGATTGGCCATGGCCAGGATCAGCGGATTGGGCGCCAGCAGCGGCAGCCACTCGGCCTTGAACACGCGCGGGGCCGACAGGCCCAGGAAGATGTCGGCGCCCGACAGCACTTCGGACAGGGTGCGGGCGTCGGTCTGGCGCGCATAGCGGGCCATGTTGTCGAGCATGTCGGGCTCGCGGCCGGCGTAAACGACACCCTTGATATCGGTCAGGGTCACGTTCTCGACGGGCAGGCCCATCGAGACCAGCAGGTCCACGCAGGCCAGGGCGGCCGCGCCGGCGCCGGACGTGACCAGCTTGACGTCCTGAAGGGTCTTGCCCTGGACCAGCAGGGCGTTGCGCACGGCGGCGGCGCAGACGATGGCGGTGCCGTGCTGGTCGTCGTGGAAGACCGGGATCTTCATGCGTTCGCGCAGGGTGCGCTCGATGATGAAGCATTCCGGAGCCTTGATGTCCTCCAGATTGATGCCGCCGAAGGTGGGCTCCAGGGCCGCGACCACTTCGATGAACTTGTCGGGATCCTCGGCGTCGACCTCGATGTCGAAGACGTCGATGCCGGCGAACTTCTTGAACAGCACCGCCTTGCCTTCCATCACCGGCTTGGAGGCCAGCGGGCCGATATTGCCCAGGCCCAGCACGGCGGTGCCATTGGAGATCACCGCCACCAGGTTGCCCCGGGCGGTATAGTCGCGGGCGGTGTCGGGATCGGCGGCGATGGCCTCGCACGGAGCGGCCACGCCGGGTGAATAGGCCAGGCCGAGGTCGCGCTGGGTGGCCATGCGCTTGGTGGCTTCAATCGCCAGTTTTCCGGGCCGCGGCAGACGGTGATAGTCTAGGGCGGCTTTGCGGAAATCCTCGTCCATCGGTCGGTCCTCGGTGGCTGCGCAAGGTAGAAGCGGCGCGGATCGTCTTGTGTGGCGTCGG
>Ga0247731_1000326_pt1 | contig 13318 bp, 11 predicted proteins | sample UWRJL088202R2_FD_180938 | JGI IMG/M metagenome (GOLD analysis project Ga0247731, IMG submission 180938) | Plant litter microbial communities from Arlington Agricultural Research Station in Wisconsin, United States - UWRJ-L088-202R-2 | ecosystem: Environmental > Terrestrial > Plant litter >...
GGTCGGCGTGCGGTAGGCTTTTTCGTCCTTCAGCGGACGCGATTTGCAGCCCAGTCCGGTCGCTTTGAAACCGCGAACGTCGCCCTGGCGGTAGGCCGTGACCCCGCCCTTAGTGGTCGGCGCGGCCGAAAACGACGCGAACGACAGGTCCACGGCCTGGATGGCCTGCCCGCCCTTGGGCGTGAAGACGTCCGTGCGGCTGATTTTGCCGGGCTCCAGGACGTAGGTCGTCTTAACACTTAGCCGGTCATCGGCGATCGGGGCGTCGGCGCCCAGCTTGTCGAGTTGGGTCTGCTCGTAGGTGACGATCGTCCGCGCGCCCTGCTCGGTCACCTTGACGTTCCGGGCATAGGCCAGCGGAGTGAGTTTTGATCCATCGGCCAGGGTGACGCGCGGCAGAAGCTGCGGAAACTCGCCGTCCGCCACCCCGGCCAGCAGGCCGGGCGAGAACGGGATAGGATAGTAGGGCGTGTTTTCGTGCTGGCCTTTGCCACCGTTGATGATCGGCAGGCCGATGACCCGGCCCCGGTCACGCAGCGTCAGCACCAGCCGGTCGTGTTCGCCACGCGCGAACCAGGTCACCCGGCGCTTGGGCAGGGTGTCAAGCCAGGCCGCATAGCCGGGATCGGGCGCCTTGTCCTTGAAGCCCAGCTCATTCCAGATCGCGCTGGTATAGATGTGCTGGCGCGCCAGGCTGAGGTTCTCGCCCAGGATCCGGTGCTTGCCGCGATAGGCGTCGGTGCGCCGGCCGTCCTCCCACAGGTTCACCGAGCCCATTTCGGGATCGAACCAGAAGTCCATGTAGCGGGCCGTGACGCGCGAGGAGAAGGCGTAGGCCATCGTCTTCTCCTGCGGCGTCAACACGTCCAGCTTGGCCGCAGCGGTCAGCACTTCCAGGAAGGCCGTCTCGCCATAGGTCCCGATGCTGCGGCCATACTCGAAGCCCTCGCCCCGCAGATTGAGGCGCGGCAGCATCAGGTCGACCGACTTGCGCAGCCAGCCTTTCACCTCCGGCGTCGCGGGCATGCCGGCCTCGATCAGGCGGTGGCTGATCTCGCCGATCAGCAGCACGCTGTAGCGGTCGAACCGTCCGTCACCGTCGGTCTCGTCGGCGAAGCCGTATTCGCCGGAATACTTGCGATAGTGGTCGAGCGTGCGCTCCAGCAGCGCCTCGCTGGCCGAGGCGTCCTCCCAGCCCAGTTGGTAACGCAGCCGCGCCACGCTGAAGGCCACGCCGTAATAGTTGTTGGGCAGGTCGATCAGGGTCAGGTCGTCGGTGCGGACGAACTTGCGCCAGTCCAGCTTGACCTTCAGCTTGGCCAGGGTTTGCGGCGAGACCGCCTGCTCCAGCAGGCCGGCCTCCTGCAACATGTGCAGGGCCTGGCAATAGTAATAGATGCCCCAGGTGCTGTTGGTGTCGTCCACCGTCATGTCGGCGACCTGGCGATAGCCGGCCAGGTAAGTCGCGAATTTCGGATCGTCACGCGGCGTGTCGATCAACAGATAGGCCAGGCCGATCGCCACCTTGCCCGGCAGGAACTTGTCGTCGGCGTCGAACACCCGCACGCCGTCCAGGGTCATGTCGCGCTTCTCGGCAATCAGCTTGTCGAGCAGCACGGCCATCTGCGGCAGCAGCCGCGCCTCGACCGTACGGTTCATGGGCGGAGTGGTCTGGTAGACCCGCCCCCGGCCACCGGGATCGGCCCGCGATTGCGTCGCCAGCGCGGGCGACACAAGCCCGGCCAAGACCGTGGAGGCCAGGAAAAGATACGTGAAACGGCGAAGAACGAACTTTGACGACATGACTTCCCGCCGTGGTCGCCCTAGCCAGCGACGTTGGTTACGTGGCGCCATCTGCTAGCCGCGCCGCCAATCATGTCAAGCCAATCTTGAAATAGGTCATACCAATTTGAGGGACTGAGGGCTCACACGCCAAGGGCGTCACCCTTTCCAGTTGCACCGGAACGAACCGAAGTGGCGCCTTTCGCGGCCATGCTCTAGGCTGGAGGCGGCCCGGCACGCGCGCCGGGCGGGAAAAGTCGCATGACCACCTCGACCGCAGAAACTCGCAAGCTCTACCAGCAGGTCGCCAACGCGATCGCTGAATCCATCCGTGAAGGCACATATCAGCCCGGCAACCGCCTGCCGTCCGAACGCGATCTGGCCGAAGACTACAAGGTCAGCCGCCCGACCGTACGCGAGGCGATGATCGCGCTGGAAATCCGTGGTCTGGTGGAAGCCCGCCACGGTTCGGGCGTCTATGTCACCGAGGCCGCGCCGGTCGAGGCCCCCGCCCCCGAGCTCGACATCGGCGCCTTCGAGCTGACCGAGGCTCGCCGCCTGATCGAGGGCGAGTCCTGCGCCCTGGCCGCCACCACCATCACCGACCCGGAACTGGCCGAACTGGCCAAGATTCTCGACGACATGGTGGCCGAGAACGAGCACGACGTGCGCGGCGACCTGGCCGACCGCCGGTTCCACGTCACCATCGCCCGCGCCACGCGCAACGCCGCCCTGGTCTCCGTGATCGAAAATCTGTGGGACCTGCGCTACAAATCGCCCCTGTGCCGCGCCATGCTGGAACGCGGTCGCCAGGTGGGCGTGCGCCCCCTGATCGACGACCACCAGGAAATCCTCACCGCCCTGAAGGCCCGCGACCCCAAGGCCGCCCGCAACGCCATGCGCGAACACCTGGGCCGGGTGATCGACAACCTGCTGACCGCCACCGAGATCGACGCCATGCAGCAGGCTCGCAGCGAAGTCGCCGCCCGCCGCACCGAGCTGGCGCGCCGTTCGCTGATCTGATCCGGCACTTCCGATGCCTTAGGATGGGCGGCTGGAGGGAAGACTCCAGCCGCCCGTCGCCGGCCGGCCCCGGGAGGAGATGCGGTTGAAGGACAAGTTCACCGCTAGGCCGACGAGGTTCGTCGGCGTCACAATACCCACGTTGCGCCAGGGCGCAAGACAATTGGCCTGACCATAAATCCTACAAAAGGTGTTTTTGGCCAGACCTTTACAATTGATACCGCTACATCTCGATCTAGTGGCTTGACCAGAAGGCAAACCGACCTAGCACTGCCTCAAGACGTGGCGTCATAGGCCACGCGCCCTGGAGAGACGAAGCCATGCGCGCCAGCCTGATCATCGCCCTCTCCGTGCTGGCATTGGCCACCGGTGCAGCCCAAGCCGAGTCCAGCAAGCCCCAGGTCCAGACCGCCGCCGCGCCCGTCGCCACCCAAGCCGTGCAGATGGGTCGGCGGGTCGCCGCCTGGCAGTTGGCCCACATGGACCGCTTCGACTACGTCCACCCTCACCCCAAGACCGCCGATCCGCGCGGCTGGGTGCAGGGCGCGCTCTATGTCGGCCTCGCCGCTTTCGCCGACCGGACCGGCGACGCCGACCTGATCCAGGCCATCCGCGCTCACGGGGCGGCGCAAGGCTGGGCCCTTGGCGCGCGCCCCTTGCACGCCGACGACCACGTCATCGGCCAAGCCTGGCTGTGGGCCTATGGCAAGGACCGCGACCCGGCCCAGATTGCGCCGCTCAAGACCCGTTTCGACGCCATCCTGGCCGATCCGCCCCGCGCCGACATGACCTTCATCGACGGGACTGAGGATCAGCCCTGCCAGGCCCGCTGGTGCTGGAGCGACGCCCTGTTCATGGGGCCGGCGACCTGGATCGGTCTCAGCCAAGCGACCGGCGATCCGCGCTACGCCGCCTATGGCGACCAGGAGTTCTGGGCGGCCACCGACCATCTGTTCGACAAGCAGGAAGGCCTGTTCTTCCGCGACAGCCGCTATTTCGACCGCCGCGACGCCCAGGGCCGCAAGATCTTCTGGAGCCGGGGCAACGGCTGGGTCTACGCCGGCGTCGTCGACATCCTGAAGACCCTGCCCGCCGACCACCCGTCGCGGCCGCGCTACGAGGCGCTGTTTCGCCAGATGTCCGACCGTCTGGTGACGCTGCAGAAGGCCGACGGCTGCTGGGCTCCGTCCCTGCTGGCGCCCGAGAACGCTCCGCCCGAGACCAGCGGCACGGGCTTCTTCGTCTACGGCCTGGCCTATGGCCTCAACCACGGCCTGCTGAAGGGCGCGAAATACGAGGCGGCGGTGTCGAAAGGCTGGACGGCCCTCGCCGGCGCCGTGCAGCCGGACGGCAAGCTGGGCTGGGTTCAGCAGATCGGCTATGCGCCGGACAATGTCGAAGCGAACGACACCCAGCTCTACGGTGTCGGCGCTTTCCTTCTAGCCGCCTCCGAGGTCGGCGCGCGATAGAACGAAGCGGCCCACACTTCGTTGAGACAACCATGACCGAGACCGTCAACATCGTCTGCCCGCACTGCGACGCCACCAATCGCCTGCCGGCCGAGCGCGACGCCAAGGCGGCCAAGTGCGGTCGCTGCGCCAAGCCGTTGTTCACCGGCCAACCGGTGGACCTCAGCACCGCGCGCTTTCGCAAGCACGTGGCCAATAGCCAGATTCCGATCGTCGCCGACTTCTGGGCGGGCTGGTGCGGCCCGTGCAAGGCCATCGCCCCGATCTTCGCCCGCTCGGCCGCCGAACTGGAGCCGCGCGCCCGCTTCGTGAAGATCGATGTCGACGCCGAGCCCGCCCTGGCCCAGACCTACGGCGTGCGCGGCATCCCGGCCCTGTTTCTGTTCAAGGACGGCAAGGTGGCGGCCAATCAGTCCGGCCTGCCCGACGCCGGCTTCTTCCGCCGCTGGCTGGACGAGCACGCGCCCGGTTGACCTAAGGACCGCCTAGCCAAGCCGGAGCTTGCGGCCCAGTCTCGCGTTTAGCCTCGACACAACAGAGGGAGGGACGCCGACCATGCCCAAAGCTCATCACGCCTTGCTGATCCTGGGCCCCGCCGCCCTGCTGCTATCGGCTTGCGGCGGCCCCGCCTTGCCGCCCGAGCAGGGTTACGGCGCCAATCCCGCCCTGCCCGCCGCCAAGAAGCAGGCTTTGCCTGTCATGAAGATCGCGCCGGCCGTGCGCTGGGCCGATGGCCAGACGCCCGACGCCGCGCCGGGCTTCGTGGCCACCGCCCTGGTCCGCGGCCTGGACCACCCCCGCTGGCTGTATGTGCTGCCCAATGGCGACGTGCTGATCGCCGAGACAAACGCCCCGGCCAAGCCGGAGGACGGCAAGGGCATCAAGGGCTTCGTCGAAAAGATCATCATGGGCCGGGCCGGCGCGACCACCCCCTCGGCCAACCGCATCACCCTGGTCCGCGACGCCGACAACGACGGCGCGCCGGAGGTGCGCACGGTCTTCCTGTCGGGCCTGAATTCGCCGTTCGGCATGGCCCTGGTCGGCGATACGCTCTACGTGGCCGACAGCGACGCCCTGCTGGCCTTCCCCTACCAGACCGGTCAGACGAAGATCACCGCCGCGCCGCGCAAGGTGGCCGACCTGCCCGCTGGGCCGATCAATCACCACTGGACCAAGAACGTCATCGCCAGCCCGGACGGCTCCAAGCTGTATGTGACGGTCGGCTCCAACAGCAATGTCGGCGAGAACGGCATGGCGGCCGAGGAGCGCCGGGCCGGCATCCTGGAGATCGACCCGGCCACCGGCGCCAGCCGCGTGTTCGCCTCGGGCCTGCGCAATCCCAACGGCATGGGCTGGCAGCCCACCAGCGGCGCGCTGTGGACCAGCGTCAACGAACGCGACGAGATCGGCAACGACCTGGTTCCCGACTACATGACCTCGGTCAAGGACGGCGGCTTCTACGGCTGGCCCTACAGCTATTACGGCCAGACGATCGACACCCGGGTGAAGCCGCAACGGCCCGACCTGGTGGCCAAGGCCATCAAGCCCGACTACGCGCTGGGCGCCCACACCGCCTCACTGGGCCTGACCTTCTACAATGCCGACGCCTTCCCGACCCGCTTCAAGGGCGGGGCGTTCGTCGGCCAGCACGGGTCGTGGAACCGCAAGCCGGTCAACGGCTACCGCGTGGCCTTCGTGCCCTTCGCCAACGGCATGCCGTCAGGCCCGGCCGAGGATTTCCTGACTGGCTTCCTCAACGCCAAAGGCGAGGCCCTGGGCCGCCCCGTCGGCGTGGCGGTCGACAAGTCCGGCGCGCTGCTGGTCGCCGACGATGTGGGGAATGTGGTGTGGCGAGTGGGTTCGACGACGGTCCCGCCGATGGCGGCGAAGCCCGCGCCTTGACAAATATAACCGCTCATCCCGGCGAGCACCGGGATGAGCGGTTGAGATCAAGCCGCCACCGCTTCGTCCGCCCCGACCTCGCGCGGCGGCGCGTTGTAGACCGCCTCGTCGAGGATGCCCTCGCGCTTGGCCACGATCGTCGGCACCAAGGCCTGGCCCGCCACGTTCACGGCCGTGCGGCCCATGTCGAGGATCGGGTCGATGGCCAGCAGCAGGCCCACGCCTTCCAGCGGCAGGCCCAGGGTCGACAGGGTCAGGGTCAGCATGACCACCGCCCCGGTCAGCCCCGCCGTCGCCGCCGAGCCCAGCACCGAGACGAAGACGATCAGGCCGTAGTCGGTCAGTTGCAGCGGCAGATGGTAGAACTGGGCGATGAAGATCGCCGCCACGGCCGGGTAGATCGCGGCGCAACCGTCCATCTTGGTGGTCGCCCCAAGCGGCACGGCGAAAGCGGCGTAGGCGCGCGGCACGCCCAGCCGGGTCTCGGTGACGCTTTCGGTGACCGGCAGGGTCCCGACCGACGAGCGCGACACGAAGGCCAGCTGAATGGCCGGCCAGGCGCCTTGGAAGAACCGCAGAGGGTTCAGGCCGTTGAGCGCCAGGATCGCCGGATAGACCACGAACAGCACCAGCCCCAGGCCGACATAGATGGCGGCGGTGAAGGCTCCCAGCTGGCTCAGGGTCGTCCAGCCGTATTGAGCCACGGCGTTGCCGAGCAGGCCGATGGTGCCGATCGGCGTCAGGCGGATCACCCACCACAGCACCTTGCGCACCACGGCCAGGGCCGAGGCGTTAAAGGCCAGGAAGCCCTCGCCGGCCGGCCCGACCTTGATCGCCGCCACTCCGGCCACCAAGGCCAGGACCAGGATCTGCAGCACGTTGAACGAAGTCGACGTCGTGGCCACACCGTCGACGATCTTGGTCGAGGCCTGAAGGCCCAGGATGTTGGACGGGATCAGGCCGGTCAGGAAGTCGAGCCATGAGCCGGTGGTGCGCGGGGCGTGGGCGGTCGCCAGATCGACCACCGCGTGGTCGCCCGGCCGCAGGACCAGGCCCAGGGCTATGCCGATCGCCACCGCGATCAGGGCGGTGATCGCGAACCACAGCAGGGTGCGCCAGACCAGCCGGGCAGCGTTCTGCAGCTCACGCAGGTTAGCGATGCTGGCGACGATGGCGGTGAACACCAGCGGCGGCACCAGCACGCGCAGCAGTTGGACGAAGATCGATCCGACCTGTCGCAGGCTCTCGGCCAAAGCGTATCCGGGTTGCCCCTCGGCCGGTCCCAGCGACCGGGCCAGCAGGCCGAGGCCCAGGCCCACGACCATGGCGACCAGCACCTGCACGCCAAAGCCGCCGATGAACCGGCCGGGCTTCCGCGGCGGGGTCGAAGCGGAAGAAGTCTGAACCATATCGATCCTCGCGGAAGGGCCCAATGGTTCGGCCCTTCTCCATAACGTCGCCAAGCCCGCGAGGCTCGCCTCGCGGGTCTTCTTGCCCGAGTTCTGACGCCGTCGGGTGGAAACGCCTCACCAGAATTCATCGACGCCCGTTCAAGGCTTCTGGATCATCCAAATGGCGCAAGAACGCGCCCGGCGTCGGCGTGTCGCATGGTCAACGCCCCTCCCGAGGCCGTAAGAAGAGGCTCGCTCGCAGCTCTCAGTACCCAGGATTTCCCATGAGCCTGTCCTTCCTCATCGGCGCCGTCATCGGCTCGGGCCTGTTCATCGTGCTGGGGCGCGGCCCCGCCCAGAAGCTTGTCGAAGCCGTTCAGGCTCGCATCGGCAAGCCGCGCTGAGCGCAACCCTAAGCAACGCGCGAATTCAGCAAAAGTCTTCGCGTCGTTCTCGCGCCTAAACACGCAAGCGTGTCGGAACGAAAGTCTTGGCGGACGCCTTTATTGAGCATCGGCGCGCGGTTCGCACGCCCTTTGATGCCAAGGAGGCGTTCATGTCTATTCTTGCGTGGGTCGTGCTCGGCCTCGTCGCCGGCTTTATCGCCAGCAAACTGGTAAGCCGCAGCGGCGGCAGCCTGGTGGTGGATCTGGTGCTCGGGATCGTCGGCGCCGTCGTCGGCGGCTTCCTGTTCAACCAGTTCGGTTCCGCCGGCGTTACCGGTCTGAATCTCTACAGCCTGCTGGTCGCCGTGATCGGTGCGGTCGTCGTCCTGGCGATCTACCACGCCTTCACCGGCCGCCGAGCCCTTTAAGGCTCGCACTTCAACTAACCTGGAAAAGCGCCTTCGGCTCAGCCGGAGGCGCTTTTTCGTGGGCCGCATCTGGGCCTGACGATCAGAGCTTCAGGGCCTGCTGGAACATCTTCAGCGCCATGCGCAGGCATTCGATGCGCAGCGGGCCCCGCCCGATATCGCCGAACCGAACCTGACGGTGATGGGTGTAACCGCCGCGCCGCGCGCAGGCGAAGTGAACGAGGCCGGCGGGTCGCATCGGGTCGCCCACGTCCTCCATCCAACCGGTGATCGATACCGCAACGTCGGCGCCCGAGCGGTGGATCGCCGCGTCGGCCATGGCGATCGCGGTCGGTTGCGACACCGCCCCACCCTGCGCCAGCAAGGCCGACGGTACGCCCAGCATCTCGATCTTGGCGGCGTCGGTATAGGCCACGAAGCCGCGATCGAAGACGTGCGGGCAGCCGGGCATGTCGGTCAGCAACGCGGCCAGCAGCCCGCCCGTACCGCTTTCCGCCGTGGCCAGGGCCATGTCGCGCGCGCAGGCGGCCTCAAGGACCGCCCGCGTCAGGTCTTCGATGTCCGACGGCAGGATCGGATCTATCGCCTCGGCCATGAGCCCCTCCGGGAGAAGGGGGAAGGCCCGAGGGCCTCCCCCGTGACGTCAGTTCGGCTGTTTGCCGCCGAGCTCGGCCATCAGTTCTTCCTTGCGAGCCTTCATGCGCTCGCCCATGGCGTCGAGATCCTCGTCGCCCTTCTTAGCCTGGGCGAAAATGCCGCCCGGCTGTTCCTCTTCCTTGACGTGGTGCTTGATGTATTCACCCAGCACCTTGACCTTGGCGTCGTAATATTCGTCGCTCGGCTTCATCGCCTCGATCTCGGCAATCAGCTTCTTGGCGCCGTCGTGCTCGACATAGGCCTCGTCCAGCATGTCGTCTTCGACCTCGCCGCGCTCTTCCGGATAGAAGACCTCTTCCTCGATCTGGGTGTGGACCTTGAGCGCCAAGGCGATCTTGTTGAACAGGGACAGCTTTTCGGCGTCGGCCTCCAGCTGCTCATACTCGTCGAACCAACCCTCGACCTCGCGGTGATCCTTCTTGAGCAGGCTGATGGCCAGCGGATCGCGGCGGCCCGTGCGGCGCGTGCGACGGGGCTTGGCGGCTTTGGCGGACTTGGCGGGCTTGGCCTTGGTCGCTGGACTCTTGGCGGCGGTCGCCATGATATTTCTCCCTGAATGCTTGAACGCCGAAGTCGGCGGATCACAAACACTTCATGTCAGGGGGCGTTCCCGCGCGGGTGTCTTTCGGGGCAAGTAATCGACTTTGGGTCGACTTCCCGACACCAATGATCGCAAGTCATTCTCACTTGCGGACGAGACATGAAAAAGCCCGGGCGCGAACGCCCGGGCTTTTCCGTCTTCGCAAGGAGCGTGTCGGCCTAGTGGCCGCCGCTCGCCGCGCCTTCCTGGATTTCATGCACCGGCGCCTTGCGGGCCGAGAACGAGAACCACAGCACGTAGATGTAGCAGACCAGCGGGGCGACGAAGGCCAGCGACTTGGAGCCGGTCACTTCCTCGATCTTGGCGAAGATCAGCGGCAGGATGGCGCCGCCGGCGATCGCCAGGCACAGCAGGCCAGAAGTGGCCGACGCCGGAGCCGAGGACCGCTGCAACGTCAGGGTGAAGATGGTCGGGAACATGATCGAGTTGAACAGGCCGATCAGCAGCGCCGCGAAGGCCGGGATCAGGCCGCTGGTCAGCGGGGCCTGAGCCAGGATCAGATTCAGCGTGCCGGCGTGGGCCGTGGGCGTCATGTCCTTGGTGACGATCACCACCAGGCACAGCGCGATGGCGCCCACGGCGACCAGGGTCAGCAGGACATAGTCCTTGACCGCCTTCAGCAGGGCCGAGCCGGCGAAGCGACCGACCATGGCGAAGACCATGTAGAAGGTCGTCAGCTTGCCGGCCTGTTCGGCGGCGATGTTGAGGATGTGAGCCTGCTCGATGAACAGCAGCAGGTTCAACGAGATCGCCACTTCCGCGCCGACATAGAGGAAGATGCCCAGAGCGCCGAGATTGGCCCACTTGGACTTCAGCGCCGAGAACGGATTGACCAGGGCGCCGGTCTGCGGCGAGGCGGCGGTGATCCGCTTGCGCACCAGGAAGATGGCCAGGATGAACAGGGCCAGGCCGATGCCGATCGCCAGATAGACGTTCGAGACAAACCCGAGCGCCTGCTCGCGCAGGGCCTGGGTGACCACGACGTCCTTCTGGAAAATGTCACCCTTGAGCAGGAAGTTTGCGCCGAACCACAGGCCGCAGGCCGCGCCCAGCGAGTTGAAGGCCTGGGACAAGTTCAGCCGGAACGAGGATCCCTCGGGCTTGCCCATCGAGGCGATCAGCGGGTTGGCGGCCACTTGCAGCAGGGTAATGCCAGAAGCCATCACGAACAGCGCGGTCAGCACCAGCGCGAAGGTGTGCAGCTTGGCCGCGGCGATGGCGATGAAGCAGCCGACGACGATGCCGCCCAGGCCGACCATCACCGACTTGGCGTAGCCGAACTTCGACAGGAAGGCCGCCGATGGCATCGACATGACGAAATAGGCGATGAAGAACGCGAAGCCCGTGAGGTTGGCCTCCACCGGCGACAGCGTGAAGACCGTCTTCATGGTCTTCAGCAGCGGATCCAGGAGGTTGGTGACCAGAGCCCAGATGAAGAACAGCGCCGTGATGTAGACGACGGCCAAAGCCAGCCCCTGCCCCGACTTGGGCGCCGCTCCGGAATTCGGAGCCTGCGCCGCACCCATACCTGCCATTTTGTTTTCACTCCCTGTCCGACGTTGCGGGACGCGACATCCACCCTAACGGTGACAACGTTGTCAAGCGTTGAGCGCGAAAGCATTCGCATCCCACCGCTCTGGATCCCGTGATGGAACCGCTCGCACGATTCGACGGTTAAGCCGAAAACTCCGACAAATCCATTCGAATGGAAAGTCCATGACGTCGATGATCGCCATTTTGCTGGCGTCGAGCCTGGTCACGGTGATCGCCGTGATCGGTCTGGCCGATGCGTTCACGCACCTGCTGCCGAACGGCGCGGTCACTGAGGGATCCCCGCGCGGTGGAGGTCGCAAGTCCGTCCGCCGACGCCTCGCGACGGAACCGCCTGGCGGCTTAGGCCGCCTTGCGGGTCGAAGGGGCGATCGCGGCGCCCCAGACGTCGTGAGCCATCTCGCCCGCCAGGATGTTTTCGGCGGTCAGAAGGCCGCTGAGCGGAGCGTGGTCGCGTTCGCCGTCGCGGTGCAGGCCGTTGCGGCCCGCCAGGTGCAGGCTGGGGAACTGCATCTTCAGGTCCAGCCGGATCATCGCCAGGTGCTCGGCGCAGTCCTCGTCGACGATCGGCAACACCTTGCGTTGGCGCACGACGCGAGCGTCGCGGATGGCGGTGGGGTCCATCAGACCCATGACGGCGGCCTCGCGCCAGGCCAGGGCGACAAGATCGGCGTCGCTGGCCGACCACAGGTCGTCGCCCTCGAAGCAGAAATATTCCAGGCCCAGGCAGCTGGCCGCCTCGCCTTCCGGCGCCAGGGCCGGCGACCAGGCGCGGTAGTTCTGCACCCGGCCGACCCGCAGGTCGGTGTCATGGACCTCGATCGTCGTCTCGCGCAACGGCTTGCGGGTCTGGCCAACCAGGGCGACGGTGATCTGGTCGCGGTACATCAGCTCGCCGGCGTGGAACAGGCTGATCGGGGTAGGCCGCAGCAGGCTCATCAGCTCCCGCAGCGGCGCGGTCGAAACAATGTGGTCGGCGGTGCGGACCTCATGGGCGCCGTCGGCGCGCAGCACGCTCACCGTCCACAGTTTGGCGACGGTGTCGAACTTCAGAGACTCCACGCGCCGGCCCAGGCCGACCTCGCCGCCCAGGGCGACGATCTGGTCGGCGCAAGCCCGCCACAGCGCGCCGGCGCCTTGGCGCGGATAGCGCAGGCTTGCGGTCGGCTTGGCCGCGCCGCGCCCGGCCGGCGTCTGGTCGCTGATCAAGCCCGACACCTTCTGGACGAACGGCTTGAACAGCCGCGCCGAAAGATGGGCGCCGAAGCGATTGCGGATTTCGTCGGCGAAGGTCCTGGGCGTCTTGATCGGGCGGATCTTGGCCAAGCCGAACGAGGCCAGGCAAGCGGCCCCGCCGCGCAGGCCCAGGTGCGCCAGGGTTTCCAGGGTCTTCAGGGGATAGGCGTAGAACCGCTCGCGATGATAGATGCGGGCCGTGCGCGGCTGCTCCACGAAGCCGTTCGGCGCCAGCGCGCTCCACAGGTCCAGCACGCGGGATGAGGCCGAGACATAGGCTCCGCCGTTCAGCTCGATCTTGAAGCCATGATGGTCGATCGTGCGGCTGGAGCCGCCGACCTCATGCGGGTCCATCTCCAGCACGGCGACGTCGCGCCCGGCCTTGGCCAGGGCATGGGCGGCGGTCAGTCCGGCCGGACCGGCCCCGATCACCAAGGTTTCGACGTGTTGCCCCATGGCGATGGTCCCCGTTCGCGAACCACTCTGGCCCGACAAGGTTAAGTTCACCCCGCCGGACGTGGTGAACCGAGCCTGAAGATCGTCACTGGGACGCTTTGCCGCGCCAGCCTCCGAAGCGCGGCCCGTGCGCTGGCGCCTCAGCTGCGGGATCGCATTGTTATAAAACCGTCACACAAGGGGTTGAAGCCGAACGGCTTCCATGGTTCCGGTCCGCCTTTACCGGCGTTGTCTCCGTATACGGAGCGCACGCGGGATCTCCACCGCTTCGAACAGAGGATGAAGCGACCATGCTGGGCTTGTTCCGGGCTGTCATGCCCAAGGAAGACCGCTTCTACGACTTGTTCGCGCAGCACGCCGCGACCCTGGTGCTGGGCGCCAAGGCGCTGCGGGACCTGATGGAAGGCGGCGACGGCGTCGAGGCCGCCAGCGCGCG
>Ga0247731_1000328_pt1 | contig 13295 bp, 8 predicted proteins | sample UWRJL088202R2_FD_180938 | JGI IMG/M metagenome (GOLD analysis project Ga0247731, IMG submission 180938) | Plant litter microbial communities from Arlington Agricultural Research Station in Wisconsin, United States - UWRJ-L088-202R-2 | ecosystem: Environmental > Terrestrial > Plant litter >...
GCGGCGGGCGATGTCGACGCCGGCGTCTTTCAGGATCTCGACCAGGCGGTCGTCGGAATGGACCTCGGCCTCGGTGCGCTCGGCCTCGACCAGGGCCTTGATCTTGTGGCGGACGCTGGCGGCCGAATGGGCCTCGCCGCCCTCGGACGACTGGATGGCCGAGGTGAAGAAGTATTTCAGTTCGAACACCCCGCGCGGGGTGGCGATGTACTTGTTGGAGGTCACCCGGCTGACGGTCGACTCGTGCATGCCGATGGCGTCGGCGACGGTCTTCAGGTTCAGCGGCCGCAGGTGCTCGACGCCGTAGGCCAGGAAGCCGTCCTGCTGGCGGACGATCTCGCTGGAGACCTTCAGGATGGTCTTGGCCCGCTGGTCGAGGCTTTTGACCAGCCAGTTGGCGGTGGCGAAGCTGTCGGCGACGAAGGTCTTTTCCTGGTCGCTCCGCGCACCCTTGCTGACCCGGGCGTGGTAGCGCTGATCGACCAGCACCCTGGGCAGGGTGTCGGTGTTCAGTTCCACATGCCACAGACCGCCGGGCGTCTCGCGCACGTGGACATCGGGCACCAGGGTCTGAGGGGGCTCGGAATGGAAGGCCGCGCCGGGACGCGGGGTCAGGGCGCGGATCTCGGCGACCATCTCGCGCAGGTCCTCGTCGTCGACGCCGCAGCTCTTGCGCAGGGCGGCCATGTCGCGGCGGGCCAGCAGGTCCAGGTTGTCGAGCAGGGCGGCCATGCAGGGGTCGTAGCGATTGACGTCGCGTAGCTGCAGCTCCAAGCACTCGCGCACGTCGCGGGCCATGACGCCGGCCGGCTCGAAGCCTTGCAGCACGCTCAGGACGCTCTCGGCGAAGGCCAGGTCGCAGCCCAGGCGGTCGGCGACGTCCAGCAGGTCGGCGCGCAGGTAGCCGGCCTCGTCGACCGCATCGATCAGCACCACGGCCACGGCGTTCTGGGCGGGCGACAGGCCGGCCACGGCCAGCTGCTCGGTCAGGTGCTCGACCAGGGTCGGGGGGCGCGACAGGGCGCCCTCGTAATTGTCGCCGCTTTCGAAATTGCCGCCGCCGGTGCGCGACCAGTCGATGGCCCCGCCGGCCTGTTCGGCTCCAGCGTCGGCCCCGTCGCCCGTGGCGCGTTCGCCGGGGGAGATGTCGTCGGGCGTGGCGTCCATCTGGCCGCTGGCGGCATGGTCGGACACCGAGTCCAGGCCCAGGTTCTCGGTCGGGCGCTCGACAGCCTCGTCGCCCGCGCCGGGGGCCTCGACGGGGCCGTCCTCACGCTGCAGCAGGGGATTGCGCTCGAGCTCGGCCTCGACGAAGGCGTCCAGCTCGAGGTTCGACAGCTGCAGCAGCTTGATCGCCTGCTGAAGCTGCGGCGTGATGACAAGGCCTTGGCCTTGCCGAAGCTCCAATCTGTGGCCGAGAGCCAAGGCGCCCTCCTGGGCAAATCAACGCGGTTTCGTTGATCCCCATTGAAGGGCAGTCTGGTTAACGGGGCGCGAACGCCAGCAAAAAGCGGGCCACTGCGACACTCCGTCCGACAAGACCGGCGTTTTTCTCGCCTGATCGAGCCAAGGCCTTGGAAAGGCTCGATCTATTTTCGGTCCCATGAAAGCAAAAAGGCCGCGCGACCCGAAATTCGGACCGCGCGGCCTGTTAAATTTTGCCGGGACAAGTCGCCGGCGGATTAAAAATCCGGGCGAAGAGCCGCCTATCGCTCGGCGAAGCTGTCGCCCAGATAGACGCGGCGGACTTCGGGGTTGTCGATAATCTCCTGCGGCGAGCCCTCGAACAGCACCTCGCCGGCGTGGATGATCGAGGCCCGGTCCACCATCTGCAGCGTCTCGCGCACGTTGTGGTCGGTGATCAGGATGCCGATGCCGCGGTTCTTCAGGTAGCTGACCACTTCGCGGATGTCGGAGATCGCCAGTGGGTCGATGCCGGCGAACGGTTCGTCCAGCAGCATGAACGACGGCTCGCTGGCCAGCGCCCGGGCGATTTCCACCCGGCGCCGCTCGCCGCCCGACAGCGCCACGGCCGGCGACTTGCGGATGTGGGTGATGTGCAGCTCTTCGAGGATCTCGCTGACCTTCTCGCGAGCCTTGCGCTGGTTCTTCTGGCGCATCTCGACCACGGCCATGACGTTCTGCTCGACCGTCATGCCCCGGAAGATCGAGGCTTCCTGCGGCAGGTAGCCCACGCCCATGCGGGCGCGCTGGAACATCGGCTGGCCGGTGATGTCCTCGCCGTCCAGGAAGATCGAGCCGTAGTCGGCGGCGACCAGGCCGGTGATCATGTAGAAGCAGGTGGTCTTGCCCGCGCCGTTGGGGCCCAAAAGGCCCGCGACCTCGCCGCGCTTGAGGCGCAGCGAAACGCTCTTGACCACGGGGCGGTCGCCGAACGACTTGCCGATCGCATCGACGAACAGCCCTTGGGTGGTCGAGCCGTCGATGTGCAGGGGTTGCATAGAAAACGCCATGAGATCCTACGGCTTAGCGGCGGCGGGCTTTTTGTCTTTGTTCTGGTCGGGATAGAGCACCGCCCGAACACGCGTCTTGCCGCGACCCGTGGCGTTGGATTCCATCTTCACGTCGTTGGTCTTGGTCTTGATGGTCATGCGGTCGCCGCGCGCCACGTCTTGGCCCTGGACCGCCACCACGTCGCCGGTCACCACGATGGTGTCGGTCCCGTAGTCGTAGACGGCGTGGTCGCCGCGCACGGTCTGTTCGGGGGTCACGTAGAACACGTTGCCGTCGGCCTCGACGCGGTCGACGTCGCCGCAGTCGGCGTTGCCGGTGGGCGAGGCCTTACCGGCGGCCTTTCGGCGATTGTAGACGGTCATCACGTTGGCGCGCATGCGGGCCTTGTCCTGCAGGACCTCGACGGCCCCGCGGAAGATGGTCTTGCACTGGCTGTTGATGACCTCCTGCTCGTCGGCGGAGATGTCCACCGGCGCGCTGGAGTCGCCGCGGGAGGCCGTCTGGGCCATCGCGGAACCGCCCAGCAGCGCAGGACCGCTCAAGAGGCTGAGGGCGATCGCCGTCGGCGCCATCCATCGATTCATCAACCACGTCCTCATGTCTATTCCGGACCGCCTTCTATTGTTCCGGGACCGATTGGCCCGTGTTTCGGTCCAGCCGTGTCTTGACGCCGCCCCGGAAGATAATGCGGTCGCCCTTGTCATATACGGAGTAGGCGTTGGATTGCACCTGTCCAGTTGGACCTTCGCCTTGAAGCGCCGTTTCACCCGTGGTGTTGCCGTTGCGGGTATCGACCATGGCCTCGTTCGAGGCGAAGCGGTAGCCGGCGCCGTCGTCCATCCGGACATTGCCGATCAGCTGCAGCTTCAGGGTGTCTTCGCGATAGACGCCGCGGTCGGCGGTCGAGCGCGTGGGGGCGGGGCTGCCGACGCCCAGGGTCAGGGTCGGGGCGTCCAGGAACACGCGCTTCAGGTCGATTTCGTCGCGCACCGCCGAGCGGGCGGTGATCACGAACGGCCGACCGTCGCTGGACTGGCCGTAGAAGCGCGGCGAGATCATCCGAATCTGAGCCTTGCTGTCGGACGGCTTGCGGTCGCCGGCCGTGATGGTCCGCCAGGCCACCTGGCCGCCGACCGTCGCCACGATGCCGATCATCGCCAGCGGCAGCACGACGCGGGCCAGCCGGACGCGACGCGAGCGGGCGCGCCAGCGGCGCAAGTCCCGCCTGTATCCGGCCCGATCCGCGTCCAAGGTGGTCATGCCGTTCCCTAGGTGTGCGCGAAGATGTCGACGTCTTCCCAGCCGGCCAGGTCGAGGGCCGCGCGGTGGGGAAGGTAGTCGAAGGCGGCCTGGGCCAGCTGCATGCGGCCTTCGCGGACCAGCATGGCGTTCAGGCGCTCGCGCAGGGCGTGCAGGTACAGCACGTCGGAGGCCGCATAGTTGATCTGCTCGGGCGACAGCGTCGCGTTACCCCAGTCCGAGCTCTGCTGGACCTTGGACAGCTCGACCCCGACCAGTTCGCGCGTCACGTCCTTGAGGCCGTGGCGGTCGGTATAGGTGCGGGCCAGCTTGCTGGCGATCTTGGTGCAGTACACGGGGGCCGTCATGACCCCCAGATGCAACAGGAACATGGCGATATCGAAGCGGCCGAAGTGGAAAAGCTTCACGATCGCCGGATCGGTCAGCACGCGCTTGAGGTTGGGGGCGTCATAGGTCGAGCGGTCCAGGCGCACCACATGGGCGTCGCCGTCGCCCGACGACAGCTGGACCACGCACAGCGGGTCGCGGCCCAGGCGCAGGCCCATGGTCTCGGAATCGATGGCGATGGCGGTCGCGCCGGCGAAGACGCCGTCGGGCAGATCGCCTTCATGCAGGAAGTTGGCCAAGTCTCTTCGTCTCCGCGCCTCAGGTCTCCTCGCGCGGACGCTGCGAATTCCCGATAGGCCTGAATAATGGGGCGCCGACCCTGTCGGCCGGATGAACAGGATATCTAACGCCTGGCCAGCGTGACCGCCAGCCCATCCCGTTCAGGACGAGCGGCGCACGGAAACCGTGTCCCCGAAGGGACGAAACACCATCTTGGATTTCGGGTTTCTTTTGGCTCCACCCCGACCCTCTTACGAGGGTTGGTAGGGGGTGGTGCCCAGGAGAGGACTCGAACCTCCACGACCTTTCGATCACTGGCACCTGAAGCCAGCGCGTCTACCAATTCCGCCACCTGGGCCTGCGGGGCAATCCGTGGATCGCCGCGAGGCCGGGACGTTTATGCAAAGGTTTTGACCGCGTCAATCGCTTAGTTGCGCATTTCGTTGCGATTGGTCTCCGGGTCGTCTAATCCCCGGCTCACGGCTTTAGGACGGAGTTCAACATGCAGGGTCTGGTCACGGTGTTCGGCGGCTCCGGCTTCGTCGGCGGCCAGGTCGTTCGGCAGCTCGCCAAGGCGGGCCATCGCGTCCGCGTCGCGGTGCGCAATCCGAACCTGGCCTACAAGATGCGGATGCTAGGCGATGTCGGCCAGATCGAGGTCGTGCAGGCCAATGTCCGCAACGCCCCGTCGGTGGCCCGCGCGGTCGAGGGCGCGGAAGCCGTGGTCAACCTGGTCGGCGTCCTGTGGGAAAGCGGCCGGCAGAAATTCCAGACCCTGCACGTGATGGGCGCCCGGACGATCGCCGAACAGGCCAAGATCGCCGGCGTCACGCGCCTGGTGCAGATTTCGGCCATCGGCGCCGATGCTGATTCGTCGTCGAAATATCTTCGCACCAAGGCCGAGGGCGAAGCGGCGGTCCGCGCGGTGTTCCCCGGCGCGGTGGTGATCCGGCCCTCGATCGTGTTCGGCGCCGACGACAAGTTCTTCAACAAGTTCGGCCAGATGGCCGCCCTGTTCCCCGCCCTGCCGCTGATCGGCGGCGGCGAGACCAAATTCCAGCCGGTCTATGTCGGTGACGTGGCCGCCGTGGTGGCCAAAGCCGTCTCCAGCCCGGCCGCCGAGGGGCTGACCTATGAGCTGGGCGGCCCGACCGTCTACAGCTTCAAGGAGCTGCTGGAGATGATCCTGGTCGAGACCGGCCGCAACCGTGTCCTGGCCCCGATCCCGTTCTTCGCCGCCAGCCTGATCGGCAAGGTCGGCGACCTGTCGCCGATCGCTCCGCCGCTGACGTCGGACCAGGTCGAATCGCTGAAGACCGACAATGTCGCGGACAAGGGCCTGCCGGGCCTGGCCGAGGCGGGCGTGGTCCCCACCGCCGTCGAGGCCGTGGTCCCGTCCTACCTCTACCGTTACCGCAAGGGCGGCCAGTACGCCGAAGTCCCGGCGGGGGCGTTCTAGGCTTCTCCTGATCCTTCTCCCCTTGCGGGAGAAGGTGGCGGCGTAGCCGCCGGATGAGGGGTCTCTCAAAAACAAAAGCCGCGACCGGCCTTTCGGCTTGTCGCGGCTTTTTCGTTCTTCAACCCCTCACCCGACCTCCTTTGGAGGCCACCCTCTCCCGCAAGGGGAGAGGGGGTTGAGCTCACTTCGGCAGATAGATCAGCCCCAGCCCCACGACGCCCACCACGATCCGCCACCAGGCGAAGGGGGTGAAGCCGCGCTTGCCGATGAAGTCGATCATGTACTTCACCACCACCAGGCCCGACAGGAACGACACGACAAAGCCGATGGCGATGGCCCCGGCGTGGCTGGCGTCGATGTCCTTGTAGCTCTTGAGCAGGTCCAGGGCGAAGGCGCCGACCATGATCGGGATGGCCATGAAGAAGCTGAACTCGGCGGCGGCCTTGCGGTCCACGCCCAGCAGCATCGAGCCGACGATGGTCGAGCCCGAGCGCGACACGCCCGGCACCAGCGACAGGCACTGGAACAGGCCGATCAGAAAGGCGGTCTTCAGGTTCAGGGCCATGCCGTCCATTTCCTTGGGGGCAGGGGCCTTCTTGTCGACGATCAGCAGGATCACGCCGCCGATGATCAGCGACACGCAGATCACCTGGGGCAGGAACGGGTTTTCGAAGAAGTGCTTGATCACCCCGTGCAGGGCCAGGCCGGCGATGAAGGCGGGGATGCAGCCGATGATCACGCTGAGCGCGAAGCGGCGGGCTTCGGGCTTGGTCGGCAGGCCCACGGCCACCGCCCACAGACGCTGGAAGTAGAGGGCGACCACGGCCAGCACCGCGCCCAGCTGGATCAGGACGATGAAGGTGTCCCAGGCCGGATCGGTGGCTCCCAGGGCGATCTTGGTCAGCAAGAGATGGCCCGTGGACGAGACGGGAATGAATTCGGTCAGGCCCTCGACCAGGCCCAGCACGATCGCGATCAGCCAATCCGGCATCGTAAGTCCTCTAGGCGCGGAGCCTGCAAAAGCGTGCCGCCGGGCGTGCGCCTGACACGGTAAATAATCGGTTTATCCATAAAGTGGACTAATTAGCCCCATATCTGAGAGTCGCTCGCAATAACCCTGCGGGCGTCACGGATATATTTGTCCACTAATTTTACTGATGCATTCTTCTTGCCGCGAAGAGTCCGTATGAGGCCTCCGCAAGCAAATTTTTCCCCGGAAGCGGGGACGAGGGAAGTCGCATGGCCGAGCGCATGCTGAAATTCACGACCGTCGCCCGCAAGACGCCCGAAAAGCGGGCGGCTGACGAGCGCAATGGCGACTTCCACGAGATTTACGCCGACTTCATCGATGCGAAAGCCACCGAGCAGGCCTCGCGTTGTTCGCAATGCGGCGTGCCGTTCTGCCAGACCCACTGCCCGCTGCACAACAACATCCCCGACTGGCTGCGGATGACCGCAGAAGGCCGGCTGGAAGAAGCTTACCAGCTGTCTCAGGCGACCAATTCCATGCCGGAGGTCTGCGGTAGAATCTGCCCTCAGGACCGCCTGTGCGAAGGCAACTGCGTCATAGAGCAGTCCGGTCACGGCACCGTGACGATCGGCTCGGTCGAACGCTACCTGTCCGACAAGGCCTGGGAGATGGGCTGGGTCAAGCCGCTGGTGGCCAAGGCCGATCGCGGCCAGTCGGTCGGGATCATCGGCGCGGGCCCCGCGGGCCTCGCCGCCGCCGAGCTGCTGCGCGAGCAGGGCTACGCCGTCACCGTCTATGACCGCCACGACCGGGCCGGCGGCCTGCTGATCTACGGCATCCCCGGCTTCAAGCTGGAAAAGGACGTCGTCGAGCGTCGCACCCAGCGCCTGGCCGACGGCGGCGTGGTCTTCAAGCTCGGGTTCGAGGTCGGCAAGGACGCCACCTTGCAGGACCTGCGCGACCAGCATGACGCCGTGCTGATCGCCGTGGGCGTCTACGCCGCGCGCGACCTGGTCGCCCCGGGCTCGGGCAACAGCGGCGTCGTGCCCGCGCTCGACTACCTGATCGCCTCTAACAAGAAGACGCTGGGCGACGACGTGCCGGCCTATGACAGCGGCGAGCTGAACGCGTCCGGCAAGGACGTGGTCGTGGTCGGCGGCGGCGACACCGCCATGGACTGCGTGCGCACGGCCATCCGCCAGGGCGCGACCTCGGTCACCTGCCTCTATCGCCGCGACAAGGCCAACATGCCCGGCTCGCTGCGCGAAGTGGCCAACGCCGAGGAAGAGGGCGTGACCTTCGAATGGCTGGCCGCGCCCCGTGCGGTGATGGGCGAGGCCGCCGGCGTCACCGGCGTGCGCGCCATCCGCATGCGGCTGGGCGCCCCGGACGCCTCGGGCCGCCAGAGCCCCGAAGAGATCGACGGCGGCGACTTCGACCGTCCGGCCCAACTGGTGGTCAAGGCCTTGGGCTTCGAGCCCGAGAACCTGCCGGAAGCCTGGTCGGCGCCGGACCTGAAGACCACCCGCTGGGGCACGGTCAAGGCCGACGTCCGCCACCAGATGACCAATCTGGACGGCGTGTTCGCGGCCGGCGACATCGTGCGCGGCGCCTCTCTTGTGGTGTGGGCGATCAAGGACGGCCGCGACGCCGCCGACGCCATGCACCGCTACCTGCAAACCAAGCTCGGCGCCTCGACGCTGATCGCGGCGGAGTAAGATCATGTCCGAACACGACCTCTATCTGAAGAACCGCCAGCTCCTGATCGACGGTCATGCCTATGACCCCTCGACCGAGCGCGACGCGTGCGGCGTGGGCCTGGTCTGCGCCATCGACGGCCAGCCGCGCCGCGAAGTCGTCGAGCTGGCGATCAAGGCCCTCAAGGCTCTGTGGCATCGGGGCGCGGTCGACGCCGACGGCAAGACCGGCGACGGCGCCGGCGTGCTGGTCTCCGTTCCGCAGGACTTCTTCGTCGACCAGGTGCGCCGCACCGGCCACGCCCTGCGCCAGGGCCCGATCGCCGTGGGCCAGATCTTCCTGCCGCGCACCGACCTGGGCGCCCAGGAGGCCTGCCGCACGATCGTCGAGGCCGAGGCCCTGCGGTTCGGCTTCTACATCTATGGCTGGCGTCAGGTGCCGGTCGACACCTCGGTGATCGGCGAGAAGGCCAACGCCACGCGTCCGGAGATCGAGCAGATCATGCTGGCCGCCCCGGTAGGCCTGGAAGGCGAGGCCCTGGAGCGCGCCCTGTTCCTGTGCCGCAAGCGCATTGAAAAGCGCGTCCACGCCCAGAACCTGTCGGGCTTCTACATCTGTTCGTTCTCGGCCAAGTCCTTGATCTACAAGGGCATGTTCCTGGCCGAGCACATCGACGAGTTCTACCCGGACCTCAAGGACGAGCGCTTCAGCGCCGCCGTGGCGATCTTCCACCAGCGCTACTCGACCAACACCTTCCCCGAATGGCGCCTGGCCCAGCCGTTCCGGATGCTGGCCCACAATGGTGAGATCAACACCATCAAGGGCAACGTCAACTGGATGAAGTCCCACGAGATCAAGATGGCGGCCGACGCCTTCGGTGAGTTCGGGGACGACGTGAAGCCGGTGATCCAGCCGGGCGGCTCGGACAGCGCCAACCTGGACAACACCTTCGAGGTGCTGGTCCGCGCCGGCCGCGACGCGCCGATGGCCAAGGCCCTGCTGGTGCCCGAAGCGGGCAACGATCACATGAAGGCCTCGCACAAGGCCCTCTACAGCTACTGCAACGCGGTGATGGAGCCGTGGGACGGCCCGGCCGCCCTGTGCGCCACCGACGGCCGCTGGGTCGTGGCCGGCAAGGACCGCTCGGGCCTGCGCCCGCTGCGCGTGGCCTATACCGACGACGGCCTGGTGATCATGGGCTCGGAAGCCGGCATGTGCGGCGTCGAGGAAAGCCGCATCACCCGCAAGCTGGCGATCTCGCCGGGCCGGATGATCGCCATCGACCTGCTGGGCGGCAAGCTCTACGGCGAAGACGACATCATCGACGAACTGGCCGATCGCCACCCCTATACCGACTGGTTGGGCAACATGGTCGATCTCGAAAAGGAGATCGGCCCCGGCCCCGAGCCGCGCAAGTACGGCCGCGAGGAACTGACCCGCCGCCAGGCCGCCGCCGGCTTCAGCCTGGAAGACCTGGAAATGGTCCTGGCCCCCATGGTCGAGGAAGGCAAGGAAGCCGTCGGCTCGATGGGCGACGACGCGCCCCTGGCCGTGCTGTCGGAAAAGTACCGGCCGCTCAGCCACTTCTTCCGCCAGAACTTCAGCCAGGTGACCAACCCGCCGATCGATCCCTTGCGGGAAACCGGCGTGATGAGCCTGAAGACCCGGTTCAAGAACCTGGGCAACATCCTGGCGCAAGACGCGGCTCAGGCCGACGTCTACGTGCTGGAAAGCCCGGTCCTGACCACCGGCATGTACGAGCGCGTCCATGGCCTGCTGGGCGAGAAGAGCGTGGTGGTCATCGACTGCACCATGCCGCTGCCGGCTCCTGAAGCCCGCCCCGGCGACGCCCTGCGCGCCAATCTGGACCGCATCCGGGCCGAGGCGGAAGACGCCGTCCTGCGCGGCTGCGGCGCCATCGTCCTGACCGACGAAGGCTCGGGCGAGGGCCGCGTGGCCCTGCCGATGATCCTGGCCACCGGCGGCGTCCACGCCCACCTGGTGGGCAAGGGCCTGCGGTCCTACGTCTCGATCATCGTCCGCTCGGCCGAGTGCCTGGACACCCACTATTTCGCGGTGCTGGTCGGCGTCGGCGCCACGGCGGTCAACGCCTACCTCGCCCAGGAAAGCTTCCAGGATCGCCTGGAGCGCGGCCTGCTGGGCGACAAGTCGCTGCGCGACGTCTGCATCAACTTCAAGAGCGCCATCGAGGCGGGCCTGCTGAAGATCATCTCCAAGATGGGCATCAGCGTCATCTCCTCGTACCGCGGCGGCTACAACTTCGAAGCCGTCGGCCTGTCGCGCGCCCTGGCCGCCGAGTTCTTCCCCGGCATGCCCTCGCGCATCTCGGGCATCGGCCTGGCCGGCCTGGAGTCCAAGGCGGTCGAGCTGCATCGCAAGGCCTGGGGCGAGGCGGCCGTGACGCTGCCGGTCGGTGGCCTCTACAAGCTGCGCCGCTCGGGCGAGGCTCACGCCTTCGAGGCGCGCCTGATCCACACCCTGCAGAGCGCCTGCGACACCGGCGACTTCGAGCTCTATCGCCGCTGGTCCAACGGCCTGCGCACGCAAAAGCCGATCCAGCTGCGCGACCTGCTGGACTGGCGCTCGGACCGCAACCCGATCTCGACCGACGACGTCGAAAGCGTCAACGAGATCCGCAAGCGCTTCGTCACCCCGGGCATGAGCCTGGGCGCCTTGGGCCCAGAAGCCCACGGCGCGCTGAACATCGCCATGAACCGCATCGGGGCCAAGTCGGTCTCGGGCGAGGGCGGCGAGGACTCGGCCCGCTACAAGCCGCTGCCGAACGGCGACAACCCCAACAGCGCCATCAAGCAGGTGGCCTCGGGCCGGTTCGGCGTCACTGCCGAATATCTGAACCAGTGCGTGGAGCTGGAGATAAAGGTCGCCCAGGGCGCCAAGCCCGGCGAGGGCGGGCAGTTGCCCGGCTTCAAGGTCACCGAGATGATCGCGCGGCTTCGCCATGCGACGCCCGGCGTCATGCTGATCAGCCCGCCGCCGCACCACGACATCTACTCGATCGAAGACCTGGCGCAGCTGATCTATGACCTCAAGCAGATCAACCCGGTCGCCCGGGTCACGGTCAAGCTGGTGGCGGCCACGGGCATCGGGGCCATCGCGGCGGGCGTCGCCAAGGCGAAAGCCGACGTGATCCTGGTCGCCGGCGGCGTCGGCGGCACGGGCGCGTCCTCGCAGACCTCGGTGAAATATGCCGGCGGTCCGTGGGAGATGGGCCTGTCGGAAGCCAACCAGGTGCTGACACTCAACAACCTGCGCCACTCCGTCGTCTTGCGGGCCGACGGCGGCATGCGCACGGGTCGAGACATCGTCATCGCCGCCATGCTGGGCGCCGAGGAGTTCGGCATCGGCACCGCCTCGCTGGTGGCCATGGGCTGCATCATGGTGCGCCAGTGCCACTCCAACACCTGTCCCGTGGGCGTCTGCACCCAGGACGAGGCCCTGCGCGCCAAGTTCACCGGCACGCCCGACAAGGTGATCAACCTCTTCAGCTTCATCGCCGAGGAAGTGCGCGAGATCCTGGCCGGCCTGGGCTTCAAGTCCTTGCAGGAAATCGTCGGCCGCACCGACCTGCTGGCGCAGGTGTCGCGCGGCGGTGAGCACCTGGACGACCTGGACCTCAACCCGCTGCTGGTCCGCGCCGACCCGGGCGCCAACAAGCCCTACAACACCGTGGTCGGCCGCAACGCCGTTCCCGACACGCTCGACGCCCAGATCGTCCGCGACGCCGCGCCCCTGCTGGAACGCGGCGAGAAGATGCAGCTGACCTACACGGTCCGCAGCACCGCCCGCTCGATCGGCTCGCGCACGTCCAGCCACATCGTGCGCAAGTTCGGCATGAAGGGCCTGCCCGCCGGCCACCTGACCGTCCAGCTCAAGGGCTCGGCCGGCCAGAGCCTGGGGGCCTTCGCGGTCCAGGGCCTGCGCATCGAGCTGACCGGCGAGGCCAACGACTATGTCGGCAAGGGCCTGTCGGGCGCGACGATCGTCATCAAGCCGGCGCGCGGCCTTGTGGCGCCCGAGACCAACACCCTGCTGGGCAACACCGTCCTGTTCGGAGCCACCTCGGGTCGCCTGTTCGCGGCCGGCCAGGCCGGCGAGCGCTTCGCGGTCCGCAACTCCGGCGCCACCACGGTGGTCGAGGGCTGCGGCGCCAACGGCTGCGAGTACATGACCGGCGGCCAGGTGGTGATCCTGGGCTCAACGGGCGGCAACTTCGGGGCCGGCATGACCGGCGGCATGGCCTTCGTCCTGGACCAGCACGGCCGGTTCGAGAGCCAGTTCAATCCCGAGAGCATCCTGGTCCAGCGCCTGGCCTCGCCCTACTGGGAAGGCGTGCTGCGCTCGCTGCTCGACGAGCACGCCCGCGAAACCGGCTCGGCCTTCGCCGGAAGCCTGCTGCGCGACTGGGACCGCGTGCGGGACCTGTTCTGGCAGGTTTGCCCGAAGGAAATGGTCTCGCGTCTGCCGCAGCCGCTGGCGGCCGAACAGGCGGTTCACGAGCGGGCGTAGAGCCCGCGCGTGACGGCTAAGGCTTAAAGGCTACGGGGCGAAGGTGGTGAGGCTCAGCATCGTCAGGTCCAGCTGGGTCGATACGGTGACGCTGATCAACCGTGTCGCGTTCGCGTCGTCCTTGGCTTCGGCGGGGGTCGCCGCGCGCCTTCCGGTCGGGGTGTCGATCAGCAGGTAGCTGGCCATCAGCGCGTCACCGCCGAGGAGCGGCTTGGCGCCGCCCGCCCAAGCCCGGGTGGCGGGGCCCGACGTCGGGTCGCCCGGCCCCGTCAGGGTGCA
>Ga0247731_1000329_pt1 | contig 13252 bp, 12 predicted proteins | sample UWRJL088202R2_FD_180938 | JGI IMG/M metagenome (GOLD analysis project Ga0247731, IMG submission 180938) | Plant litter microbial communities from Arlington Agricultural Research Station in Wisconsin, United States - UWRJ-L088-202R-2 | ecosystem: Environmental > Terrestrial > Plant litter >...
TGGCCCGACGCCAAGTACCTGACCGCCCACAGCATTGGCGGCCCGCGCTTCTGGGTGACGCGCTTCAACCGCGAGGCCCTGCGCGGCCAGCAGAAGGTGCACATCCTGCCCGGCGTCGAATACTGGGCCGCCCTGCGCCGCCACGCCGAGATCATCGTCGTCGACAGCCCCTCGGCCGACCGCTCGCAGGCCGCCCTGACCCTGGCCCAGCACATGGACCAGACCGTGCTGGTGGTCAGCGCCCAGCAGCCCGACGTGCGGCCGCCCGGCCTGCTGCGCGACGCCCTGGCCTCGGCCGGCGGGCGCACGGCGGGCGTGTTCTTCAACCAGGCCTCGGTCCAGCCGCCGAAGTTCCTGAAGGCTATCCTGCCGTGAGCCTGTCTCCCTCCGGGAGCAAAACTCAAAAGCGGTTGTCATCCCGGACAAGCGAAGCGCCGATCCGGGACCGACCTGGAACGCGGCGCTCAGGCGTCGGTCCCGGATCTTCGCGCTACGCGCTCGTCCGGGATGACAGGTTGTTTTTGAAGGGTTGGGCTGCGTGACCCCCGCCTTTGGAGCGGCCCACGCCGCGCCGGAACGGCTGACCTTCATCCAGATCGCGCTGTTCATCCTGCCGGTCCTGGCCCTGCTGCTCTACAGCGCCGGCTGGGAGCTGATCCTCGTCGGCGAGAACGCCACCGAGTCGGGGTCAGCCCTCCTGCGGGTCGGCTACCTGCCGGCCTACGCCGCCGGCTTCGCCCTGATCGCCCTGCGGCCCGGCTCGACCCTTCGTGTGGCGGTCCGCCAGCCGTTCCTGATGATCCTGCTGGTCGTCGTCGCCGCCTCGATGTTCTGGTCGGTCAATCCGGACCAGACGGCCCGGCGGGGCTTCGCCCTGGTCTGCACCACGCTGGGCGGCGTCGCCCTGGCCGCCCGCTTCCGCTGGCCGCAACTGGCCGAAGTGGTGGGCGCGGCCTTCGCGGTGCTGATCGTCGCCTGTTTCGTGGTGTGCCTGGCCGTGCCCCGCATCGGGATCATGACCGAGCTCTTCCCCGGCGCCTGGCGCGGCCTATGGCGCGAGAAGAACGGCCTGGGCGGCAACATGGCGTTCGGCTTCTGCATCCTGTCGGCGGCGGCCCTGCTCAATCCTCGGCGCGCGCGTCTGTGGTGGACCTTCGCCTTCCTGGCCCTGGTGCTGGTGCTGATGTCGACCTCCAAGACCTCGCTGGTGTCGCTGATGCTGGGCGTGGCGGCGATCGGCTTCGTGTGGATCGCCCGTCGGGGCCCGGCCATCGGCGCGGCCGCCACCTGGACCGGCGTGACGGGTTTCGTCCTGCTCGGCGCCTTCATCCTGTTCGCCTCGGACGTGTTCTTCGCCATCCTCGGCAAGGACGCCACCCTGACCGGCCGCACCAAGATCTGGGCGGCGGTGATGCGCGAGATCGAGGATCGCCCCTGGCTGGGCTATGGCTACAGCGCGGTCTGGGGCGACAAGTCCGGCTGGGGACCGTTCGCCTGGATCAGCAAGAACGCCGGCTTCCAGGCCCAGCACGCCCACAATAGCTGGCTGGAGCAGTGGCTGGGCCTGGGCCTGCTGGGCCTGATCGCCTGGGGGCTGTTCTACCTGCAGACCATGGCCCTGGCCGTGGTCGCCGTCTTCCGCGACCGGGGGGCGCTGCTCGCGTTCCCGTTCCTGGTCGTCTACAGCCTGGTGGCCCTGACCGAGAGCATCGCGGTGGTCTACAACGACTTCCGCTGGGTGCTGTTCGTGGCCTTCGCGGCCAAGCTGGCGTTCCCCGACCGCGAGGTCGAGGGATAGGAGGCGACCACCTCCACCCCGTCCGTCATCCTCGGACTTGTTCCGAGGATCCCTGCTTCAACCGCGAAGAAGGGTGATCCGTGGAGCGGTGAGATCGCGACCTAACCCCCGAGCGGCAACGTGGTGGCGCGACGGGTCCTCGGAACAAGTCCGAGGATGACGGAGGAAGGGGATGGTCCTGGCTAGCTTTCCACAAGCTTTGCCGTGAGTGTGTGTCTCCGTCTTCCTCCTAGAGAACACTACCATGCTGCTCGCCGCACAGATCGTCACCGGGATCGTCGCCCTGATCCACGTCTATATCGTGCTGCTGGAGACGGTGCTGTTCGAGACGCGCGGCAAGAAGGTCTTCGGCCTGAGCGACGCGGCGGCCGCGGTCGTCAAGCCGGCCATGTCGAACCAGGGCTGCTATAACGGCTTCCTGGTCGCCGCCCTGGCGCTGGGGCTGTTCTGGCCCGACCCGGTGACCGCCAAGGCGTTCGCCTTCTTCGGCCTGGCCTGCGTGGCCGTGGCCGGCGTCTGGGGCGGCCTGACCGTCAAGCGCTCGATCCTGCTGATCCAGACCCTGCCGGCGCTGGTGGGGTTGGGGCTGTGGTGGCTGGCCTAGGCGCGGCCCTTAACCCGGGAAAGCTGACGTCGGCGTCGCGGGGCGCCCGAAAATCGAGCAAGTTTCGATGGGCGCGGACGTTGACGGGCGGGCGCCCTTGGCGAACGGAAGGCGCGCGGGATTGATCGTGTTTGCCCTGAAAGAGGAAGCCATGCGTCCCATTCGCCATTTCGTCGCCGTCGCGATCGCGGTTCTCGTCAGTGGAGGGGCGGCGTTGGCGCAGTCCGCGCCGCCCGCCGCTCCGGAAGCCTCGACGGACAAGCCCTTGACCGTCGACACCCCGATCGAGGTCCTGGCCGCCATTCCTCAGGCCAAGGCCGTGCTCGACGCGGATATCCCGGGGCTGACCGAGCATCCCCTGTACGACAAGTTCAAGGGCGAGAACCTCCGCGCGCTGGCCCCGAAGTTCGGCGGCGCGATTTCGGACAAGGCCATAGCCAAGGTGCAGGCCGATCTGGTGGCCCTGTCGCTGACGACGGCGTCGCGTTAGGTCGGCTTTACTTGGCGCATGGCTGGACGTTGGATTGGGGACATACGTCTACGTGTGTCCCCGTCAGTGTCGATGCTCGGCGGATAGAGAATGGAGTGCAGCGATTTCAACGCTCTAAACTTTCTCGACCTAACTTATCCCCGCCCTCCAGATTGGCCGTATCCTGCTTGCACCTGAAAGCACGGGAAGGGCGCACGTACGGCGACCGTTGCGGTTTTCAGGGGCGATCGAGCGGGAAGCTCTTTCGGCGGCGGAGGCGGCGTCTGTAGGCCTTCGCACCTTACGTCTCTGGTGCCGGTCGGGCGTGGAACACAGATACGACGTGACGTGAGAGCCGAGAGAACAGCAGGCGGGCGGTGATGCGCTCGCGGTCCGGGACCGGGGATGTCGCCCTGATCCCGCCCGTCGGAGGCTTCAAGGCGGCGAGGCCCTAACAGGGTTCAGCGTCGCGGGCTTTCGGATAACGGCCGCGCGAAGCGTCTGAACTTCGTCGAAACGGTATTCAAACTGCCAATCATCCGGGCGAGGCCCGGGCGCTTCGCACCCTTCCCATCAGCTCAGCGGGTTTCCGCGTGAGATCACACCCCCTTGCCCCCACCTGACGGCTTCGCCGTCTGTCCGCCCCCGGAGGGAGCGGAGGCTTCGCGCTCTTCCCCCTCCGGGGGAAGACGACCGCGAAGCGGTCCGTAGGGGGCAAGTGACGTGAGCTACAGCCCGCTGAGCCTACAGCCCGATCCGCCGGGCGCCCTCGGCCACGGTCACCACATCGAACCCCGCCAGCAGCGCCCCATCCACCAGCCGCTCCAGCGCCCCGGTCGTGCAGCCCCACTGCGAGGGCTCGGGGGCCACGTCGTGGGTGTAGAGGATCAGCCAGGCCTTGCGGGCGTGGGCCTTGTCCAGCCAGTCCAGGGCCACCTGCTCGCCGTCCGCGCCTTCGATGCCGACGGCGGGCGCCTGGTTGAGGTCGGCGCCGTTGGCGATCAGGCCGTGGTGCAGGGCGCGCAGGGTCTTGAAGCGGCCGGCCAGGGCCGTCTTGGCGGGTTGGCCGACGTCGCCATAGGGATAGGCGAAGCTGACCGGCTCGCCCGTGCCCCAGGTCGCCAGGTGCTCGGCGTTGAGGTCCACGTCGTCCAGGGTCTCCTGGCGCGAGGCCTGGCCGCAGTCGAGGTGGGAATAGGTGTGGCAGGCGATCTCATGGCCGGCGGCGTGCAGCCGGGCGGCGTCCTCGCCGGTCGCGAACCGACCCATCGGTCCGTCGCGACCCGTCAGGCCGGCGGCGAAATAATAGGTGCCGCGCAGGCCGCGTTGCTCCAGCACCCGGGCCCCGGTTTCGCAGGCCGTGGCCGGGGCGTCGTCGAAGCTGAACGACACCATCGGACGCTCCAGCTTGACCCGGGCCGGGCGGCGGTGGGCCAGGCGGATCAGCCGGCGCCGGATCTTGCCCTTCAGGCTGCGATCGGGCTCGTAGGCGTCGACTTTTTCAAAGGAGGTCTGCATCAGACGGCGTCCGAATAGAGCGCGGCGCGATAGAGCCGCATGGCGAAGGCGCGCGCCGAGGTGGGCGCGGCCTCGTTGAGGGCGAAGGCTTTCAGCATCGGCCGCCAAGTCCCGCGCAGGGGCAGGGGCTTCAGCATCCGGGCGACCTTGTAGCTTGGATAGCCGCTGACCAGGTCGAAGTGGCCGGCGACCACCCGGGCGAAGTTGGCGGCCGATTGCTCGTACTTGGCGGCCAGGGCCGGGGCGGTGTCGAGGCCCAGGTGGGTGGCCGAATTGTCGATGTGCAGGATCGGATAGCGCTGGACCACGCGCATGGCCCACTCCACGTCCTCCCAGCCCCAGCCGGCGAACCCTTCGTCGAACCCGATGGCGTCGAAGACGTCGCGGCGGACCAGCAGGTTGGAGGTGAAGACGTGCTTTTCGGGTTCCTTGGCGCGCTCGGGAGCCGGGGTGCAGTCACTCTTCAGGGCCATCGCCCGGTGCAGCTCATGCTCGGGACGGCGCGGGGTCTGGTCCAGGGTGAAGCCGCCGAACGCCACGGCCGCATCGTCGGCGGCGACGGTCGCCCACCGGGTCAGGAAGTCCTTGGGGTCGGGCAGCATGTCGCTGTCCAGGAACAGCAGGTGGCGACCCCGGGCGTGGCGGGCCAGGCGGTTGCGGCCCTTGGCGCGGCCTTCGTTGGGCGACAGCACGACCAGCCGGGCGGGCAGTTTCAGCTTTTCGATGCGAGCGGCCATGCGCTTGGTCAGGGCCGCGTCGCCGCCGCCGTCGTCCAGCAACACGATCTCGGCCTCGGCGCCGCGTTCGTCCAGGGCCTTGAGCAGGGCGCTGGGATCGTCGCGATAGGTCGGGATCAGCACCGACAGGCGCGGAGCAGCGTTTGACCAGGCGGCGTTGTCGGTCAGGGTCTCTGTCGCGTCGCTCATGCAGGTTTCAATCGGCGCTGGAGGATTTCGTTCAGTCGGCCGCGCAGGCCGCCAGCGTCCAGCGCCAGGACGACCACGCCATAGACCACCGCCCCGACACCGGCCTTGAGGATCAGCTCGACGATCCCGCCGAAGGCCGGGACCACCAGCACGGCGGCGGCCATCAACACGCAGGCGGCGCCGGACTTGGCCAGGCTGGCCCACGGCACGGGCAGGGGGCAGGCGTGACGGCCCAGGATCGCGGCCCCGACGGCCCCGACCCCATAGCTGGCGGCGGTCGACCACAGGGCGCCGTCCAGGCCGAAGCGCGGGATCAGGACCAGGTTCAGCACGACGTTGGCGCTGGCCGGAATGGCCATGCAGGCGATCAGCATCAGGGTCTTCTTGCCCAGGGTGAAGGCCTGCAGCAGGTAATAGGTCGTCACGCCCGACAGCCAGCCCGCCACGGCGATCCACGGCACGACCTGACCAGCGCCGGCGCTCAGTTCGGGTCCGACCATGACCGCGGCCAGGGGCTTGCCGACCAAGGCCAGTCCGACGGCGGCGGGCAGGGTCAGCAGCACCATGAAGCCGGCCTGTTCGTGGGCCGCGTCCTTCAGGGCGGAATGGCCGCCGCGCTCCAGGGCCGCGATCAGGGCGGGCCCGCCGGCCATGCCCAGCCAGATGAACACGACGTCCAGGGTCCGCGAGCCCAGCGAATAGCCGGCGTGATAGACGCCGACCGCCTGCTCGTTGAGGAAGGCGGCCAGCAGGAAGCGGTCGGTGGTCGACAGCACCAGGGCCAGGATCAGCGACAGCGCCACGGGCAGGCCATAGCCGGCATAGGCCTTGGCCATGGCCGCGTCATAGCGTCCGCCCTTGGAGCGGCGCAGGTCGGCGGGCAGCACGAACACCAGGCACAGCAGCGAGACCGCCCCCATGCCCAGGATCGGCGCGGCGCCGCCCAGGCCGACCAGGGCCAGGACCAGGCCCAAAGCGAAGCCGCCGACCGTCTGGACGATGTCCAGCAAGGCCGCGCCCGACACCTCTCCGGCGGCGCGGCGGCGTTCCTGCGACAGCTTGGTCAGGCTCTTGACCACCACCGAGGCAAAGGCCGCGGCGACGGCGACTTTCAGCGGAGCCGACAGCGGGGCGAACCGCAGCACCCCGGCGGCTACCACCGGCACGGCCAGGGCCAGCACGAACCACAGGCGGTAGATCGTGGCGAAGTGGTCGGGCAGCCGGCCGTCCGCGTCCTGGCGGGCATGGAAGCGGGCCATGGCCGCCTCGGTCCAGGTCAGCAGGATGGTCTGGGTCAGGCTGAGAGCTGAAAAGGCCAGGGCGTAGACGCCGTACTGCTCGGGCGTCAGGACGCGAGTGAACAGGACGATGGTGAGCAACCCCACCACGCCCTGGGCGATGTTGACCGGCAGATATCCGAGTACGCCACGCCAGAACATGTCGCTTCCTCAGCGCACCGCCGACCGGTCCCCGAGCAGGCACGGGATGGTCATGGCGATGATGTACAGGTCCAGCCAGAACGACTGGCGCTCGATATAGTCGACGTCCAGGGCGACGCGCTCCTGCACCAGCTCGGCGGTGTCGACCGGGCCGCGCGAGCCGTTGATCGCCGCCCAGCCGGTGACCCCGGGCTTCATGCGGTGGCGATGGGCGTAGTGTGCGACCAGCTTGGCCGACTCCACGTCGCCGCTCTTCATGCCGATGGCGTGGGGGCGCGGGCCGACCATCGACATCTCGCCCTTCAGCACGTTGAACAGCTGGGGCAGCTCGTCCAGGCTGGTTTTGCGGATGAACTTGCCGACCTTGGTGACGCGTTCGTCGTCGGCGCTGATCTGGCGCACGGCCTTGGCGTCGGCCATGTCGTGGCGCATCGAGCGGAACTTCCAGACCAGGATCGCCTCGTTGTTGAAGCCGTGGCGGCGCTGGCGGAAGAAGACGGGACCGGGGCTGTCCAGCCGGATGGCCAGGGCGGTCAGCAGCATGATCGGCGAGGCGACGATCAGGCCCAGCCCGCCGATCACCAGATCCTGGGCGCGCTTGACGAAGGCGCGGCGCACGTCGGTGGTCGCGCCGGACAGGTCGACGAAGCGGGCCAGCGACGCGTTGAGCTGGGCGTCGCGACCGACGTCGACGAACAGGCTGACGGGATTGGGCAGCACTTCCAGCCGCTCGACCAACTGGCGGACGCGGGCCTGGGCCGAGGAACTGACCGCGATGATCACGCGGTCCACATAGGGCATGATGCGGTGGTCGATCAGGGCGTTGGTGTCGCCCAGCACCGGCACGCCCAGCACCTGGGGCGGGGCGCGGTCGGCGCGGTCATCGAACACGCCCAGCACGTTGACGTCGCCGGTGGCGAGAGCCGTGCGGATGAAGCGCTCGGCGTTGACCGTGGCGCCCACCACCACCACGTTGGGGGTCAGGCGGCCTTCGCGGCGGCCGTGGTCGATGGCGCGCCACCAGGCGGCGTGCAGCAGGACGGTCGCGGCGGCCAGAGCCAGGACCCAGCCGGCCGATAAGGCGGGGTCCACTTGTGCGTGGCCGAAGATCAGCGTGGCCAGCAGCACCACGATCCCGACGACGCCGAGCGCGGCCAGCACGCGCAGGGCGTGGCGACCCAGGGTCTCGCGGCGCGGAAAGGCGTAGGCCTCCAGCAGGTAGAGGGCGGGCAGCAGGGCAAGGGCGCCCAGGACCCGCGGCGCGAAGACGTCGGCGCTCGGTCGGGCGATCAGGATGGCGCCGAGGGTCACCGCGGCGAAGACCAGGCCGTCCACCACGCGGAACAGGCGCGACAGGTTGCGAACCTGCATGCGGGCCCGAGCCGGCACCAGGCGACCCGGTCGGAAGGGCCCGCGACGCCCCACGCCGACCGCGTCGTCGTCCTCAATCACCAGAGGCGGCGCCGTCGGCTGGACGTCGATCACGGCGACATCGTCGTGTTCCGGCGGATGTGCGATTGCGGACGACATAAGCCCCGAGCCCTTTGTAGAACGGGGTTCACACTAGTCGTCCGGTCTGAGCTTCACGTTAACGCGGATTTTTCGAGACAGCGCGTTGTCATCCTTCCGCGAACAGGCTATCGAACCGCTCCCTCTCAGGAGGAGACGTGGCCGAGAGGCTGAAGGCACCGCTTTGCTAAAGCGGCATACCCCAAAAGGGTATCGAGGGTTCGAATCCCTCCGTCTCCGCCAACTTTACTCAATAATCAAACAACCTTCCCTGACCGGGGACAATTCGGGGACAATTGCGCCCCGATTACCGCGTTGGCCTTGCCCGCTTCAGCGCCCTTGTCGGCCCGGTTGATCCACTTCGCATAGACCTTGAACACCATGGCCATGGAGGCGTGATCGAGCTGCTTGGCGATGTAGGCGGAGTTGATTCCTCCCATCAGCAGGATCGTCGCGAAGGTGTGGCGCGTTTGCTAGGGGGCGGTTTGGGCGCGTCTTTCTTTTGAGCATTGAGGGCTGGCATTCGCGGGGAGTGAATCTCGCAAGCTCTGTCTGCGGATGGCTGCTTCATGAACCATGCAAGTGAAATGGCCGTGGTGTATCTGGCGATGCTTGAGCGGTCGGAATGAAACGCAGCGGACGATGACCAAGGAGCGTGGCTGGCTGATCCTGATTGGCGTCCTTGGTCTTTGGCTGGGAGGTGAGGGGGCTCGCGCATTGCCCGCCAAGGCGCAGGTTCGGAGCGATGAGATGCGTTTCGACATTCCCGCCCAGCCCCTGGCCCAGGCTCTGCCGGCGTTCGCCACGACCACCGGGTTGCAGATGATGTACGACTCGACGCTTGTGCTGGGGCGGCGCTCGACGCCGGTGTCGGGTGCGATGACGCCGCGTTCGGCGTTGGTGCTGCTGCTCAAGGACACGGGATTGTCGGCGCGTTTCACCAGCGCCGGAGCCGTGGTCATCTATGCCTCGACGACATCGGCCGTGACCCTCAATCCCCTGACGGCGATTGCCGCGCCGATCGTGGGGCATGACGCGGTTGACCCGGTCTTTCTGGCCTATGCCGAGGTCGTGCGTCGACGGATCGCCGATGAGCTTCGCGCCGACACCGAACTTACGGACAAGGATTACCGCATCGGCTTGCGCCTGTGGGTGGACGCCGACGGACGGCCGACGCGAACCGAAATCCTGTCGGGGTCGGGCGAGGTCGAGCGCGACAAACGCTTTCTGCGCCTGGCCGGGGCCACGACCTTTCCGGTCCCACCGCCCCGGCTACCACAACCCCTGCGGATCGAATTTGTGGTTCGCCACGCCGACTGAGGTCGGTCTGCCTGGCGTTGTCACCATTCTGTCGTGGTCGTCGGGCTACAGGGGCCGCCCCGGTCCATCGGATGCGAACCGATCCTGCCCATGGCGAAGCACTGGCTGATAGGCGCGATAGTTTCCGTGTTCGTGCATGGCGCGATCGCAGCGGCGTTTCTGGTCTCCGTGCGGCCGGCGATCACGGGCGCTCGCACTGAACCGATGCCGGCCCTGCAAGTCGATCTTTTCCGTCCCGGCGACATCGCGGCAGGTCGTCCGCCCCGCTCCAGTGCAATCCTGCCAACCTCCAGCGCCGAGGCGAAAGCGCCCGCCGCTGTCGTGGCCGCGCCGTCGCAAGGCACGTTATCGCCGGAAGCCGGTCTTTCCGGATCCGGCGGCGCGCCAGCGTCGGCGTCACCCAATTCCGAAGCGGTCTCCGACTACTATCGGAAGCTGGAGACCCATTTGGCCCGCTTTCACACCTATCCCGCCCTGGTCGGCCGACGCCCTGAAGGCCTCGCGCGGGTCGGCCTGATCGTCAATCGCGACGGACGGGTGATGGACGCCTGGATCGAGACCAGTTCGGGCTCGCGTCAGTTGGACGACGCCGCCATGGCGACGGTGCGCCGCTCCGAACCCCTGCCTTCGCTCCCCGGCGATCTGCCCAGTTCCATCGACCTGATCGTACCGTTGAAGTTCGATGTGGGCCTGCGAGCTTCGTCATAGACGCCGTGACCGACAGCAGCCAAGCGCGATTGCGGCGACACCTGGTCGATCACTATGACACCCTGTTGTCGCGCGTGACCGCACGGCTAGGGTCGAGGGATCGTGCGCGCGACGCGCTGCAGGACGCCTATGTCAAACTGTCGGGCGACGCGGCTTTGGACGAGGTGCGCCACCCGACCACCTATCTTTTCCGGATGGCGCTGAACATCGCCGCGAACAATCGGCGAAAGGACGACCGCCTCCTGGGCTTTGACGAGATCGCCAGCCTGCTGGAGGTGCCCGACGACGCGGCCGATCCCGCGCGAGTGCTGGAGGCAAGGTCCGAAGTCCAGATCGTGAAAAGGGTCATGTCGGGCATGTCGCGCCGACGGTTCGACATCTGCTCGGCCGCCTGGATGGAAGGTCTCTCCACCAGCGAGATCGCCCAGTTGCGTCGCATGCCATTGCGCACGGTACAGCACGAACTTCGCCAAGCGTCCCTCGAAATTCAGAAAGCCTTGTTGCAGCCCAAGGTTATTTCTTTGCGTCGTTCCGAACTTGGCGTGTCATGACTGAAGGGAGCCATGGAACACACCGGCATGATGTGGGCGCAAGCATGACCGAGGAAGGTCTCGCCAGGGAAGCGCGCTCCTGGGTTACGCTGCTACAATCGGGCGAAGCGACCGAGCAGGATGCGCATCGCCTGGCGGAATGGCGACAAGCCTCTCCGGGCCATGAGGTCGCCTTTTCACGGGCGGCTCGAGCGCACGCCTTGGCGCGCGCCGCGATCACCGCCCTGAGATCGGAACGCGAGGCGCGGTCGTCCCGAGGTGATCGCGTCGTGGTCAGCCGCCGACTGCTGGTCGGGGGCGGTATCGCGGCCGCGGCGAGCGTCGTCCTGGCCGTGTCCGCTCGCAAGGGCGCGTTGATCGGAGCGCCGGCCGGCGACTTCGAGACCGGCAAGGGCGAGCGCAGAACGCTGGCGCTGGGAAAAGGGCTGAGCATCGAGCTGAACACGCTGACCCGGGTGAGCCTGCGTGAAGACCTGGGCCAGGGCGGCTTCGAGCTGCTGCGCGGCGAGGCGTTGGTCACAGTCGGTCAAGGGGCGGGCCTCGTCCAGGTCGCGGCCGGGCAAGCGCGAATCCTGGCGGGGCAGGCTCGATTGGGCCTTCGCAATCTGCCGGGTGATCTTTCCGTGACCTGCATGGAGGGGCGCGCGCGGGTGCTTCTAGCGGGCCGCGAAGCCGTCCTGAACGCGGGCGAGACCGTGGCCTGGACCGCCAAGGCCCTAGGTCAGGTGGCCCGCCTGCCCAAGATGGCGGCCGAAGGGTGGTGGCGCGGGGTCCTGGTGTTCGACAACGCCCGGCTCGGCGACGTCATCGACGAACTAAACCGTTATCGCGAAGGACGGATCGTCGTGGCCAACCCCGCGATCGCCTCCCGTCGGATCAGCGGCGCCTTCTATATCGACCAGTTGGACCAGGTCGTCGAACAGCTTCGACTGGCCTACGGCGTGCGGATCCTGCGCATGCCGGGCGGCGTCGTGATGGTCACCTGACGGGCCGACCGCACCCCTTTGGCCTGTCGTGAAAACTTCACCTTAAATCTTTGCGCAAGTCGCTGACCGCCGTGTCTCTCCCCTGACGACCAATCGCGAAACGTCCCTCCGTGTTTCCGAGGGGGCGTTTCACCGGGGGATAGATGCTTCGATCGACCAGACACCACGCCCTCGCGGCGTCCGTGGCGCTTGCGGCCCTGATGGCCGCTCTGCCAGCCACGGCGCAGGACGTGAAATCCACCTTCGACATCCGAGCCTTTCAGGTGAAGGGCAACACCGTGCTGTCGCCCGACGTCGTGGAACGGGCGGTCTATCCTTTCATGGGGCCGGGCCGTACCGCCGCGGACGTGGAAGCGGCCCGCGCGGCGCTGCAGGCCGCGTTCGAGAGCGCCGGCTACATCGCCGTTTCGGTCTACACGCCCGAGCAATCGGTCGAGGGGGGCATCCTCCAGTTGGAAGTGGCCGAGCAGGCCATCGGGCAGGTCGTCGTCCAAGGCGCCCGTGACCCGGAAGCGGTGCGGGCGAAGGCGACATCGCTGACCCCGGGCCGCACGCCCAACCTGCCCGAATTCCAGCGCGACGTGGTTGCGCTGAACCAGACCGCCAGCCGCCAGGTGACGCCCGAACTGAAGGCCGGTGAAGCGCCGGGCACGCTGGACGTGATCCTGAGCGTGGAGGAAAGCTCGGCGTTCGGCGGGGCGCTTGAGGTGAACAACTTCCATTCGGCCGCCACCACGCCGTACCGCGTCTCGGCCAGCGTCCGGCATGACGACCTGTGGGGCCGTGGCGACAGTTTGAGCGTTTCGGCCCAGGCCGCGCCCAAGCGGATCGATGACGGCACGGTCCTCTCGGCCAACTACCTGCACCGCCTGGGATCGGGCTCGCAACTGCTGGTCTACGGGGTGGTGTCCGACAGCGACATCGCGGTGGTGGGTGGAACCAGCGTGATCGGCAAGGGCACGATGGTCGGCCTGCGCTACATCCGGTCGCTGGGCAGCCGCGAAGGCTTCTACCATTCGGCCACGGTGGGCTTCGACTGGAAGGATTTCAGCGAGGACGTGATCCTAGGCTCCGACCGGGCCTCGGCCCCGATCGAATATTTCCCGATCATGGCGTCGTGGCGTGGGGATTGGTCGGCCGAGGGCCGTCAGAGCGACGTGACGGTCTCGACCACCTTAGGCCTGCGCGGCGTGGGTGATCAGTGGCGGTCCTTCGACGCCAAGCGTTACAACGCCCGCGCAAGCTTCTTCGCCTTGAAGCTGGACGCCGGCCACACCGAAGACCTGGTCCACGGCCTGCAGATCAACACGCGCCTGACAGGCCAATGGTCGCCTGATCCGCTGATCTCCAACGAAGGCTTCTCGCTGGGCGGGTCGTCCAGCGTGCGCGGCTACTACGAGTCCGAGGCCTTGGGCGACTACGGC
>Ga0247731_1000334_pt1 | contig 13187 bp, 7 predicted proteins | sample UWRJL088202R2_FD_180938 | JGI IMG/M metagenome (GOLD analysis project Ga0247731, IMG submission 180938) | Plant litter microbial communities from Arlington Agricultural Research Station in Wisconsin, United States - UWRJ-L088-202R-2 | ecosystem: Environmental > Terrestrial > Plant litter >...
CGTGCTTGATCAGGCCGCCGTACTCCTGCTTGGTGCCCGGCATGAAGCCCGGCACGTCGACCAGGGTGATGATCGGGATGTTGAAGGCGTCGCAGAACCGCACGAAGCGGGCGGCCTTGCGCGAGCTGTCGATGTCCAGCACGCCCGCCAGCACCTGGGGCTGGTTGGCGACGATGCCGACGCTCTCGCCGTCCATGCGGGCGAAACCGCAGACGATGTTCTTGGCCCATTCGCTTGAGATCTCGAAGAAATCCGCCTCGTCGACGATCTTCAGGATCAGTTCCTTCATGTCGTAGGGCTTGCCCGGATCGCTGGGGATCAGGGTGTCCAGGCTCGGCTCGGCGCGATAGGCCTCGTCGAAGCTTTCGCGCTCGGGGGCCGGCTCGCGGTTGGACGAGGGCAGGAAGTCGACCAGGCGGCGCACTTGCGTGAGCGCTTCCAGGTCGTTCTCGAACGCCCCCTCGGCCACGCCCGACTTGGCGGCATGGACCCGGGCCCCGCCCAGTTCCTCGGCGGTGACGACCTCGTTGGTCACGGTCTTCACGACGTCGGGACCCGTGACGAACATGTAGCTCGTGTCCTTCACCATGAAGATGAAGTCGGTCATGGCCGGCGAATAGACGTCGCCTCCGGCGCAGGGGCCCATGATCACGCTGATCTGCGGCACCACGCCGGAGGCCATGACGTTCTCGAGGAAGATGTCGGCATAGCCGGCCAGGCTGTCGACGCCCTCCTGGATCCGCGCGCCGCCGGCGTCGAACAGGCCGATGATCGGCGCGCCGACCTTCATGGCCTGGCGCTGCACCTTGACGATCTTGGCCGCGTGGGCGCCCGACAGGCTGCCGCCGAACACCGTGAAGTCCTTTGAGAAGACGTAGACCACCTTGCCGTTGATGGTGCCCCAGCCGGTGACCACCCCGTCGCCGGGCACCTTCTGCTCGGCCATGCCGAACTCGACGCCCCGGTGCTCGACGAACATGTCGAACTCCTCGAAGCTGTCCTCGTCCAGCAGCAGGTCGATCCGCTCGCGCGCGGTCAGCTTGCCCTTGGCGTGCTGGGCGGCCACGCGCTTGGCGCCGCCGCCCGCACGAGCCTCCTCGCGACGACGATCCAGTTCCTCGAGAATATGCTGCACGCGGACGCTCAAAAATAGTGGATTTGCGAAAGCGAATGGAATGCTCAAAATCCGTTTATTGTGCTTTTTAGCAAGGAAAGCTTACGTTAGGTCGATTTGCCAAGTGGTCTTGCAAGGGTAAAACTTGCGAAACTGAAAGGTTGTGGGCGAAGGTCGGGCGACGCAGGTATTAGGCATCGCCCCGGGCCCGTTAGAAGTTTACCGACAAGGTCGCACCAAAGGTGCGGGGCATGCCCGCATAGCCGACGAGCGCTTCGCCATAGCGGTTCGCGCCCGTCAGATAAAACTTGTCGGTCAGGTTCTTGGCCCAGATCGAGAAGCGCCAGTTGCCATCGACAGAACGAACTCCAGCCTGAGCCCCAAGGAGGTCGTAGCTGGGGATTTCGAGCTGAGGCGTGAACCCAAGCGTGCCCCGCGTCTTGCTGGTGCGGCTGTAGTCCGCACTGACGAAGGCGTTTAGGGAGCCGCTCACCGACCAGTCGTACTGGACCGAAAAAGTGCCCCGGAAGGAAGGCGCGTTGGGAAAGCTCGCGCCGTCGAGGTTCACGGCGGCGCCGGTTGCGTCGAAGTTCGAAAAGTTCTCGATTTCCGAGTCGATATAGGAGACCCCGCCCGAGAGGCTAAGACCCTCAATAGGGAGCCACTGCAGATTGAGCTCGGCCCCGTCCAGGCGCGATCCCGGGATATTGATCAGCCGCTCGAGCTGACCGAAAATCGGGACGATCTGGCGGCCACGGATCTGCTTGTTAGCGTAATCGTAGTGAAACAGCGCGCCGCTGAGGCGGAGGGTTCGGTCGATGAGAGTCGCCTTGAAACCCAGCTCGTAAGACGTCAGCTCCTCCTGATTGACGGGCAGGAGTTGGTAGTAGTTGGTGGCCGCCAGAACCGGATAGCCTCCCGCCTTGTACCCCCGGCTGACGTTGGCATAGAGCAACAGGCGTGAGGTCGGCTTGTAATCGATCCCAAACCGCCAAGAGACATTGTCTTCGTCCAAGGTGTCGATCACCTGCCCGAACCCGCCAGTCGGCAGCGCGGTGACACATTGGCCAGGCGGATTGGTCGATCCCGCCAGGAAAGTCACCCCGGCGTCGCCCAGGCTGCACCCGACCAAGTCTGTCGTTGTTTTGGTGTAGCGGGCGCCCGCGTGCAAGGCGATCTGATCGGTCAGGTCATAGTCGAGATTGCCGAAGACCGCGTAGGACTCGATCTTCTGATCCGAAAGGTCTTCAAACGACTGAAACCGCGCAGGACCGCCGATCAGAAGGGGCACGTAGGAGGAGGTGTAGACGTCGAGCACGGCGTAGTCGTGCTGGTTGACGGTGGCATGGCGATAACTGGCGCCCAAGGTGAACTTCATCCCGGCGCCGAGATCTCCCGCCAGCCGAAGCTCGTCGTAGAAATTCTCGATTTCGCCGACGACGCGCTGGTTGATGTTGGTGAAGGCGTAGCCGTCGCCGTCCTGGTTCTGGTTATGATCGTAGTGGCTGTAGGACGCGATATTCGTCAAGGTGAGGGTGGTGTTGAGGTCGTAGTCCCCGCGCAGCGAGATCTGGTGGAAACGATTGTCCCGGACGAAAGGCGTATTGGGATCCCAGTCCGCATTCTCCGCGCCGCCCATGGTCAGGGGCGCGTTCAAGGCCTGCGGAGTGAGGGCTGGAGCGAGCGTCGGGAAGTTGGGCAAATAGCCTAGATAACGCGGCGCCTGCATATCGGATTTGTCGACGAAGGCGCTCGCGTTGAGCCGTAGGGACAGGCGATCGGTGGGCCGCCAGTCCAAAAGCAACCGCGCCTGCTGCTGGTCCACCTGACCAAGCCGGTCGCCGCGCGTAGTGCTCTTCTGCCATCCCTGGTTGGCGTTGAGGCTACGGAAGCTAAGACGAGCGCTGACCGTGCCGCTCAGCGGCCCGCTGATATAGCCGTCGGCATTGTAGGTTTCGTAGTTGCCGATGGCGCCGCTCAATCGAGCCTCGAACTCCTTGGTGGGTTTAGCCGCGATATAGTTGATCGCCCCGCCGGTGGAATTTTCCCCAAACAGGGTGCCCTGGGGCCCCATGAGGACTTCGACGCGCTCCGGGTCGAGCGAGGCGATGCTCGTCATGACAGAGAATGGCAGAGGGGCTTCGTCGACATAGACGCTGACCGCCGGGACGGCCGCCAGGGTCGTGTCGTAAAAGCCGACGCCTCGGATGGTGTAGACATCCGTCCCGAAGGTGGCGGCCGTCACATTGAGGCCAGGCACGATACGCGAGAGATCCTGGACGGAAGTGACTCCCTGAGCCTTGAGGGTTTCTCCCGACACGGCGGCGATGGCGAGTGGGACCTTGTCGATCGACTCCGAGCGTTTGTTCGCCGTGACGATGATCTCTTCCACACTGGAGACGACGTCCGTTTGGGCCTGCGCCCCTGGAGGCGGGGTCGGCGAACCCTTGTCCGGCTGGGTGGCTTGGGCCAGGGCCGAACCGCCGGCCAGAGCCGACAAGGAGACGGCGCCGATTAGAACCGAGCGAAGACGCATAGATAATCCTCCCATGGCGGTGCTCTGATGGACCGCTCGTCGTGTATGACTCTAAAGTCAATTAATAGGGCTACCATGTGCAACGCACTTGTCAACGCACGCCTTAAATTGAAATCATATTCTGCTCCCACGGCTGGAGCGAACGCTGGTCACTGACGGAATGAGGCCGCCACAGACCGCTTTTGACGGCCACATGGCTGGATGGATGGCCCTCGTCCTGAAATTCCCATAGGGCTCCTGGAGATGACTTTCAGTTCATTTCTTGTGATGCCGCTTAGTGCTGTAGAGCCTACGACGAGATATGAGCGGCGCTGGGCGCGTCCATCTGGCTCGCGAGGCCCTTCACGCGACACGACGAAGAGGCTGCGCCCTTGTTCTAGCGGGCGTTCTTGCGCCCTCGGGGCGTTTTGCTCGGATTTGCCGTGGGCGTCGCCCTACCGACCACGCTCGCGATTCAGTCCCCCTGAACATCGGCCACCCTCAGGCGTTGGCGCGCTGACCTCAAAGGAGGCGAGGCCGATGGCGCCGCGCGCCCATCGCGACGCCGGCCCGTCTCGACCAGAGCATTCGTCGCAACGACTCTCTAGGCGCCACCGACCCGCGCGATGGCGATCGCCTGGGTTCGCGGCCTGCCGCGGGCGTCCCTCAGGACAGCTGGACGAACGCATCTGCGAGCCTTGATGTGTTGGAGCTATGCTCCTAGCCGCCAACCGTGGTCGCCCGCTTGCGCTTTGGCGGCCCCGCCGGCTTGGCGCGCGCCGTGGAAGGCCTTGCCTTGCGGTCAGCGGCCTTGTCCGAGCGCCCGGCGACGACCGGCGAGCTTCGATTGAAGAATCCCAACGGCGCTTCCAGCGTCGGATAGGCCGGGATCGGCGGATATGGCGCGAGATTTTCAGGTCGCGTGGCCAGTGACAGGGTCAACAGATCGAGAAGCTGATCGGCCACCTCCTCGACGGTCAGCCGACCTTCAGGAGAAAACCAGGTCGATATGCCGTTGACGGCGCTCATGATGCCGTAGACCGCGACCTTAGCATCGCACGGCCTAACACTTTTATCGGCGATACTCTCCTCGAGCATGGAGACAAGGTTCGCGTCCATCGCATCGCGTCGTTCGATCACAGCCGCGCGATCATCAGCCCGTAGAGCATTCACATCGAAGGTGACGCCGCCGACGCCAGCCTGGCCGTACATCCATATGATGTAACACCGCAGCAGGAGCCGAAGCCTGTCGATCCCTGGTCCGCCGACTTTATTGGCGACGATCGTGGCGTAACCGCCCAGGTCGAGCGCAATGGTATGGCACTCAAACAGGATTTCCTGCTTGTCCTTGACGTAGTTGTACAGCGTGCCCTTGGAGATGCCGAGCACCTTGGCCACCTCGTCCAGCGACGTATTGTGAAAGCCCTGGCGCGACATGATCCGCGCCGCTTCGCGGATCACGGCGTAGCGTTTGTAGCGCTGGATTTCTTCGCTCGTCTGGAAGCCGTTTTCCCAACGGGGCATCCGCAACCTTTCAGTCGTGCCGGTATGGTCATTTATCCAGCCAGACTAATAGAGTGAACTCTCGCGTCAAGAAAGCTCGACGCCGGCGACATCGCGGTTTCAAAGTGTTGATTTCCGCTCGAACCGACCGCCAAAGGGATGGCTTGGAGCACGATTGATCCTATTGTCGCGTGATGATCGACAGCGCCGTCCCCAAATCCGTCCAACCTGCTGAGGCGCGCCCCCTGGTCGATGACGCTCTGAGCCCGCGAAAACGGCAGATTCTCGAAGTCGCCGCCCAGTTGTTCGCGCGCAAAGGCTATCGAGGCACGTCGATCCGCGACATCGGAGAGGAAGCAGGCATCTTGGGCGGCTCGCTATACCATCACATCAAATCGAAGGACGCGCTGTTCGTAGAGCTGCACAGCACGGCCCTCGGCGAAGCGGCCGCGCGTATTGAGGCGGCGATCGCCAAGGCGGATGGTCCCTGGTCCAAGCTGGAGGCGGCTTGCATCGCCCTCATCGAGATTCAGGCGGACGCCGATTCGCTGACCTTCCCGCTGATGGCCGATTTCAGGGAAGTTCCAGCAGATGTCCGTCAAAAGCTTGTCGCGAGCCGTGACGCTTTTGAAGTTCCCTTCCGCCGTCTTGTCGCCGAGTTGCCCCTGCCCCCTGAAATCGATCGGTCGATCTATCGGAACCTGCTTTTGACCCAGCTCAACGGAGCCGCTCACTGGTACCGACCGGGGCGCTTATCCCTCGCCGAAATTGGGCGTCAGATCGCGAGAATCTATCGTCACAGCTGAACCGACAAGCGCGACGCAAGAAGCGTGCTTGCGACTGTAACAGTCGTTTGGTACAGCGACGAACGTCGGTCTCTCGTTCCGGCTGGGGAAGCCTCGTGTTCGATTATTCGCCGCCAATAGAAGACTATCGGTTCATCCTGACCCGGGTGATCGACTTTGACATCGAGATGGCCCAATTGGGACGAACCGACGTCGACGCCGATCTCGTCGCGTCGGTTCTCGATCAAGCCGGAAAGCTTTGCGCCGACCGCCTCCACCCCCTCAATCGTCCGGGCGATGAGGAAGGTTGCCGGCTTGAAGACGGCGCTGTGAGAACGCCCGAAGGCTTTGCGCAGGCCTATCGCGAATTCGCGGATGGCGGCTGGATGTCGCTCTCGGCGAATCCGGACTACGGCGGTCAGGGCCTGCCCTTTATCGCCCAACTCTGGCTCGACGAACTCATGTCGGCGACCAATCTGTCCTTTGGATTGTTTCTGGGCCTGACGCGCGGCGCGGCCGAGGCGATCGCCGCTCACGGGACCGACGAGCTGAAGGCGACCTACCTGCCGCCGATGATCGCGGGCGCCTGGTCTGGCGCGATGGCGCTCACCGAAAGCGGCGCGGGCACCGATCTGGCGCTTCTGAAGACCCGGGCAGAACCCAGGGCCGATGGAACCTACGCCGTCTCCGGCACAAAGATCTTCATTTCGTCAGGCGATCATGACTTCGGCGGAAACGTTGTTCATCTTGTCCTGGCCCGACTTCCCGACGCGCCCGCCGGGGTGAAGGGGATCAGTCTCTTCCTGGTCCCCAAATTTCTGCCCGGCCCCGACGGCGCTGTAGGCGAACGCAACACCCTGTCCGTCGGCTCCCTTGAGGAAAAGATGGGGATCCACGCCCAGCCAACCTGCGTGATGCATTACGACGGCGCGACAGGGTGGCTGATGGGCGAGCCGAACCGGGGGCTGGCGGCGATGTTCACGATGATGAACGCAGAGCGCCTGATGGTGGGGATGCAAGGTCTCGGTGTCGCCGGAGCGGCCTATCAGCAAGCGGTCGGCTATGCCCGAGAGCGTTTGCAAGGCCGTAGCGCCGACGGCGCTCGCGGTCCCGTGCCGATCCTCGAGCATGCCGATGTCCGCCGCATGTTGCTCAATATCCGAGGTTTCGTAGAATCCGGACGGGCTCTGGCGGGTTGGACCGCGTTGCAGCTTGATCGCGCCCACGCCCATCCTGACGCCGCCGAGCGCGCGCGGTCGGACGCTCTGGTGGCGCTTCTGACGCCGGTGGTGAAGGCCGCCTTTACCGATCTTGGCTTCGAAAGCGCCGTAGAGGCCCAGCAGGTCTTCGGCGGACATGGATACATCCGCGAATCGGGGGTGGAGCAGTATGTTCGCGACGCCCGGATCGCGCAGATCTACGAAGGCGCCAACGGCATCCAGGCGATGGACTTGGTCGGACGCAAGCTTTTGCTCAGCGGCGGCGATGTCGTCGCCGGCTTTTTCGAGCTCATCGCTTCCGATCTGGATGAGGCGGCCAAGGCGCCTGGAACGGCCGCGATCGTGGTTCGGACGCGCGAGGCGCTGAAGGCCTTGCGCGACATCACCAAGGATCTGGGCGGCGCCAGCGTTGACGCTGTGGGCGCGGCCGCCGCCGACTATCTGCGGCTATTTGCTCTCGTGGCGCTGGGCTGGATGTGGGCGCGCATGGCCGCCGCCGCGGTCGACGACACGCCGTTCCACCGGGCCAAGAGGGATGTCGCGACCTATTTCGCCGAGCGCGTGCTGCCCCGCAGCCAAGCCCTGGCCGCCGCCGTCGCAGCGGGCTCCGCCCCGATCATGGCGCTTGCGGCCGAAAGCTTCTGAACAGGACAACCACCATGACGATAGACGTCACTTTAGATCACGCCCTGCCCGTCCCACCGCCGCAAACCGAAGATGGACTGAACCACGCGTCCGTCGGTGAGCGGATCGTCGCTCGCATCCCCGGATTGGCCGATGAGGTGGCGCCGCGTCCGATCTCCAGGGTGGGCGTGGTGGGCGGCGGGCTGATGGGAACCGGCATCGCGATCGCCTTGCTCAACGCGGGCTTCTCGGTGACTTTGGTCGAGCTGCGTCCGGAGGCGCTGGCGAAGGCTGGCGAGACGATCCGCAAGACGATCCAGCGCGACGTGGAAAGGAATCGGATCGTCCAGTCGGCGGCCGATGCCCGGATCGCCGCCTTCTCCCCGGCTCAAACGCTTGACGCCATCGCCGAGGTCGACCTCGTGATCGAGGCGGTGTTTGAGGAAATGGGCGTCAAGAAGGAAATCTTCACCGCCCTGGATGCGGTCACGCGCCCGGACGCGATCCTGGCGAGCAACACCTCGACGCTGGACCTGAACGCGATCGCCGATCTGGTCGCGGACCCGTCGCGTGTCGTGGGCCTGCATTTCTTCTCTCCAGCGAACATCATGCGGTTGCTCGAGGTCGTGCGCGGACGCCGGACGGCGGATGATGTCCTCGCGACCGCGATGGCGCTTGGTCAGCGTATGGGCAAGGTCAGCGTCGTATCGGGCGTCTGCGACGGCTTCATCGGCAATCGTATCTTCGAGGAATATCTGCGCCAGGTTTGGCTCCTCCTTGAGGAAGGCGCGCTGCCACAGCAGATCGACGCGGCGATGGAGCATTGGGGCATGGCGATGGGGCCCTGCCGAACGATGGATCTCGTCGGGCAGGATATCGGCTGGGCGATCCGCAAGCGGCGGTCGGTCGAGCAGCCCGATCGGCCCTATTCAGCCGTCATCGACCGGATTTGTGAAGCCGGTCGCTTTGGGCAGAAGACAGGCAAGGGCCTCTATGCCTATCCCGACGGTAGGACCTCTCAGATCGACGCTGAGGCCGCTCGATTGATCGAGGCCTATTCCCATGAGATCGGGCTGCAAAGGCGGATCATCACCGACGAGGAGATCGTGAGCCGCTGCCTGCTCGCGATGATCAATGAGGGCGCGCATATTCTGGGCGAGGCGATCGCCTACAGGCCGGTCGACGTCGATATGGTCTACCTGCATGGCTACGGATTCCCGCGCGAGCGCGGCGGCCCGATGTTCCAGGCCGATCGCATCGGCGCCACCGCGCTGATCGAGCGGCTGCGTGAACTGGAGACCGGCCGCAACGGCTGGGCCTGGGCCCCGGCGCCTTTGATCGCGCGGCTCGCGGCCGGCAATCAACGTTTCGCGGACCTCAACGGCTGAACGCCGCCTGCTTGGAGAACTATCATGACGACTGTCTTCCTGGTGTCGGCGGCTCGGACCGCCATTGGCAGCTTCGGCGGCGCGCTGAAGGATCAGAGGCCCGGCGAGCTCGCGGCTCATGTCGCCAAGGCTGCGATTGCCCGGGCGGGACTCGACGCCGCGCTCGTGGGCAACGTCGTGCTCGGCAACGTCCTGCACACCGAGCCGCGCGACGCCTATGCCGCTCGCATCGCCGCGGTCGGCGCGGGGGCGCCCCATGAGACGCCAGCTCATACCGTCAACCGGCTGTGCGGCTCGGGGCTTCAGGCGATCATCGCGGCGGCGCAGTCGATCATGCTCGGAGATTGCGCGATCGCGATCGGAGCCGGCGCCGAGATCATGAGCCGCGCCCCCTATTTCGCGCCGGCGGTCCGGTGGGGCCAGAAAATGGGTGAGACCATCTTGCTCGACGGACTGACTGGCGCTCTGACCGATCCGTTTCACGCCTATCACATGGGGGTCACCGCCGAGAACGTCGCGGCGCGCTATGAGGTCTCGCGCGCCGACCAGGACGCCCTTGCCCTCGAAAGCCAGAGGCGTGCCGCGAATGCTATCCATCAGGGCTACTTCCGCGACCAGATCGTGCCGCTCGAGGTCATGGTCAAGCGCAAGCTCGTGGCCTTCGACACTGACGAGTTCGTACGCGGCGAGACCTCAGCCGAGGACCTGTCCAGGCTCCGTCCCGTCTTCCTGAAGGAAAATGGCACGGTCACCGCCGGCAACGCCTCAGGCATCAACGATGGCGCCGCCGCTGTCGTGCTGGCGAGCGCGGAGGCGGTGCGGATCCATGGCCTCAAGCCGCTCGCCCGTCTTGTCAGCTACGGTCATGCGGGCGTCGACCCGGCCTACATGGGCACCGGTCCGGTTCCCGCGACACGTCTGGCGCTCTCTCGCGCGGGACTGGGCGTCGGCGACCTTGACGTCATCGAGGCGAACGAGGCCTTCGCCGCCCAGGCCTGCGCGGTCTCGAAGGAACTCGATTTCGACCCCGCCCGGGTCAATCCCAACGGCAGCGGGATCTCTCTTGGACATCCCATCGGCGCGACCGGCGCGATCATCACCACCAAGCTGGTCTACGAGCTCCAGCGGACGGGCGGGCGCTTCGGCCTGACGACGATGTGCATCGGCGGCGGTCAAGGCATCGCCGCGGTCTGGGAGCGGGCGGCCTAAGATGCGCTCCTGACGACGGCGGGTCAAAAGCGCGGAGCCTAAAGGCTGTCGCAGCCGGTCGCGACAGCGGTCCGTCTCCTCGCGCCTCCAGGGTGTAGAAGCGGCGCAGCCATGCGCGCGCCCCGTCGATCGTCGCCCGCCGTACAGGAGATCCAGACCTCCGCGATCTCATCTGGACGGCGGTTCATATATTGACTTCAAAGTCAGCTGACCTTAGCTCCTTTGAGGAAAGGCGGTCTTGCCTGAAGCGAACAACGCCGGTGCGACGCGGATCGGAACGCGCCGTCCACCTCATGGGAAACGCCGATGCCTGCTAGAAAAATCGACATGCACTCTCACTGGGGAACCAAGCGCGGATACCCGACACAGGATCCCGAGGGACAGGCGCTCCAGAAGTCGACGTTCAACTCCACCGCGCGCTTCGTGACCGAAGAGGAAATGGCCGATTACTTTCGCGCGCAGAACGTCACGACCATTCTGGATCTGACCTTTCCGGTCTTCCTACCCGTCCAGGAGATGCAGCCTCATCACGACTACGCCTTCGAGGTGACCCGGGCGCATGGAGACGTGATCATCGGCAACTGGCTGCACTTCGATCCCAGGACCGGAGACGCAGGGCTGCGGGAACTGCGACGCTGCGCCGAGATCGCCCCGGGCTTTCTTGGCCTGTGCGTCGCCGGGGCGGGCAATGTGCCGGCGAGCGATCCAAGCTACGCGCCCTATTTCAAGTTTTGCATCGAGGCCAAGCTCCCAGTCCTCATCCTTGTCGGGACAACCGCCTATGGCGCGGGCGCGCCAGGCGGAGGGGGCTTTCTTCTGGACAGCGCCCACCCCCGCCATCTGGACTATGTGGCCGCCAAATATCCCGAACTCACCATCCTGGCTGGTCGGCCCGCTTGGCCGTGGCAGTCGGAGATGATCGCGATCCTGCTGCACAAGCGCAACGTCTGGTACGAACTCCATGGCTGGTCGCCAAAATACCATCCGCCCGAACTGAAATATGAAATCACGCGGCGCCTCAAGGATCGGGTGCTGTTTGGCGCCGACTATCCGTTGATTTCCTACGAACGTCTTGAGCGGGACTGGCGCGCCGAGGGTTATCCGGAGGAGACGCTCGAGAGGGTCTTCAACGGCAATGCCGAGGCTTTCTTCCATTCGATCGGACGGACGCCGCCAGGCGGCTAACAGGCGGTGGATCCGCTCAGATGAGCGCGGACGGCCTATGGACCGGCGCCGCCCAGCGGTCCGAAACGACGAGCGCCGTGCTCCGCAGACATGATCATTAAGGGAAAAGCACAGTGGACCTCATTCACAGTTTCGATCAGGGCGTCTATCTCGCGCCCGACCGCGATTGCCTCGTCATGGGCGAAAAGCGATGGTCGTATCGCGACGCCCAGCGCGTAACGATGAAGGTGGCGTCCGCGCTACGGCGAGACGGTATGCAAGAGGGCTCCCGAGTGGCCGTCCTTAGCCCCAACGACCCGTTGGCTTTCATGTGCGTTTTGGGCGCGATCCGCGCCCATATGGTCTGGGTTCCGCTGAATGCACGCAGTTCGGCTGAAACCTTGATCGCGATCCTGGACAAGTTCGGATGCCAGGTCTTGATCTACAACAGCGTCTACGAGGATATCGCGACGTTGGCGCGCGAGAAGGTCGCGAGCCTAGATCATCTGTTGTGCACGGACCGCGCCTCTCCGCTTGGAAACACGGTCGGGCAATGGATCGAGGCGGCGTCGGAGACTTTCGACATCGAGCCGGCCGACCCAGACGACGTCATCATCCTGGCCACCACCGGCGGGACCACCGGCGAGCCCAAGGGGGTCATGCAGACCCACCGGTTCTACGAGCATATGATCGCATCGATGCTGGCCGTCATGCCTGCCCCGACGCCGCCGAACTATCTGGCGGCCGGTCCCATGACACACGCCGCCGGCACGGGGACCTTCCCTGTGTTTATTCGCGGCGGCACGGTCTTCGTGCTGCCCGCGGCCCAGCCGTTGAGGATCGCCCAGGCGATTGAAGAGCACGCCATTACCGACCTGGTCCTTCCGCCGACCGTGATCTACGGCATGCTGGCCGACCCGACGATCGGCGCCTTCGACTTCAGCTCGCTGAGGTACTTCTGGTATGGCACAGCGCCGATGTCGCCGGACAAGGTCCGAGAATCCATTGCGGTGTTCGGGCCGTGCATGGTGTCGGCTTGGGGCCAGTCTGAAACCGTCGCGGGCACATTTCTGCGATCGGAGGATCTGGTCCGAAACGGCGAGATCGTGGATGATCGACGCTTGGCCAGCTGCGGCCGAAAGTTTCCCTTCACCGACGTGGCCGTGATGGATCCGGACGGACAAATCCTCGGGCCCAATGCGCCCGGAGAGCTCGTCATCCGCTCGTCCGGCGTCATGAAGGGCTACTATCGGGATCCAGAGGCGACCGCCGAGGTTTCCCGTCACGGATGGCATCACACGGGCGACGTGGGTTACGTCGATGACGAGGGTTTTTTCTACATCGTCGACCGGGTCAAGGACATGATCATCTCCGGCGGCTTCAACCTTTTTCCCGGCGAAATCGAACGCGTCCTATTTTCGCATCCCGCGGTGGAGGATTGCGCGGTGATTGGTGTTCCCGACGAAAAATGGGGAGAGCGGGTGCATGCGGTTGTTCAATTAAAGGCGGGCGCCGAGGTCTCGGCGGAAGAGCTTATAGCGCTTTGTCGTGACCGCCTTGCCGCGATGAAGACGCCGAAGTCGCTCGAATTTCGCATCGAGCTGCCGCGGAGCCCCGTCGGCAAGACCCTGAAGCGCGCGCTGCGAGACGAATACTGGGTCGGTC
>Ga0247731_1000335_pt1 | contig 13178 bp, 11 predicted proteins | sample UWRJL088202R2_FD_180938 | JGI IMG/M metagenome (GOLD analysis project Ga0247731, IMG submission 180938) | Plant litter microbial communities from Arlington Agricultural Research Station in Wisconsin, United States - UWRJ-L088-202R-2 | ecosystem: Environmental > Terrestrial > Plant litter >...
TGGCCCCCACAGGGTGCTCCGCGTCCTTCGGCATAGCTGCGTGGTCCAGATGGCCCGGGCCGAATGCGAAGTGCCCGAGATCGCCGCCGTGACCGGCCACAGCCTGTCGTCGGTGACGACGATCCTGGGCCACTACTTGCCGCGCGACAGCCAGGTCGCGCGCAATGCGCAGACGAAGCGGGGGTTGATTGAGAGGAAGGGGCTTTAGGATTGAAACCTAAGTACTTCCTACTCGCCAGCCTTTGCCACTTCGACCTCTTCGTAGTGCCTGTCTCCACACGATAAGACGAAATCGTACGAGCTTTCCCACTGATCGGAGAGCACCGTCTCGACATACGCCACAGGCAACTCGACCATGTCCGCAATCTCAGCGCTAGACAGTTGCCCGGCGTCGAATTTGGGCTTCAGCAGATGCCGGGTCTCCCACGGGAATAGGATCGCTAGCGCCTGCGGGAAGGCGGCTATGTCGGCCCACATTCCAACGTCGGGACCGTCGACCTTTTCTTTGAGCCGCATACGAGTCGCGGCGAAAACGATCATATCGTTGATCTTATCGAGCGTCGCAGACCGCTGGATGAGTGCATCGAGAATATGGAGGCACTCTTTCACTTCCGCCAAACGACGACGTTCAACGGACAGGTTCTTGTTGATGAAGATTTCACGCACAATGTGCGGCGCGCCGTAGGCGGCGTGATGCTCAATGAGTGCTCCACCCTGCCGTTCGATGTAAAGGCCATCGAAGGCGAGCGGATCGCAGTCAACGTAGTGAACTCTCACTTCGTCGCAAAATCCGTGATCAACAATCCACTTACGGACGTCGTCAGGCTCGACCGGCAAATTCACCAGGTCTTCAAAGTCGTGGATTAGGCGACGAATCGGATGCATGGAACCAAGACCAAAGAAAAAGGGGCCCGGCTAACCGGACCCCTGTGCTCTTTTGTCTTAGACCGAAACTTAGAGTCGCTCAACCATCTCGGCCACATTAACCCGCGCGCGGCCGGAACGAGGGAAATCGGTCCTGGTCTCAGCTTGGTTCGTCACCCACGCCTGAACCATAGCGGTGTGGATTTCATCACGAACCAAGCTGGCGGACACAGCTTCACCCTGCCCGCGGAACAGCTTGAAATTCAATAGCTCAGCTCCGCCTCCCTCAGGGAAGAGGAGCTTAGCGAGCTTGTCGCGCTCCTGGGTCATTGTATCTCTCCATCTCTAGGCCTAGGCCTAACACGTAATATCTGAACGGCGGCTAAACCGTGAAACCATCAATGCACACAGCGCCCAAACGTTCAGGCGCGACCAAATGTCGCGCACGGCAAACTGTTTGATGTGAGTGTGAGCTGGCGGCCACGGGCGAAGATAGTGCAATTAATCCACAGTGCAACTTTTTTAATTGACACAACCCCCGATTCGCTGAGGGCGCGAATCTGAATTCGACACTCAATATGTGCACCGCATACGTGTTGACGATCAACCGATTTGTTAAGCCGCTGACAGGCTGCACACCGCCTGAAAGCCACCGCGCAAGTGACGACCTGTCGGAAATGTTGCCGCCGGTTACTGGAGGAATTTCCTAGGAACGAAAGTCTAACGGGCAGGTCTAATGCCAGTCTAACGACCTCATTTTGTTCTCGCCTCGCCTGCGCAGAAGAACAATAAAACCAATGTCTTGGCAAATCCGTCGTGGTAGCTGGAGGCGGGATCGAACCGCCGACCTGTGGGTTATGAATCCACCGCTCTAACCATCTGAGCTATCCAGCCGCACGAAGCGGAGGCGGGCTTATAAGCGCAAAGCGGGGGCGGCTTCAAGCCCGTCCGAGCATCAGATCGAGCACCGCGTCGAGACGTCGCTTCAGGCTTTGCGGGCCATAGTCTTCCAGCACCTTGGCGCGGGCGGCGACGCCCAGGGCGGCGGCCTTTTGCGGCGCGGCGATCAGGCCGGCCAGCGCCTGGGCCAAGGCGGCGGGCTCGCCAGGCGGGACCAGGACGCCGTCGACGCCCTCCTGGATCATCTCGACAGGCCCCGGAATCGCCGACGACGCCACCGGCAGTCCCACCGCCATGGCCTCCAGCAGCACCAGCGGAAAGCCCTCCTGGTAGGAGGGGAAGGCGAAGACATCGCCCGTGGCCAGGAAAGCCGAAACGTCGCCGCGCCAGCCGACCAGGCGCACGCGGCTCTCCAGGCCGTGCTGGGCGATCAGGCTTTCCAGCTTGGCGCGCTCGTCGCCCTCGCCGGCGATCTCGCACTCGAAACCCTGACCCTGGTCGCGAAGCATCGCCAGGGCGGCGATCAGCACGTCGAAGCCCTTCTTGGGGTGCAGGCGACCGGCGGCGACGATGCGCGGGGCGCGCGCGCCATCCTTGAACGGCGCCGCCAGGGCGGTCGGCGGCTTGACGGCGTTGGGCACAAAGTGGACGCGCTTTTCCGGCACGCCCCGCTCGATCGCCAGTTCGGCCAGGTGGCGGCCGACACAGACATAGTGAGTGCGGGTGGTCTCGACGTCGAAGGCCGGCTTGTGCACGCAGATCGCCAGCACCGCGTTCGCAGGCGCGGCCTTGGCCAGCAAGCGGGCCGGGCGCTGGCCGTGGCTGAGGATCAGGTCGGGGGCCGTAGCCCGCACCAGCTTGCGTGCCGCGCCCAACGTGACCGGGTCCCAATCGGTATAGGCCGGCAGGGTCGCCAGCGGCGGGACGCGCCCCGCCTCCTGGGCCGCGACCTTGCCGCCGGTTCGCACCACGCCGGTGGCGACGCCGCCGCGCTCGGCGACATAGGCCTCCAGGATCGGCTGGTAGTCGAGGAACACCTGTTCCAGCCCGCCCAGACCCTTGCCCAGCATGGCGTGCAGGATGGCGGTCAAGGCAGGCTCCGTGTTCAGCGAGGCCGAACCTTCGTCGGGGGCGGGGTTCAAGTCAACGCTTCCTCCCACGCTCACCCGGGATGACAAGCCGGGACGGGAATGACAACGTCGTCACCACCCCCTCCCCAAACGGACAGTCCCCATGCGTCTTCGCCCCCTCGCCCTCGCCGCGCTGGTCCTGTCGGCGTGCGGTCCCGCCGAAACCACGCAGGCCCGGCCCAACCCGCCGGTCCAGACCGCCGCGCCCAATGCGCCCGACCAGAAGCCCGCCTTCCCGCAACAGACGCGGGCGCCCGAGGAAAAGCTGGGCGTCGCCTATCAGGTCCAGACCCTGGCCTCGGGCCTGGAGCATCCCTGGGGCTTGGCCTTCCTGCCGGACGGCGCCAAGCTGGTCACCGAGCGGGCCGGGCGGCTGCGGATCCTAAGCGCCGACGGCAAGCTGTCGCCGGCCGTCGCCGGCCTGCCGGCGGTTTATGCCGAGGGCCAGGGCGGGCTGTTCGACGTGGCCCTGGACCCCGACTACGCCCACAACGGCCTGGTCTACTGGACCTATGCCGAGCCGCGCGAGGGCGGCAACGGCACGACGGCGGCGCGGGGCAAGCTGGTGCTGGGCGCCGCTCCCCGACTTGAGAACGTCCAGGTGATCTGGCGGCAGCTGCCGACCATGGACTCGGCCTTGCACTTCGGCGGTCGCCTGGCCTTCGCCCGCGACGGGTCGCTGTTCATCACCACCGGCGAGCGCTCGATCCTGCCCGGTCGCATGCAGGCCCAGAAGCTGGACGCGGCCCTGGGCAAGGTGATCCGCATCCGTCCCGACGGCGCGATACCGGCCGACAACCCCTACGTCGGTGATCCGCAGGCCAAGCCTGAGATCTGGTCCAAGGGCCACCGCAACCTGCAGGGCGCGACGATCAATCCGTGGACGGGCGCGCTGTGGACCGTCGAGCACGGCGCCAAGGGCGGCGACGAGATCAACATCCCACAGCCCGGCAAGGACTATGGCTGGCCGACCATCACCTATGGCGAGGACTATTCGGGCAGGCCGATCGGCGACGGGATCACCCAGCATGAGGGCATGGAGCAGCCGATCTACTACTGGGACCCGGTGATCGCCCCCTCGGGTCTGGCCTTCTACGACGCCGGCCTGTTCCCGGCCTGGAAGGGCAGCCTGTTCGTCGGCGGGCTCAAGGGCTACCTGGTGCGGCTCACCCTCAAGGACGACAAGGTGGTGGGCGAGGAGCGCCTGCTTTCCGAGTTGGACTCCCGGATTCGCGACGTGAAGGTTGGCCCGGACGGGGCGTTGTACCTAGTCACGGACGAGGAGGACGGACGGGTGCTTCGGGTGTCGCCAAAGACCTAAAGCCTCCCCCACGGGGGAGGCTTGCCTACCGAGGCTTGCCCTTCCGCGCCTCCCACAGCGAGGCCGCCAGCGAGGGCTTGCCCTTCAGCAGGGTCGCCGCCGCCATGCCGGCCATGAACGAGGCGGTGGGATGGGCCTGCATCATGGCCAGCAGGCGCTCGTCCAGCGGCGGCTGACGGTTGCGGGCGATGTGCTTCTTCTGCAGCAAGGCCCAGAGCGTCACCGCCAGGGCCGCCGTCGCCGCGACGATGGTGTAGGCCCAGGCCGAGCCGACCCACTGGCTGAGGAAGGCGAACACCGCCATCGCCGCCGCCACCGCGGCGATGGCCGCCGCCATGATCAATCCCGCCCCGGTCATCAACCGCGAGATCAGTCTGTCGATAAAGTCGTCCAGCATCGCGCCCTCCTGAAAAGCCAAGATTGCAACGCGCGAAGCGGCCGTTGGTGGCAGCCCCTCCTACGCCGTTAGCCGCCGGGCGACCTCCTGGCCGATCGCCAGAGAACTGGTCAGGCCCGGGCTCTCGATGCCGAACAGGGCCATCAGCCCTTCCAGGCCATGGACGTCGGGACCGCTCAGCCGGAAGTCGGGCTGGGGTTCGTCGGGGCCGTGGATCTTGGGCCGTACGCCGGCGTAGTCGGGGACTAGCAGGTCCTGCGGCACGTCCGGCCAGAACTTGCGGATATAGGCGGCGAAGGCGGCGGCGCGCCCCGGATCGACCGAATAGTCGGGGGCCGGCACATATTCCAGATCCGGCCCGAACACCGCTTGGCCGCCCAGGTCGATGCGATAGTGCGTGCCCAGCGCCCCGTGGATCGGCGGCGGATAGATCAACCGCTGGAACGGCGCCTTGGCGGCCAGGCGGAAATAAACGCCCTTGCCGTAATGGGCCTTGGGGATCTGGTCGGCCGGGAAACCCTCGATGGTCGCGGCCACGTCCTGCGACGACAGGCCCGGCGAGGTGACCAGCAGGCGGCAGGTCAGGCTGGCCGCCTCGGCTCCGCCGATCCGCACGGTGAAGCCCCCGCCGGCCAGGGGCGCGGCGCCCTCGAACGGCGTGTTGACCACCACCGCCCCGCCGGCCGCCTCGATCTCGCCCTGCAGGGCCAGCATGTAGTCGTGGCTGGCGAAGACGCCGCTCTCCGGCGACAGCAAGGCGGTGTGGGCGTTGAGCCCCGGCTCCAGCGCCCGCGCCTGCGCCCCGGTCAGGTGCTCCATGCCCTCGACGTCGTTGTCGAGCGCCTGCTTGTAGATCGCCTCCAGCTGCGGGATCTCGCTTTCGCTGGTGGCCACCACCAGCTTGCCGCACTTGCGATAGTCGACATGGTGCTTGTCGAGGAACGCGTAGAGCAGCCGCCGCCCCTGGACGCACAGCCGCGCCTTCAGCGAGCCGGTCGGATAATAGAGCCCGCCGTGGATCACCTCGGAATTGCGCGACGAGACGCCCTGGCCGATGTGGCTCTGGGCTTCCAGCACCGCGACGGTCAGGCCCTTTTGGGAGAGGGCGTAGCCGCAGGCCAGGCCCACGGCGCCCGCGCCCACCACGACGGCGTCGAAATCGAACTCTTGGGTCATGGGAAGGTCACCAGCCGCTGCTTCACCCGCGCGACGCATCCCGGCGCTGCTTCAAGAACTCGGCGAAGACGCGACCGGCGTCCGCGTAAGCCTTGGGATCGATCGTTTCGGTCTCAAGCTCGTCCAGGAAGCTTTCCAGCTTCTCGGAACCGCCCATGATCTCGGCCGCCCGGCGATAGTTCAGCTCGGCCAGTTCGGCGGCGACGGCTTCATCGAGAGACGAGAACTCGCCACGCGCCACGCGCTCTTCCAGATCGAAGGCGTCTTCGGGCGACAGGGTCACCGTGACGGGCGTGGACTGAACCGGCTTGTTCATGCGGCCAGCCTAGCACGGCTCCACGAACGCACCAGACGCCGATCCCACAAGACCTCACGTCGCCAACCTTCATTGCCCTTTTTCGCGAGCCATGAAACCTTGCTCGACAAGGTTGTGGACGTATCGCTCGCGCGAGCCGCGTTCGAGGGAAGGGCATCATGAATTTCGGCGCAGCGCTCGACGTCGCGATCGGCCTGATCTTCGTCTATCTGCTGGTCAGCCTGTTCGTCACCGCCCTCAACGAATACATCTCCAGCTTCCTCAACAAGCGCAGCGAATACCTGCTGGGCCGGGTGCAGAGCCTGCTGGGCGGCGACGGCAGCGAGAAGAAGACCGGCGATTGGTCGCCCGAGATGTGCTCGGTGTGGAACCACCCCCTGATCAGCGCCCTGAAGTCGCACAGCACCACCGAGGACCACTGCACCAAGCGCGGCGCGCTGCTGAAGAACGCCCCCTCCTACATCCCCGGCAAGACCTTCGCCGTGGCCCTGACCGAGACGCTGAAGCCCTCCGAGCAGGCCCATCTGAGCTTCACCCAGCTGAAGGGCGCCGTCTCCGGCATCCAGAACAACGACGCCCTGAAGAACGCCCTGCTGCCGATGATCGACAACGCCGAAGGCAAGGTCGAGGTGTTCCAGCAGAACGTGGCGGTGTGGTTCGACGGGGCCATGGACCGCACCAGCGGGGCCTACAAGCGCTGGATCCATCGCCTGACCTTCTGGGCCGGCTTCGCGGTGGCCGTGGCCTTCAACGTCAATTCCCTGCAGTTGATCGACAACCTGTGGCGCGACCCGGTGGCCCGGGCCGGCCTGGTGGCCCAGGCCTCGGTGACGGCCAGCAATCCGGGCGGCCTGCAGGGCGCCGCCGCCAGCGCTTCGGCGCCCAGTCCTGCGTCCAGTGCGGATGGCCCCAGCGCCTCCGCCTCAGGCTCCTATGACGAAGGCGCTTCCCCCGCCGAATGCGCCTGCGACGGCGAGGAGAAGCCCGTCGACATCTCCCAGGCCCTGCCCATGCCGATCGGCTGGAGCCAGGAGGCGATCTGTTCGCTGGTCCACGTGCCCCTGACCGCCGTGCCGCCCAGCGCCCGCCCCGCCACGACCTGCAAGACGCCCCTGCGCGACGGCTGGAGCATGACCCTGAAGTTCCTGCTGACCCTGATCGGCCTGGCGATCACCGGCCTGGCCGTATCGCTGGGCTCGCCGTTCTGGTTCGGCATCCTGCAGTCGGTCACCAACATCCGCGCCACCGGCGTGAAGCCGGATCGTGCGGACGGGACGGTGCAGAGGTAGATCGAGATCCTTCTCCCCTTGCGGGAGAAGGAAAAACCCTACCCTTCCCACTGGCTCCACAGCGTCGCCGCCTCGGCCTTGGCCTTGACCACCGCCGCGTCCTTGACGTGGCCGTAGCCGCGGATGTCCTGCGGAACCGCCGCGATGCGGGCCGCCAGGGGCAGGCGCTCGGGCGTCAGGCCGCCGGCCAGGCGGTCCAGCGTGACCTCGTAGTCGGCGATCAGGCCGCGCTCCATCTTGCGCTCCTCGGTGCCGCCGAACACGTCCAGCGGGCCACCGCGCAGGCCCTTCATCCGGGCCATCAGCGGGAAGGCGTAGTCGAGCATCCAGCCGCCGAAGGCCATCTTGCGCGGCTTGCCGTCCTTATCCTTGGCGCCGATGATCGGCGGGGCCAGCCAGACCTTGGCCTTGCCGCCCTTGAAGGTGCCGGCCAGCTCGGCCGCGAAGCGACCGTCCGTATAGAGCCGGGCGACCTCGTACTCGTCCTTGTAGGCCATCAGCTTGTAGAGATTGACGGCCGCCGCGCGGGTCAGGGGCAGGCCCTTCTCGTCGCCGCCGTTGGCGACCTCGGCGGCGCGAACCTTGGCCACCTTGGCGGCGTAGCGGTCGGCATAGGCCTGGTTCTGGTAGGCGACCAGATCGGCGGTGCGCTTGGCGATCAGCTCGTCCAGCGACATCGTCTCGGGCGTCGGCACATCGGCGTCGCGCGGGCCCATGGACGAAGGATCGTGAGCCACCTTCCGGCCCAGTTCGAAGGCGGCCAGGTTGGACTCGTAATCAACGCCGTTCAGCTTGATCGCCCGATAGACCGCGCGGCTCGACAGCGGGATCACCCCGCGCTGCCAGGCGAAACCGACCATGATCATGTTGGCGAAGATGGCGTCGCCGAACTGGGTCTCGGCCAGGTGCTGGGCGGGACAGGCGTCGAAGGTCTTGGTCGCGCCCTTGATGCGGCGCGCCATGGCGTTGCTGTCGAACCGCACGTCGCGGCTGGTGACGAAGTCGGCCGTCGGCGCGAAGTCGCTGTTGCCGAAGGCGCTGGTGCGGTCCTTGGCGTAGAGCGACAGGCCTTCCGGCGACGCGGCCACCAGCATGTCGCAGGCGATCAGCACGTCGGCGCTGGCGGCGGGCACGCGGCCGCCGACCACGGTCTCTTCGGTCTCGCCGATCTTGACGTGGCTGAACACCGAGCCGCCCTTCTGGGCCAGGCCGGTCATGTCCACGACGCTGCCCGAGCGGCCATCGACGTGAGCGGCCATGGCCAGGATCGAGGCCACGGTGGTCACGCCCGTCCCGCCGACGCCGGTGAAGATGATCCGGCGCACGCCGTGGAAATCGTCGAACACCGGCAGGGGCGTGGAGTCGGCCGTCAGCGCCGGGGCCTTCTTGGCCTTGGTGCTTTCGGCGCCCTCCAGGGTGATGAACGACGGGCAGAAGCCGTCCACGCAGCTGTAGTCCTGGTTACAGGACGACTGGTTGATCTTGCGCTTGCGCCCGAACTCGGTGTTCAGCGGCTCGACCGACACGCAGTTGGACTTGATCGAGCAGTCGCCGCAGCCCTCGCAGACCAGGGGGTTGATGAACACCCGCTTGGTCGCCTTGGCCATGGTGCCGCGCTTGCGGCGGCGGCGCTTTTCGGTGGCGCAGGTCTGGTCGTAGAGCAGCACCGTGGTGCCGGCCGTGTCGCGCAGCATCTTCTGCACGCTCATCAGCTCGCTGCGCGGGAAGACCTCGACGCCGGGAGCGAGATCGGTGACGCCCTGATAGCGCTCCAGCTCGTCGACCACGATCACCGTCCTGGTCACGCCCTCGGACGCCAGCTGACGGGTGATCTGGGCGGGGGTGAAGCCGCTCTCGGCCCGCTGACCGCCGGTCATGGCGACGGCGTCGTTGAACAGCAGCTTGTAGGTGATGTTGGCGCCCGCCGCGATCGCCGCCCGGATCGCCAGGGAGCCCGAGTGGTTGTAGGTGCCGTCGCCCAGGTTCTGGAAGACGTGCTTCTCAGTGGTGAACGGCGCCGCGCCCACCCAGGTCAGGCCCTCGCCGCCCATGTGGGTGTTGAGGTCGGTCATCGGGTCGTTGAAGCCGGCCATGTAGTGGCAGCCGATGCCGGCCAGCGCCCGTGAGCCTTCCGGCAGCTTGGTCGAGGTGTTGTGCGGGCAGCCCGAGCAGAAGAACGGCTTGCGGGCCTGGTCGGCGGCCAGGCTGACGGCGGCGACGCCGGCGGCCGAGACGCGGTTCAGATAGGCCTGGGCCCGTTCCATGTGCGGGCCGGGCGGCAGGCGGTCATAGATGGCCAGGGCGATTTCGGCGACCGACAGCGAACCCAGCTGCGACAGCAGCGGATGACCCTGCTCGTCCTGCTTGCCGATGATCCGGGGACGGGCGTGGGCGGGCAAGTCATAGAGGGCGGCGCGCGCCTGGGGCTCGATCAGCCCGCGCTTGTGCTCGATGACCATCAGGGTCTCGAGACCGGCGGCGAAGCTGCGGATGCCCAGGGGCTCCAGCGGCCAGGGCATGCCGACCTTGTAGATCGAGACGCCCAGGTCCGACGCCTCCTCCAGGCTGATCCCCATGGCGGTGAAGGCTTCCAGCACGTCCTTGTAGGCCTGGCCCTGGCAGACGATGCCCAGCCGGGCCTTGCCGACCCGGACGTGGTGGGCGCCCAGCACGACCCGGTCGATCCCGTTGACGCGGGCGAAGGCCAGGGCGGCGGGGATCTTGTGCAGACGGAGCCGGCGCTCCTTCTCCATCGGCTGGTCCTTCAGCCGGATGCCGAGACCGCCGGGCGGCATCGGAAACTCGGGGATCACCAGCTTGTGGCGGTCCAGCGAGACGTCGATGGTCACGCCGCTGTCCATGGTGTCGGCCAAGGCGATCATGCCCGTCCACAGGCCGCTGAAGCGCGACATGGAAATGCCGAGCAGGCCGTAGTCCAGCACCTCCTGCACGTCGGCGGGCGAGAGCACGGGCATCTCGAAGTCCTGGAAGGCGAACTCCGATTGCGAGGGCAGGGTCGAGGACTTGCAGGCGTGGTCGTCGCCAGCCACCGCCAGCACCCCGCCGGTCGGGAAGGACCCGGCGAAGTTGGCGTGCTTGAAGACATCGCCCGTGCGGTCCACGCCGGGCGCCTTGCCGTACCACATGCCGAAAACGCCATCGTGCGTGGCGCCGGGGAAGAGGTTGGCCTGCTGGCTGCCCCACACGGCGGTGGCGGCCAGGTCCTCGTTGAGACCTTCCTTGAAAACAACGTCGTGGGCGGTGAGGAGCTTGTTCAGGCGAGCGGCCTGCTGGTCCAATCCCCCGAGAGGCGAGCCACGATAGCCCGAGAGGAAGCCGGCGGTGTTGAGCCCGGCCAGGGTGTCCAGACGCTTGCGATCGAGCAGAACGCGGATCAGCGCCTGCACGCCGGTGATGAAGGCGCGGCCATTTTCGAGCAGATATTTGTCGTCGAGCGTGACTTCTGAGTGCCGCATAGCAAAAAAATTCCTCCCGGGTCTTCCTGCCCGCTCAGCAATATCTTATAGAAACGCGGAAATTGTTTGCCCAAGGTGTGCCCGACTCGGGGCCGCTTTGCGCAAGATCAGCGCGCCAATCACCCTCTGGGGGGAGGAAATCTTGTCCGAACAACTCGACGCCGTGGATGCCAAGATCCTGGATCTCATCCAACACGACGCCGGACTGTCCGTCGCGGAGATCGCGGAGCGAGTCGGGCTGTCTTCCAGCCCGTGCTGGCGCCGGATCAAGCGGCTGGAAGATGCGGGCGTGATTCAGCGTCGCGTGACCATTCTGGACCGCGAAAAGCTGGGCCTGGGCTTCGAGGTCTATTGCACCGCCAAGCTGTCGCTGCCGACCAAGGAAAACCTCGACACCTTCGAGCAGGCCGTCGCCAAGTGGGCCGAGGTGGTGCAGTGCGCCACCGTCACCGGCGCCGCCGACTACGAACTGCGCATCGTCACCCGCGACATGCGCGCGTTCGACGAGTTCCTGCGCGACAAGCTGCTGTCCCTGGGCCTGGTGTCCAACATCGAGAGCCGGATCGTCATCCGCGGCGTCAAGAACTCCACGGCCGTGCCGCTGGGCTTGGTGAGCCCGTATGTGAGCCCGCTGGGCTAAGGCGCGCTCGTCCTTCTCCCCTTGCGGGAGAAGGTGGCCGCGCAGCGGTCGGATGAGGGGTCGATAGACATTTCCGTCGCGATCAGTCGAAAGGCCGGTCACGGCGGTTTTCGTTTGAGAGACCCCTCATCCGTCAGCCTTCGGCCGACACCTTCTCCCGCAAGGGGAGAAGGATCCGCGAGAGCCAGTTTCTTCTAGAATCCCCTCGCCTCCCCCTGCACACTAAGGGCTCAGTTTCGGAGCCTCCCCATGATCGACCTCGTCATCGACCAACGCCGCAAGGATCTCGGCGGGTTCGAGGTCGGCCGAGTGCTGCCGTTCCACAGCCGGCGGATGGTGGGGCCCTTCACCTTCTTCGACCACATGGGCCCTGTCGCGTTCGAGCCCGGCTTCCCGCGCAATGTCGACGTGCGGCCGCACCCGCATATCGGGCTGTCGACCCTGACCTACCTGTTCGAGGGCGAGATCACCCACAAGGACAGCGTCGGCTCCGACCTCGCCATCCGTCCCGGCGAGGTGAACTGGATGACGGCCGGCAGCGGCATCACCCATTCCGAGCGCTTCGAGACCTTGCGCGAGCATGGCGGCCGGATGCACGGCATCCAGGCCTGGGTGGCCCTGCCCGACGGCCAGGAGGAGATCGCCCCGCGCTTCTCCCACCACGCCCGCGACTCCATGCCGGTGTTCGAGGACAAGGGCCTGAAGGCCGCCCTGGTGGCCGGCAAGGCGTTCGGCGCCGAGGCGACCGTGCCGGTGTTCTCGCCGCTGTTCTACGTGCACTGGGAGATGGCGGCCGGCGCCAAGGCCGGACTGCCGGCCGAGTATCCCGAGCGCGCCGCCTATGTCGCCGTCGGCAAGGTCGAGGTCGCCGGTCAGGTGCTGCACGCCGGCCAGATGGCGGTGTTCAAGCCCGGCGAGACCATCGTCTTCGAGGCGCTGGAGCCCTCTACCGTCATGCTGCTGGGCGGCGAGCCGGTGGGGCCGCGCTTCATCGAGTGGAACTTTGTCTCTTCGTCCAGGGAGCGCATCGAGCAGGCCAAGGCCGACTGGAAGGCCCAGCGCATGAAGCTGCCCGACCTGGACGACCAGGAATTCACCCCCCTGCCCGAGCCCGCGCCACCTCCGCCGCCGATGTCGTAGGGCGCCGTTCGGGGCGAAAACCTCGTCCTTCGACAAGCTCAGGATGAGGTTTTTCTTCTGTCCGAGCCCATGGAATGGTCCTCATCCTGAGCTTGTCGAAGGACGAGGACCACGCGCCGACGTCGGATATCGAATCACAGTCTCGACCACTCGGCGCTCGATCTGCTACCGAAGGCGAACACTTGTTTGACTTCGGACCATCATGCCCAGCTTTACCTCCTTCGACGGCCTGAACATCGCCTACACCGTCTGGGGCGATGACCGGACGCGGCCGCCGGTGCTGCTGCACCACGGCTTCGCGGCCACCGCGCGGATCAACTGGAAATACACCGGGATCGCCGACGCTTTGGTCGCGGCCGGGCGCAAGGCGATCGGCATCGACGCGCGCGGCCATGGCGAGTCCGACAAGCCGCACGACAGCGCCTTCTATGGCGAGGCGAAGATGGCGCGCGACGTGTCGGCCCTGATCGACCATCTGGGCGTCCCGAGCGTGGACCTGGCCGGCTATTCGATGGGGGCCATCGTCTCG
>Ga0247731_1000336_pt1 | contig 13171 bp, 8 predicted proteins | sample UWRJL088202R2_FD_180938 | JGI IMG/M metagenome (GOLD analysis project Ga0247731, IMG submission 180938) | Plant litter microbial communities from Arlington Agricultural Research Station in Wisconsin, United States - UWRJ-L088-202R-2 | ecosystem: Environmental > Terrestrial > Plant litter >...
CACGGCATCTCGTTGTTTCCCTGCGCGACCCGTCTGGCTGAGCAGCCGTTGCTGGCCGGACTGAAGCACCTCAATCGCCTTGAACAGGTGCTGGCTCGATCCGAGTGGCAGGACGTTACCTATGCCGAAGGTTTAATGCGTGACAGCAGCGGACGAATCATCGAAGGGGTTTACAGCAATCTCTTCCTCATCAAGGATCAGGCGTTGGTGACCGCTGACTTGACTCGTTGCGGCGTCGCAGGCGTGATGCGCGCCGCGTTGCTTGAACAGGCAAGCGGGATGGGCATCGCCTCCGAGATTCGTGATATCGATGGCATTGACCTGCAGCAGGCCGATGAAGTCTTTGTCTGTAACAGTGTCTATGGTATCTGGCCAGTTTGCCGCTTCGAACAGCTGAGCTGGCCGGTCGGTCCACTCACCCGTAAACTGCAACGCACAGCCCTTGCGCTTCTGGATATCGTTTCGTGATTCGAAAATTATTGCTGCTGCTGGAAACCGGTGTCGTCCTCGCGGGTCTTGGCCTGGGCGTGGCCTACTGGGAGCAGAATCAGGCATTGCATCAACCCCTGAATGTCACCCAGGAACAACTGCTGGATGTTCCGGCGGGTTCGACGCCCACGGGTCTGCTCAATCGGCTGCAGGCCGATGGGGTGATCAAGGATGCATTTTGGCTGCGTCTCTACTGGCGCTTCAATCTCGCCAGCGAGTCGCTGCATAGTGGTGAATATCGCATGACGCCAGGGATGGACGCCCAGGCATTGCTAGCGCTCTGGCAGCGTGGCGAAGTCGTGCAATACAGCGTGACACTGGTTGAAGGATGGAACTTCCGCCAGGTGCGAGCCGCCCTGGCCAAGCAGCCCAAACTCGAGCAGACCCTTGCGGGCCTCAGTGATGCCGAGCTGATGAGCAAGATTGGTCACCCTGACGTTTTCCCTGAAGGGCGGTTTTTCCCTGACACATATCGTTTCGTGCGGGGCATGAGTGATGCCGAGCTGCTTAAGCAGGCCTACAAGCGGCTGGATGAGGTGTTGGATGAGGAGTGGGCCAAGCGTTCTGCTGAAGCTCCCTATTCCAATGCGTATCAGGCGCTGATCATGGCCTCGATGGTCGAAAAGGAAACCGGCGTTCCTCAGGAGCGCGGGCAGATTGCCGGAGTGTTCGTGCGCCGTCTCCAAATGGGCATGCTTTTGCAGACTGATCCGACCGTAATCTACGGCCTGGGTGAGCGCTACAACGGCAAGCTGACGCGTGCTCATCTCAAAGAGCCGACGCCTTACAACACGTATGTGATTTCGGGTATGCCGCCCACGCCGATTTCATTGGTGGGGCGCGAGGCGATACATGCGGCGCTCAACCCGGTAGCGGGCAGCAGCCTGTATTTCGTGGCCCGAGGCGATGGCAGTCATGTGTTCTCCGCCGACCTGGACGCTCACAACGCGGCGGTTCGCGAGTTCCAGCTCAAACGTCGCGCTGATTATCGCTCCAGCCCGGCGCCTGTAGCGGCACCTGAACCTGCTGCCTCAGCACCGGTGGCGCCTACACCCACAGTAAAGCCGGCGACACCTGACGAACCGACACCGCCTGTCGTACCTGACACGGCAACCGACTCGCAATCGGCGCAGGGAGCCGAGCCTGCGGCAGAAGACGTTGCCCCGCAGAGCGAGCAAAGCCCTAAATGAAGATGAATGAGGACTGCCTGTGACCGGCCTGTTTATTACCCTTGAGGGGCCGGAAGGCGCTTTACATTACCTTTCAGAACTGTGTAAACCATTTTCAATAAACGCTCCTTGCTGACAGTGTCAACCAAGATCGTGCCTTTCTCTACCCTTCCTCAGATTCAAGGTCTGCTCACGATGAAGATGAGTGGAGGCCGGTCGGTGGAGGGCAGCGGCTTGACGAATACATTTTCTTCTACCACGCTGTAAACCAAGCCCAGCCCACCGATCAACTATCCAAGTACTAGGAAAACCAAATGCCCAAAGGCTGCCTAATCGTATGCGACGGAAATAACGGGGCGGGCAAGTCTTCGGTCATTCGCGCTATCGAAAAATTCTTGATCTCTAATAACCATCAGGTGCTTGTTACCCGTGAACCTGGCGGTACCCCGATTGGGGAGAAGATTCGTCAGGTTGTCCTGGATCCTGAAACCCCAGAGCTCTGCGATACCACAGAGCTTCTGCTGTTTGCGGCTGCCAGAGCACAACACCTGAAGGAAAAGATCATTCCAGCAATAGAATCAGGGATGATTGTGGTGTGTGACCGTTTCACTCCAGCCACCGTAGCGTTTCAGCACTATGGTAGGGGCATTCCGTTGGACTTGGTGCGCAATATCAACAGCTTCGCGCTTGAGGGCTTTGAACCCGACCTCAACATCATCCTGGACGTGGATCCTGAGATCGGAATGATGCGTGTTGCGTCCCGAGGAGAAGTCCTGGATCGAATGGAGATGCAGAAGCTGGAATTCCTCTCAAGAGCCCGAGATGGATTCTTACAGCAAGCAAAGGAGTCTCCGGGCACGTTTGTGGTGATTGACGCTTCAGAGCCGTTTGAGGTTGTCAGCTGCAACGTCCTCGTAGCCGTTTCAAATCTACTGGCTGAGATTGGGTAGGGCCTGGGATGCGATACCTTCATATGTATCGCGCCCAAACTGTTGCTATAGCAACTGATAAGACGAATATTTCAGCAAGCTATATAAATCGACCCGACTTTGACATGTCGATACCTTTGCATGCGGGCCTGCATTACCTGTTTATACGTGGCGTAGCATTAACTACCTATGGGAAAGGTTATGAACTTCGCAGTGGGATAGACACTTTTCTTGATTTTGTGGCAGATCATAATTCGCGCACCATCTCAAACTTGAGAATAACGTCTCTCAATGACGTAGGTGTTGAAGAGTTCTCCCTTTTTGTAGATTTCATCAGAAGAACGGAGTTGCGGATTTATCTGGCGATCAAGCTTCGCTCTTCACTATCGATAGTAGCTAGGAAGTTTGATGATGGCATGCCTCTCCTGCAATTACCGCGCGTTGAAGAGCCAAAATCTATTCCGACAGAGCCGTTAGGCAAAGATGCCGACCATGATTTCTATGAGGCAATGTATCGAGAAGTTGATATTCTGATAGAAAAACGGCGTTTTCAAGTTTCGGCTAATACTGCTAGGCCGTATGATAAGTGGGAAGTGCGTAATTTATGCCACGTTCTATATTCAGTTAAGCACGGTCATAGAACGGATTGGAAGATTGATCCCTTGCGCGCCGCTGCGACTTTTAAAATGGAAGGGTATCCATTCTATATTCCTGCCAACCATTTTGAATGCATGGAGCGGGATGCCAGAAGTGATCAAATAAGCTCTACTGGGCGTACTCCCTTAGAATTCGTCTTGTCTTGCTGTATGCCAAAAGGGTTCCTGAGAAAGAGAGCCCCCCAATCTATTAGCTATACTGAATTGTTCCAGCTCATGTATCCGACCTCTCAAGATCAGGCTACGCTGGCATTATTCATTCAGCGCCAAGCAGGGTGGAATAAAGAGACGGTGCTGGCGTTAGATAAAGATGATTTTATCCACATGATGTCCGAGGTGGCGCACAATGATATTGTGCTGGTGCACTCGCACAAGCTGAAATCGCAAGGGCAAGGCCTTTCCTATGTAAAACCCAAATTCATTGCCAGTACCAGCAGTAGGTCTGATCCTTATTCAGTTTATAATCTCATCTGTTTGGCAAACGAGTTGTCAAGCAGTTGCAGGTGCTATTTGAAGCTGGATACGAGTCTGCTGGCTGATGATAAACGTCAGAAATCACCGTTTCTATTTCTAGGAGATGCTCGTGTCCCATGGAATGCCTCGGATCGAGTCAAATCACTAGACACCCAGGGACACTGGAATTATGGAGTAAATAACTTGCTTGCAAAGTTGCAGCTTATGGATGAGGGAGTGCCTCTTACCACCGCTGCTGATATTCAAGGCCGTCTTCGGGTGACGTCGTTTCAAAATACACAAAACTCGAACAAGTTTCCAGTTGCTCTTACTGCTCTGCTCTATGGCCACTCAGACCCTGTAACCAGTGATACCCACTATGATTCTTCGGTTTTTGCGATGGCAGATCGCAGAAAACGGTTTCAGGCGTTTCAAGAAAACTTTATCAAAAAGGGTCAGCTTAAGCAGTTCGCGGGGGTACTTGGGCATACTGGCCGGGAACGCTCTGAACTTCCGCGTTTCAGAATTTTTACCATAACCGGCCATGATCGACCTTTATGGGCTTGCTCGGACTGTACTAAGCCTGGATATCCCGGCAGTAAACCATTGCCATCTGGTGTGCGTTGTACTCGTTTGGATAAGTGCAATGGCTGTGACCAATGGTGGGTGCTAGAGGATTCTTTGCCGTTTGTAATGGAACGGCTGGCGACATTGGAGATTGTGGTTGAACAAGACGCTGGATCGTATCCAGCGTACTCTGATGAGATCAATGTGCTTAGCTATGTTGTGGAAAAGCTATCAAGCAAAGCGCTTGTAAAGGATGCGAATGCATACCGGGAAAAATTTGATGCATTGCTTCCTTTGGATCTCTCGTCCTTATTCGCATACATTGAGGATTAAATATGGCCGTTAATGACATTGACGACATTGACGACATTGACGACATTGACGACATTGATACCGATGGCGCTGAGGATGATGGCTTCGATCATTTGATGCAGGAAATTGATCGCGAGGCGCGTGAGGCTGCGCGGGCTTTTTTCGATGACTTATACGACACATCGCATGGCAATCCAAACATGGCCTCAAGAGACCTTGGCGATGCGGACGATGAGGACTCAGTTGATGACCCATTAAATGCTCCGGATTTTTCCGATACTCTACCGGCAGATGGCCAGCGTAAGGGGGGGTTGGAACTTAAACTAGCCGCCAGTCCTTCTGGCAACTTTCCTGTTTCAGTATATTCTGCTTACAACGAGGGACGCTGGCTTCTCAAGCAGGGCGGAGAGTTTAGTGATATAACTGTTCTCATTGATAACGCCCGAGAGAATTTACAATCACTAAAGCGAGCTATTTCCTACTACTTTTTACCTTCCACGAACCCATTTGGTACGATCAGAAGCTTCGTATCCTCTCAGAACTATGCTGACGCCTTCAAATACGTCCAGCGATACGTTTTTGAAGAAAACAAATTGGACGGCACGTTCAATTCTATTTCAATAATCAGCGCTGATATGCTTAATGAAGCGCTTGATGATGCGAAGACGCTGGGTTCTCCACATGCTTATAATATGCTTTTCTTTTATTTTAATTTCTGGCTGGCATTGTCAGCGCAAAAGTTGATTCCAGATGAATTTTGTTTAGATGTTGACGCTTCCGCTGTTGACACCGAAGCCAGAAGGCAAGATGTGATTGAATCAATTAATTCATCCTTTGTCGGCTGGAAACCCTATTCTGAGGAGGAACTCGTTGCGCTATTAGATTACGCTTTCTTCTGGATCGATAAGGCAATTCCTGTTATCGAGAATGTTCAGAGGTTTCTACTGTCAGTACCGGGCACCTTGCGGCGTAACTACTGCCCCTCACAGAGAAACGATCAATTTGAGGCGGCGTTGGACGAAAAGGTGGATGGAGTAGTAATTGTTGGATTCAGGTTGTCAATCAGTACTAGTCGTCGTAAGGCAAAGACGTCCGAAGAGATCCGGGAGTATCACAAGTATTTTTATACCTGGCGACTCAGGTATCAGTACGCAATCGACAAGGTTCGTAATGCTGTTCTGATTCTTTTCTGTTTAATGACGGGTATGCGCAGAAGAGAATTAGCACCTCTTAAATTTGAAGATATTGAAAAAGGAAAGGATGGGGTCTGGCGCGTTTTCTTTGCGCGCTATAAGACCAGTGCAGATCCTAACTACGCTGGTGACGCGGATTATATCACTATTCCTGAATATCTTGGTCAGGCGATTGAATCATATAAGAGGTTGCGGGAGTTTGGCGACAACTATCTAAAAGGATACCTATTTCAGCCCGCGATTGGCTCGCTCGAACTAAATCGAACAAATAGAATGATTTCGAAAGCAGTAAGGGCTGTTGCGCGAGAGACTGGCGTTCCTCGACTTCATATCCATCGTTTCCGTAAGACCATTGCTGAACTTTTAATAAATGAATCCGAAGCTAATATCGACGTCATTCGTATGATATTTGGACACAGTTCCTACAATATGACACTGCGCTACATCGCACGGAATCCATTCTTGGTCTCGTCGGTTGTCGACACCTTGAAGGAGCATTTTGCCGAGGATTTCGTTGAGGTCGCACGTGCCATTCATACGGGAGTCTATGCTGGTGATGCAGCACACAGAATCGCCGGCCAGATGCACAAGCGCCCAGAGTTATTTTCAGGAAAGGTATTAAAAACAACGGTCGTGCAGTATGTGAAACATCTTTTTGAAGGTGGTTCATCTTTCCATATTCAACGTACCTCTCTTGGAACCATCTGTATGACCCAGACATTTAATGAGCATGATCATTTGCCCCCATGTTTGGCAAGCAGTTCGGAGCTTATATTTCCGGTAAAGCCTGATTTTTCTCGTTGTCATATCCATTGCTCCAAGAACGTGATTCTTCAAGGATCCAAAGACGCTATCTTGCACAACCTGAAGTTTTATAGGACACTCATCTCAAATGGTTCTAATCTTACATCAGATGCGTTCAGAGAGCTTCAACACAAGGTGGCAGTGAATGAGCTATTACTCCAAGAACTCTTGGATTCAGCTGCCAAACATGCCGGTGAAGTTGCGAGGCGTGCTGAAGAAGGCGGCCAGTTCAGGCCCTGAATCCTTGGAAATCCAGCGAGGCTACAGCTATGAGCGCATCCGAAACTGAAGAAAGAATAACCGCGATCATTTGTGATCACTTTCTGACAGGTAGTAAAGAAAAGTTAACGGTGAGTAGTGTTTCTGAGCGGGCTGGTATTTCACGTCAGGCTTTTCATAAAACCTATCTCCACCTTAAACCCTTCATCACTGGCCATCGTAACGTTGATGAGCTTCTACTCAGACAAGGGATTGATCCATTCAAGATCATCCTCCAGACCCAGAACCTCGTAAGAAATCTGCAGTCAGAGCTTGCGGAGGTTAAGTCCACTCAAGCAAAAAACTTTGAGGAGTTTGAAAACAGCATTGTTACTTCACTGATGAGCAGTGATATTATGACTCATCGTGCCAAGGAATTGACTGCAGAACTCCGAAAGAAAGCGCTTCATGTTGAGATGCTTAAGCGTGAATTAACTGAAAAAGAGGTTGAGTTAACCCTCCTTACGGTTGGATCACCATCCTCTCCGCCTGTTTTGGCAAAAGACGTCGATATTCAGGTGTTTAAGCCAGATATGGCTGTTGCGCTCGCTGACTTCTCTTCTAGTAAAGATAGGGAGGCGTATATGGCGCGCAAAGAAAAAGCTATTGCCGCCATGCAGCATAGAGTGCTCAAAGTGCTTCGGCAGGGTAAAATCAAGGTCGCGATTTTCCAGGAACGCTATCTATGTTCATTGGATACGTTTGTAAAGCGTAATTTTTCTAAGAGCAAAGTATCTGTCGTTGTGATCAATTTACCCCTCTGCTCACGCTTTGAAATCCGAGAATTCGCACAAGCTTTAAAGGGAGCTTCCCCTCTGGTGATATATGTCCCTTACTGCGACAGCGATGCGGTGATCAATGCACAGCGTGGCTTCCAGTTCGGGCATATTCCGGAATTTGAATTCAAGGCTACGGGCCGAGAACCTTTGCCAACAATTCAGGATGGGTACGACAAGGTAACGGTCTTTAGAATCGAGCAGGGGGATTAAATGATTTCTATTGAAAGGCGCATACTCACCTACCCACATGTTTTTAATTCTCGAAATATTAGGTCGCATTACATACTTATCGCGGTCAGTCATGGTAAGAAGACCTTGCTAAGCCATGCAAATCTCTATTTAGAAGACGTAAGCTCGTCACTCGATACTTCAAATCGTTACTCGAATATTATATCTCTATTTTATCGATACCTTTCAACACTGGAAAAGTATCAGCACATTCCTGTTTCCAGCTATCACTCTCTGGTAGATAATCGAGATCTAAGTGAGTGGCAGATTCAGCGAGAGGTTGATCGAGTGGCTGCTCAGTCGGCCAGCCCTACCACTGACACTATTGTCGAGGACGCTAAAAGGGTTTATGGCTTTTTTGAGTGGCTTCGAAAAAAGGACTATCCTAGCTGTGTTTCTTTTCAGTATACGACTTGGCAGCCGAACTTCAGAGATGAAGAACTTCTCGCCCATATAAAAAAGAAAGCGCTTACTGTTTTGGATGGTCGCGGGGTTCGGGCTCTAGATAAGGAGTATTTTCAAAGTCGCTCATATACGCTACCAACAAATCTTGAGATGAAGAGTTTGATATCGAGCTACGAGGATCCGGTCTATGCTGCTATGTTTAAGCTTTCGCTTGGAACGGCAATGAGACCCATGGATTTATGCAAGTTTCCCTATGTGGGGAATGGGTTGAACTCTCACCTCATGCCTTATGAAAATATGCGCATAGATGGCACAACGGTAGATTATCATATCTCTCAAAGCAAAGGTGCTAAGTCCCGCACCATCATAATTCATAAGCTTGACCTAAAAGCCCTTGATGACCATTACATCCAAAAATATTACGCTCCCCGGGCAGAGTTATACGAGAAGCGATACGGCAGTCCCTGCCCACCCTGGATCTTATTTTTATCGTCACGGGGTGTGCCTATAACACCGAAAATGATTTCTCGTCGTACTGTTGCCGCGAGGGAGCGTGCTCGTAAGGATGATCCGTCTATTCGAAAATCTGTTCGATTCTACGACGCAAGGCATTGGTGGCCTACGATCTTTCTCATCCAACGATTCAAGCACGGATTAAAGGGGCAGATGAGCGAGGTGCGCGATGCTGCTGCCATGCAGGTGATAAAGAATCAGATGGGGCACACTCACCTGATAACCACATACAACCACTACCTCGATCTCGCGAGAGTGGTATTACTCGCTCATGAAGGCTTCGTCAATGAGGTCGCAACCAATCCTTCAAAGACCATTGAGGAGTTTCTGGAGTCTCCAACCTTGCTTTGACCCGTCTAGATATAACTCCAAGTGGATCAAACCTAACTACTGCCCATTGAGCGATTCACCGTCCGAGCCACCACGGCTGCGGATCCGATAGATGAATACCGACCAGCAGACCACTCACCTCAAATCAGCTGGCAGTATGCTACCTTGACTTCTCTTACTGAAAGCAGGGACGATAGCGATGGTCACAGGCAAGTCAATAAACAGTGTTAACAGAATCATCGCGCACTCGCATGGCGCCCGCGAAATGCTTTTCGTAATTGAGCGAGCCAAAGTCGATCAGAGCCTCCAGGCGCGACTGGCGATAGCTCACCTTGGAAAAGACGGTGATTCGATCCTTCCTACAGGGATCGGAAAAATTAGCGAGTTCAATGCTCGCGGCAAGGAGATCAAACGGCGAGATCTCCCGCTTATCAAAAAATCAGTCCCTCAGTACCGGAGCTGGAAAGACTGGCACGGCAACGATCACAGCGGTGTGCAAATCCGAACCATGGACGTATATCCCATCGACTTCGTTCCCCCCCCTATGGAACATCTTTCTTTGAGCGTCATAGATGGCAACGAGTACATCGTGACACGTCGAGTGAAAATTGATGAACCGCCCGCCGCGCTTATTCACCTGGCTAACCTCATGCTTGAGTTTTTCCAGGATTTTGAGATCTTCGACGTTGAACGCCAGCACATTGCAAAAGTGCAGGCACGCCAACTGCAGTGGGATTTGCTTCCTCCTGGGAAGTACCCTTGGAAGAGCGCAGAGGCCATCGTCAAACCCTATCTGGCTGGTCTGCGACCTTCAGAGCAGGGAGTGATCGAGCATCGCATCAGGGAGATTACTCGATTCGAGCCGGATTTCTTTGCCACGGGCCGAGGTGGCTATCAAGGCTATTTCGTCTTTGGCTTTGTCAAACGTGGGATCTATCTCCTTGAGAGCTCACATTTGGATAACGCTACCTATAAATTTGGCGAGGATTGGGAAGTCCTGTCCACCCTGTCCAAGGACGAGATAATCAACGGCGATCACAACCATAAACGTCTGATCCACGATAAAACCTGGGGACGTAAGATCCGTGAGATGCTCGCGTACGCTTAACGTTCTTCGACCCTTTCTCGTGCAGACCGGATAGATGTCTAGCAAGAGTCGGCCTCTAGCGCTTCGTGGCCGTCTCTCAGCTGAGGCTAACGTATTCGTCCAATCGTATCGCAATGCTCGCGGTCGGATTAGCTGACGTCGGCGGTGCTCGTCGTTGGATTAACTGGGCATCTGGTTGCCATTGAACCTTATTTTCTCAAGCACTGCTGACCTCACTTGGAAAGGATTCTATTTTGAAGCTTCAGTTCGCTCGTATCTGTGGTTTTCAGTCATTCGGTGCAAAGCCAGTCACTATTCATCTATCCGGCCTCACCTTTCTGATCGGGCCCAATGGCTCTGGTAATACCGCCACCCTTCAGTCCCTTTGCCACCTCTTTTCGTTTGACCCCAATCAACGGCGATTACGTAAGTCTGGTCTCTCCATTCCACATGATAAAACAGTGGATAACGATTGATATTTCATCAGATGACTAGCATCTCGCACGGATTTGCGGACAATTTCTTCGCTAGCCGGTACACTGTGTTGGCGCTGATTGAAAACTGACCCACCCTGCCGATTGAAAATTGACCCAGGACGGATTGCTGATTTCTGTCCCAGCAATTGTGGATAAGCTTAGCAGCAGTGTTCCGATTAAAGACGCATCAAGCCCCACCGCATGCAGCAGGGCATTTATGGAGCGGATCAAAATGGCTCATCGTCCTCGATATCATTTCCGTCCTTTCGCTTTCGTTCGCGTGTTTTGATCTTTGTCTGGGCAGCCAATGTGCTGTGTTGCAGGCGGTAAGACTCGTTGCCTGTTTCAACGATATGGCAGTGGTGTGTCAGCCGATCCAGCAGCGCCGTAGTCATTTTGGCGTCGCCAAACACACTCGACCATTCCGAGAAGCTCAGGTTGGTGGTGATAACCACGCTGGTGTGTTCGTACAGTTTGGACAGCAGGTGAAATAACAGGGCACCGCCGCTTTGACTGAAGGGCAAATACCCCAGCTCATCGAGTATCACCAGGTCTGTTCGTAGCAGTCCCTGGGCGATTCGGCCTGCCTTACCATCGTACTTTTCACGCTCCAGCAGATTGACCAGATCCACCGTGGAGAAAAAGCGCACGCGTTTGTTGTGGGCCGTAATTCCGGATACAGCCAAGGCACTGGCCAGGTGTGTTTTCCCGGTTCCAGGGCCGCCGATGAACACGACATTCTGCGCGGTTTCAGTGAACGCTAAGCTGGATAGATCGCTGACCAGCCGGGCATCAGCGCTGGAAGCGCTGAAGTCAAAGCCAGCTAAGTCACGGTGCATGGGGAGTTTTGCCATGTTCATCTGATGATTCACCGAGCGCACCGCGCGATCTGCATGTTCCTGCTGAAGCAGATGTTCCAGCAGCCATTTCGATGAAGCCGTCGACGCTGTTCCTTGAGATACCAGTTCTTCCCAAGCACTGGCCATGCCGTGCAGGCGCAGTTCTTTGAGTTCAGTCATCAGGTCACGCATTGCGATTCTCCTCATCGGTCGTACGGAGCCGGTCGTAGCGCGCCGTATTGGCAACAGGCGCGACCTTGAGTTGCAGGCTGGTTTCTACACAGGGAGGTGGTGCGGTGGAGGTCAGGCGGGCAAGGACATTGAGGATGTGATCGGCGCTCAGACTTCCCGATTCAAGTACCAGCTCCACCGCCACCAGCACAGGTTCGAGACCCGCAATTGGCACAGCAGCCAGTACCTGCATCATGATTCGATCACCGTTGGTGTGACGCCTCAGCCCTCGTTTGAGAAGCCGTAACGGTTTTGGCAGATCAGCAAATGGCGCGCCATTGCGCAGTGCACCAGGCTTGCGTTCGATGAGTGGGATGTAGTGCTGCCAGTCAAAACTGACCTGATCTCGATCAAAGAGGCGCTCATGGCTGGCGATCACCGTTTCGTCGGCAATGACCACGATCCGCGAAGGGTACAAACGGCTGCTGACCCACTGACCAACACGCTCGCAAGGCACCGAATAACGATTGCGCGCCACGCTGATCAGGCAGGTGCTAGAGACACGGACGGTGCGTTCCACGTAGCCATCAAAGGCCGTCGGCATCGGCATCATTTCAGCCTGCTCCAGCTCCAGGACTTCTGCCACCGTCAAACCGTTGTACTGCGGATGTACAAGTTCGGCCCAGAGCGTACGACAGCGTTGGCCGAGCCAGACGTTCAGCTCCTCGAAGGTATGGAACATGCAGTTTTGAGCATCGAGCCAGATTCGTCTCCGGCTGTCCTGCACGTTCTTTTCGACGATGCCTTTCTCCCAGCCAGAGGCCACGTTGCAGAAGTCCGGATCGAACAGATAGTGCGCGCACATCACGGAAAACCGGGCGTTGACCGTGCGGCCTTTGCCTTTGTTGACCTTGTCGACAGCCGTTTTCATGTTGTCGTAGATGCCGCGACGTGGTACGCCACCCAACGCTCCAAACGAACGGGTATGGGCATCAAACAGCATCTCGTGGCCTTGGCTGGGGTACGCAACCAACCAGAATGCGCGACTGGCGCACAGCTTCATGTGGGAGACCTGGATACGTCGAAACAGGCCACCGATCAGCAGACTCTCTTCGCTCCAGTCAAATTGAAACGCCTCGCCGAGCGCAAAAGTCAGCGGTACAAAAGCGCGTAAAGACTTGCCTTGCTCACCTCGCCAAGAGCGTACAAACGCCGTGAGCTGGCTGTAGCCGCCGTCGTAACCCTCGGCCTTGATCTGCTCGAGAAGCGCTTTGGCGCTCCTGCGGTTGTGTTTTGGCCGGAACGAATCGGCCTTGAGCGCCTGTTCCAGCGTCTCGTGGAAAGGGCTGAGTTTGTTGAAGGTTGCGCACCGTTGGTACGCCGGCTGAGTGGCTTCGGGCGCTCTGACCCATTTTCGGATGGTGTTTCTAGAAAGCCCGGTACGCTTGGCTATCTGATGCAGCGAGAGCTTGTCGCGGAAGTACATCCGCCGGATTTTCCCCAACATTTCCAT
>Ga0247731_1000342_pt1 | contig 12918 bp, 17 predicted proteins | sample UWRJL088202R2_FD_180938 | JGI IMG/M metagenome (GOLD analysis project Ga0247731, IMG submission 180938) | Plant litter microbial communities from Arlington Agricultural Research Station in Wisconsin, United States - UWRJ-L088-202R-2 | ecosystem: Environmental > Terrestrial > Plant litter >...
AAAGCATCGACGCTACCACCCAAGCTGGCTCGGGAATGGGCGTTCGTATCCGGGCTCGCTCGGACAATGTGAACGCGATCCTGCAATTCACTGACACCGGCTCGACAGCCCAATGGACCTCGCTGGTCAGCAGCGGCGCGGGCGACTTGACCTGCACCACCGGCTTCACCGTAGGAGGAGAGGCTTACGCAAACTCGTGGCTGCGCTCGAACACCAACGGCACGGGCTGGTATCACCAGATCAATGGCGGCGGCATTTATATGAATGAGGCCACAACTGTAAAAGTGTATGGCGACAAACACTTCTACACCGCCGGAACGATCACGATGGGTGCGTTCAACGTCTCGTCAGACCGTCGCTTGAAGTCCAACATCGTGAAGCTCACCGGCGCCAGCGCCATCCTCGACGCGACCAACGTCTACGAGTTCACCAAGCGAGGTAAGCGGCAGTTCGGTGTGATTGCTCAAGAGGTTCGCGACATCGCTCCGCTGCTGGTCAGCGAAACCACCGAGATTCACCCGGTCGATAAGGACCCCATCCTTTCGGTCGATCTGACCGGCTTCATCCCGCTGCTGATCGACGAAGTGAAATCCATGCGCGCCCGGCTGGCGAGGGCTGGTCTATGACGATCCCCACGTCAGGCGCATTCACCAGCGAGACAGTCCGCGCCGAATGGGGCGGCTCCTATCCCATGACCTCCGCAACCGTGGCGGCATGGGCGGGGCTGTCCGCGCCGTGGACCAGTGAACAGCTACGCGGGAAGTCGGCGTTTGGCTTGTCGATCAGTGTCGGCGGACAAACTCAGCAGACGGTCGGCAACAAGTTCATCGTTTATCGTCGCGTCATCACGGCGACCATCACCGGCATTGTCGGAACGCCTAGCTATACGTGGACCAACAACAGCACCTACCACGCGACCTCTATGTCCGCTTCGGGGTCACCAACCGTGACCTTGTCTTTGTCCGTGGACCCCAATGACTTCGAGTCGAATGGTTTCGACAGCGGGACGGTCACTTGCTCCATTGTAAATGGTGACGGACGAACTGCGACAGCGAGCGCAAACTGGTCGCTCGGCTAAATATAAGAACGCGCATTTCTTTGGAACATTATGACTACCTTCACTTGGAAACTTGAAAATTACTTCCGATCTCCCAACCCCATTGATGGTCTTGAAGACGTAATCACCAAGGTCGGCTGGACCGTCATCGGCGACCGCGACGGTGAGACCGCCGGGCGCATGGGCGTGACCGAATTGGATCAGGCCAACGCCGTGACCTTCACCCCATGGGAGGATGTCACCGACGCTCAGGCCCTCGGTTGGGTTCAGGATCGGCTGGCTGTCGAGCCGGGCTTCCTCGCCGAGCAATCCCTACTGGATTACTGGCTTAGCCAGATCGACCACGAACTCGACACCCGCGCCCCGCCGGAAGTGATCTCCGGGCCGAAGGGCGAATGATGGACGACACCGACAACAAATTCCTGTTGGGGCAAATCCTCTCAGAAGTGACCTCCCTTCGCCGTGACTATGAGCGCGTCGCCGGGCTCGAACCTCGGGTCAACAAACTCGAACAGATCGTCGCCACGCAGGCCGAACACTCCGAACAGATCGACGCAATCGACGCTCGCGTCACCAAGCTCGAACAGTCGTGGTGGAAGACGGCGGGATTCATCGCCGCGCTCGCCTTCATCATCACCCTGTTGGCGCCCTTCGTCGAGAAAGTGTGGCGATGAGCAAGGGCAAGACAAAAGGCAAAGCCACCGAAGCCCAACTGTCCGACCTCCACGGCCTGACATGGGCGGTGATGACGGAGGAACTGGAGCGCCACCGCGCCCGCGCGGCTGCTGAACCTGACTATCAGGTCCCCGCACAATTCCTCTCTCAGGTCACCAAGTTCCTGAAAGACAACGGCACCACCTCGGAGAGCTTGCGAGTGGATGACGACAAACACCTAAGCTCTATCTCGGCGCCTATCGACGATATGGACGACGATTACCCCATGAATGGCTTCAACTAAAACCAAAGCGCCGACCAAACAGCCGTCGTCTATCGACCTTCTGAAGTCCGACTTCCTTCGTTTTCTACGTTTCGTCTTCGTCGAGGTTCTGAACCTCCCTGAACCGAGCGCGATCCAAAACGACATCGCCCGCTTTCTGGTGTCGGGCGGCAATCCCCGCAAATTCATCCAAGCGTTCCGGGGTGTCGGCAAGTCCTACATCACGTGCATCTACGTGGTCTGGCGCCTTTGGGTGAACCCTTACCTGAAGGTCGTCATCGCGTCGGCCGACATGCGGGGCGCGCGCCTCAACGCCGCGCTCATCCGCCAAATCATCAACCACCCCGCCGGGGACAATTTCTGGTCCGAGCTACGGACCCGCAAGGATCAGGACGGCAACGCCACCGCCTTCGACGTGGGCGCCTGCTTCGACCGACCCGCGAAGGAAAAGTCGGTCAACGTCCTGTCCATCGGCGGATCGCTGGCCGGTAACCGTGGCCACCTCTTCCTGCTCGACGACATCGAGAACACCAACAACAGCCAGACGGAAGGCGCGCGGGAAACCCTCCGGGCTCGCATCCCCGAATTCATCAACATGCAAATCCCGTCCGAGGATTCCGGGATCATCGTGCTCGGCACGCCCCAGAGCATGGACACGGTCTACAAGGACTTCGGCGACAAGGGTTACGAGGTCCGCATCTGGACGCAGCGCTATCCGCTGGCCAGCAAGATCGCCAACTACGGCGGCAAGCTCGCCCCGTTCATCACCGACAGGATCGCGAAGAACCCGGCACTATGCGAGCCGAACCAAAGCCAGCTTGGCGGGGCGCCGACAGAAAAACGCTTCACCGATGCCTACTGTTTTGAACAGCAAATCGAGAACGGCGCGGGCGGCTACCTGCTCCAGTTCATGCTGGATACGGAACTGAGCGACGCGGACAAATACGCGCTCAAGACCAGCAACATGATCTGCATGGACGTGGACCCGGAGGTTGCGCCCTTCAAACTGACATGGGGTTCGACGACCGATCTCGTCATCCCCGACATCGCCAACTTCGGGTTCAAGGGCGACCGCTACTATCGACCGTTCTACCGCTCCAACGAGTTCGAGAAATACACCGGCTCGGTGATGACCATCGACCCCAGCGGTAGGGGTAAGGACGAGACCTCGTATTGCGTCACCAAGTTCCTGAACGGCTATGTCCACGTGCGGAAGATCGGCGGCTTTCAGGGCACGGGCTATTCCCCCGAAACCCTCGAACGGCTGGCCCAGATCGCCAAAGAGGAACAGGTCAACAAGGTCGTCATCGAAGGCAACATGGGCTCCGGCATGTTCTCCGAACTGCTCAAGCCCTACCTTCAGAAGGTCTACCCGGTCACCGTGGAGGACGTGCGCTCAAGCGGTCAGAAGGAACACCGGATCATCGACACGCTGGCGCCGGTGATGGCCAGCCACAAGCTGGTCATGGACATCACCGTCCTGCGTAACGATGCCAAGGAAACGGAAATCGTCCGCTCGGCGATGTATCAGTTGACCCACCTGACCAACGTCAAGGGATCGCTGAAGTACGACGACCGGATCGACGTGTTGGCGATGGGCGTGGCGTACTGGACGGCGATGATGGCCGTGGACGAAGACCGCGCCGAAGAGCTTCGCAAGGAACGGGCGTGGAAAGAACGCCAGCAGCAGCGCAACCGCGACTTTGGCCGGGCTCCGGTCATGGTCGTCGTCAGCCAGCGGCGAGCGCCGGGGCGTAGGCGTTAGCCCTTCACCAGCACGACAAGATGCATGATCGCCAGCAGGACAAACGGGACGGTGGCGAACACGATCATCATGCGCCGACCTCGGCGGCGCGCGGCCCGCATGGCTGCGACTCGGACTGCTCGGCTCTCGGTGATGTTCATGTCGCGGGCCTGAACTGTGTCTTCGCGAGCGCCGTATGACGAGGCCGCAGGCCAGTCCAGACCCGGCAAATATCAAAGTTCGGCAGGCACTAAAAAAGATCGCCTATGCCTTACCAAACCCAAGATTACTTGGTCTCGCCGGGCTTGACGATCACCTTGTCCACGGCCTCTTCGACGGCTTGGATGACCGGCTTGTGGTCGCGTGTGACAGCGAGGATCACGCCCGCGACGCTCGCCGCGACGGTCGCGATGGTGTCGGCGTGGGCCGGACTGATAGCCAGACCAGCGGCGGTCAACAGAGTGATGAGGCCCAACCACGTCGAGCGTTCGACGAGCCGAGAGGCGATGAATGCAATTAAAGTGTTCATGGACCTATTTATCCGGGGCTGGTCTCGCCAAGTACCCGGTGCGATGCTCTCGACTTCTTGATTCTCTGGAGGCTTGAGCATGGCCGAAGATAAAATGTCGCTGACCGAACTGACGGCCACTGTGGTCGGCGCCTACGTCGGCAACAACACCACCTCCGTCAACGATCTCCCCGCCCTGATCCGCGCGGTTCACGATGCGCTTGCTGGGGCCGGAACGGTTGAAGTCGCGGCGACGGAGTCCGTGTCGAAGCCGACCGCAGGAGCCATTCGCAAGTCGATCACGCCCGACGCATTGATCAGCTTCGAAGACGGCAAGCCCTACAAGACGCTCAAGCGCCACCTCACCACGCACGGCATGACAGTCGCCGAGTATAAAGCGAAGTGGGGCCTGCCAAACGACTACCCGACCACCGCGCCCGCGTACTCGGAAGCTCGCTCGGCCATGGCCAAGGCGTTGGGGCTGGGCCAAGGCGGTCGCAAAGGTAAGGCTGCACCGGCGAAGGCCACGCGGGCGAAGAAGGCCTAAGCTTCTCACCGATATTATTTCATTTGAAATTGGGCGGGATTTTTCCCGCCCTTTTTTATTGCCGATTTTCCATGCCTAAAATCGTTCGGCCTTTTTTGCATCAGGAATTTGATACGCGGGAAACTGGACCGCTAATTCCACATATATAAAACGTACTTCTATAAAACGCACCGCCTTCAATTCGATATGAGGTTTTATTCCTTCGTTTTAAAACGCTTCAAATTGGCTTTCTCAGACTTAGAGATATGTTTGGAGGAATAACTCCGCATATCGAGGGCTTTTAAAAGCGGCTTACGTGGTTGAGAAACTTTCTAGTAGATGTTGAGAACTCACATCCACCTCGTCGCCCGGACCCGGAACTTGGTCTATACGCTATAGAGGGGCTTGTCGCGCGCGCAAGGGCGCCCTATCTGTCGTGGGCGCGCACGCACCCGGCCCCGAGCCGGACGCGGCGGGACGCTCGAAAGGAGGTGATTTGCTTGAGAATACGTTTCGGATTTGATTTCGAAGTGACAGGCGACTGGGTTGCAGCCGCCCGCCTAGTCTTCGGACTTGGTAGTGTTCTAACCACTGTCCAAGTTCTGCTCAATATCTTGTCTTAAACCCTCTCGGGTTGGTCAGGCCTCGTGTTAGCGCACGGGGCCTGACTTCTTATATAGCGCACTTCCTTACGATTTCCACCTTTTCGCTGGTTCAGGTGGCTTTAGTCTCGGATTGGCAGCTTGCCGTCTGGGAAGGCGTTGGCGAACGCCTCCCTCATTATCTTCTGGGTTATCCGGGCGTGGTCCTTCACATCGTAGGGGGCCAGATACCGTTCAAGGCTCGGCATGATGTCCATCATCATCTGGCCGACTTCCTTCCACATGGCCGTGGTTTCGGGATCGGCCTCGCCAATCGCCGCCTTCCATAAGCTCTGAACCAGCGGGTCGTCGGGGGAGATGCCGTCATAGGCCTCCAGTTCGGCGAGTTCGTCCTTCGTCATCGCACCACCTCCGATACCGTATTTCTCCGGTATTGCGGCCCGACGCAACCTTTGCGATCCTAAGTCGTCATCATCTGTTGCGTGAGAACAGCGGATGGCGACAGGCCCGGCGTTGCTTGAGAACAGCGCCGGGTCACCCCTTCCCTAAATAGGGGATGCTCTCCCCACACTTTTCCCAAACTGAACTGACGGTCACCACGACCGGTCTGAAGAACGATCCCGGCCCGAAGGAACTGGCCAACCTCGCCGTCACCGCCAGCCTGCTCGAACAAATCCGCAGCCTGCTCGGACACCCGATCCGGGTGAACTCAGGCTACCGCTCCCCGGCCGTGAACAAGAAGGTTGGTGGCGTGGCCACGTCCGACCACCTGACCGGATGCGCGGCCGACTTCGTTTGCCCGGCGTTCGGTACGCCCTACGAGATTTGCAAAGCCATTGAGGCCAGCGGCATCAAGTTCGGGCAGATGATCCAAGAAGGGTCGTGGGTCCACGTGTCGTGGAAGACGAACGCCCGCCCCCTGCTGACCCTGAAAAATGGGAAATACGTGCCCGGCATCGTTCGAAGCTAAATACTTTTGTCGGCGGTTTTCCAGTTTCCCTCCGACTGTTTTCCTTCCCAATGGTGACTATGGACCCCCGGCTTTCATGAGAGGCCGGGGGTCTTTTTTATGCGTCGTCCGGCGACAGGCCCGCGACATTCAAGACGGCCTCTTCGTCGATGCCTTCGACGTGGGGGACCTCCACGTCTCGAACCCCATCCAACGGGTGTGCAGGGCGGTCGGCCGTGTTGGCCTTCAGGCGCTTCAGGTAACCGTCACCCGTTTTATCCCACGACGGATTGGCCCGCTTCATGTCCTCGATTTCGGCCGCTGTCGGTTCGACCGTGGCGCCGAACCCGCTGCTATAGACCGTGTTTCCAAGGTTATCGAAGCGGGCCGTGAACAATCCACCGGCCATGACCAGCCAGAAATACCGCTCACCGTCATCGACCACGCACCGGACCTGAACGTTCATGCCGGTGATCGCTTCTGAAACCTTTGTGCGGGCGATCAGGCGCGTTTTCTCGTCAGGATCGTTCAGCGCGCCCTGAACCTCCACCACCCGCTTCATGTGCTCTTGCGGGCTGACGGAGCCTCGCGCTTTGAAGAGCGCGGCTTCAGCTTCTTCGCGCTCGATTTCCAGCCGGGCAACTTCGGCCTCGGCCGCGAGCATGCGGGTTTCCATCGTTTTTGATTTGGTCCGCAGGAAGCTTTCACCGGCGGCTTCGGCTTCCTCGTTCTTGTCCCTCATCATCTTGTCGATGGCGGCGAGGCGGCTCACGATCTGGTTCGTGGCTTCCGGCCGTTGGAAAAACTTGTCATCCAGCGCGAGCGGAAGCATTGCCGCCAACGCGGCCCGCTCAAAATTGTTGTAATTGAAATAGACCCGCTGGACGCAGCCCCGGCCGGAATAGCAATTCTGGCATTGCAGGTACTTCCCCGGCTTGGCGCTGCTACGCATCCCCATCTTGCCGCCGCACCCGCCGCAGAAAAACAACCCGCTGAACAGGTTGCTCATCAAGTGGCGCCGAGCGCCGCCGGTCCCTTTCCGCTCAGACATCCGTGACCGCGCCGCAGCGACCAGTTCGGGCGGAACAATCGCCTCGCCGAAATAGCCAACCACCTTCTCGCCCGGTCGCTTCTCCGTCCGTGCGCGAGTGCGCCCCGGCGTATAATCGCCCTCGACGGTCGCCGATTTCAGGATGTCGCCGATATAGGTGTGTTCCCATCCGACCTTGGTGGACTTGCGATGGTGGTATTCGCGCCCCCACGTTGGCTCTTGCCGTTCGTTGAGGGTGGATGCGATCCGGCGAAGGCCAGCGCCATCAGCGGCCATCTGATAAATTTCTCGGACCACACCGGCGCGATATTCGTGCGGGACGATCCGGCGACCTTCACCTTCGCCTTCGACGGTCAGCCAGCCGGGAAGGTGAGCCGACATCACCCGTCCGGTGTCAGCCGCCGCAGCCCGACGACGAACCCATGACTTCTGAAGTTTGTCGCTTATGTTCTCCGAATGGAGGTGAGCCATCCGGGCGTGCATCAGGATTTCGATGATTTCGAACTGGTTCTTTTCGAGGCTGTCGCGGTCGTAGATGCGACCGTCCTTCACGGTGGCGATCCGAAGACCGTGATCGGTCATTTCCTCAAGCCACCGCTGCGTGGTCCGGGGCTTCAATCGCGACAGTCGGTCGAGCGCTTCGACGACCAGAATCGAGCCTTCGGGAATCTCACCGGCGCGGACGCGGTTGGCAAAAATACCAAGCTCCCCGGTCGCAAGGTGGTCGCCCTTCCACGCTGAGACACCAAGGTCTTCAAGCGGCTTTTCGACCAGCGTCCAGTCATTGCGCTCGATGTGGCGCATGCAGTCCGTTAGCTGGCGCTCCTTGGAATCGCCGCGCTCTTGCTTGGTCGAACTGAAGCGAATGTAGAGGTAACAGCTTGTCATCGCTCGCTTATACGCCATGCGCGTAACCGGTGGCAATATGACCATGCTGCCCAACAAGCTGGTCGCCGAGGCTCTGGCGACCAGCGCGATCCCCGAGTTGGCGGGCTACGCGACCGTTAGGCCCGAGGTGAAATACGGTCAGGCCAGCCGGGTGGACTTCCTGCTGACCGACCCCGACCGCCCGCCCTGCTGGCTGGAGGTCAAGAACTGCCATCTGTCGCGCACCCTGCCCCTGGCGGAGTTCCCCGATTGCGTGGCGGCGCGTTCGACCCGGCACTTGGAGGAACTGGCCGCTATGGTCGCGCAGGGCGACCGGGCCGTGGCGCTGTTCGTCGTCCAACGCGAGGATTGCGACCGCTTCCGCGCCTGCGCCGACCTGGACCCCGCCTTCGCCGCCGGCTTGGAGCGCGCGGCCGACGCGGGCGTAGAGGTTCTGGTCTATGCCTGCGAGATGAGCACGGAAGCGGTGCGGATCGGCCGAAGGATCGCGTGGGATCGCTGACCCGCGCCGACATTGAAGTTCTGTGCTATCGTTGCGACATAAGCCCGAACACGATCCGTATTTCCCGGCGCATCCTCACCTCCCCTAGGGCGGACGCAACGGCAGCTTGAGACCAGACGCATGACCCTTGAAGACACGGCCGAGATCGAAGCCGAGACCCGTACCGGCGCGATCAAGATCCACAAGCCTTCGGACTTCGAAGGCATGCGCCGCGCCGGCAAGCTGGCGGCCGAGTGCCTGGACATGCTGATCCCGTACGTCGTGCCGGGCGTGTCGTCTGACGAGCTGGACCGGCTGGCCCGCGAGTTCATCCTCGACCACGGAGCCTTGCCCGCCTGCCTGTTCTATCGCGGCTATCCCAAGACGGTCTGCATCTCGCGCAACCACGTGGTCTGCCATGGCATCCCCGGCGAGTGGGCCCTGCGCGAGGGCGACATCGTCAACATCGACGTCACCGTGATCGTCGACGGCTGGCACGGCGACACCTCGCGGATGTACGGCGTGGGCGAAGTCGGCCCGCGCGCCCGTCGCCTGGTCGAGATCACCTATGAGGGCATGGCCCGCGGCTTGGCCGCCGTGAAGCCTGGCGCGACGCTGGGCGACATCGGCTACGCCATCCAGTCCTATGTCGAGGCCCAACGTTGCTCGGTCGTCCGCGACTTCTGCGGCCACGGCCTGGGCAAGGTGTTCCACGACGCCCCCAACATCCTGCACTTCGGCCGTCCCGGTCAGGGCGCGGTGCTGAAGCCGGGCATGTTCTTCACCGTCGAGCCGATGGTGAACCTGGGCAAGTCGGCCGTGAAGGTGCTGGGCGACGGCTGGACGGCCGTGACCCGCGACAAGTCGCTGTCGGCCCAGTGCGAGCACTCGATCGGCGTGACCGAGGACGGCTACGAGACCTTCACCGCCTCGCCGACCGGCCTGTTCCAACCGGCGATCCTCGGCGCCTAGACTCGACAACCCATAATTGATCTGACCTAATCGTCTCTCGCATGCGGGGGCGCGATGGTCAGCGGCAGATCTCTGAAGGCAACGGGTGTGGCCGACGCCGCGCCGGTCGTTTCCGCTCCAGCGCCCAAACCCCGCCCTACGCCCGCCGCCCATCAGCTGGGCCACCGCGAACGCCTGCGCGAGCGGGCCAAGGCCGGCGGCCTGGTCGCCCTGCCCGACTATGAGCTGCTGGAGCTCTATCTTTTTCGCACCTTCGCGCGTGGCGACGTCAAGCCGATGGCCAAGGCGCTGCTGGCGCGGTTCGGCTCGTTCGGGGCGACGATCTCGGCCTCGATCGAGGAGCTGAAGACCGTGCCCGGCGTGGGCGAGACCGCTGCGATCGACATCAAGCTGCTGCACGAAGCCGCCCTGCGGGCCGGGCGCGACAAGATCGCCAAACGGCCGGTGATCTCGTCCTGGACGGACCTGCTGGGCTATGTCCGCGTCGCCTTGGCCAACGAACCGCGCGAACAGTTCCGGGTGCTGTTTCTGGACAACAAGAACCAGCTGATCGCCGACGAGGTGATGAACCACGGCACCGTCGACCACGCGCCGGTCTATCCGCGCGAGGTCATGCGACGGGCGCTTGAGCTGTCGAGCAGCAATCTGATCTTATTGCACAACCACCCGAGCGGCGACCCGACGCCTTCGCGCCCCGACATCGACATGACCAAGCAGATCGTCGAGGCCGGCAAGGCGCTGAAGATCAACGTCCACGACCACCTGGTGGTCGGCCGTGACGGCGTGGCCAGCTTCAAGGCGCTGGGGTTGTTCTAAGCCAAGCCCGTGAACCTTGGCCGCACGTCATGCGTTGCCGTTTCAGGGGCGTCATATTCGCCAGCCTACAGCTTTGGAGACCGGCATGGATCGGCGTCTTTTCCTCGCTTCAGTCGCCAGCCTTTTGATCCCGACCGCCGCCCTGGCTCAGTCCGGAGGTTTGCCTAGCAGACCCGGCGAGGGCCATGGCGGTTCGGGCGGCGCGGGCGGTCGACCGCCCGGCGGCCAAAGCGGCGGCCAAGGCGGCGCCCCCCCAGGCGGTCAGCGCCCACCTGGCGGCTCAGGCGGCGGCCAACGTCCTCCCGGCGGCTCCAATCCCGGCGGCCCTGGCGGTTCGCATCCTGGCGGTCCTGGTCATTCCGGAGGCGGGCGTCCGCCCAGCGGCGGCTCGCGACCGCCGCCCCGACCGCAACCGCAACCGCCGGGTCCACATCGTCCCGGCGCCGGCCGGCCGCCAGGCTTCCGCCCCGCCCACCGACCGGGCTGGCGTTATCCGCCGGGCTATCGCTACCGGCGCTGGACCATCGGGGTGCTGCTTCCGGGCCTGTTCCTGAGCCCGACCTACTACTACGAAGACTACTGGCGCATGGGCCTTGAAGGCCCGCCATGGGGCTATCGCTGGGTGCGCTACGGACCCGACCTGCTGCTGGTCGAGACACGAACGGGACGGGTCGCGGACGTGATCTACGGGGCGTTTTACTAAGGGGCGATCACCTGCCCTCTACGGACCTTCGGCCGTCTTGCCCCATGGGGAGAAGACGGCCGAAGCGCGACGCCTCCGCCCGTTGCGGGGGCGGACAGACTGTTAAGTGCTCTGGTGGAGGTGAGTTCGCCGACTTCACCTTGACCCCACTTCCCCGATCCCCGAGCTTGGCAACAGTACCTTTTGCTTCGGAGCCAAGATGTCCCGCCTGCTGACCGCCCTCCTCGGCTCCGCCGCCTTGCTCGCCGCCGCTTCTTGCGCCCATGCCGCCGAGCAGACCAAGCCCTCCGAAGTCTCCAAGGCCGACCGCGCGCTGCACGAAAAGGTCCTGACCCTCGACACCCACCTGGACACCCCCGAGCACTTCGCCCGCAAGGGCTGGAGCATCGTGGAGCGTCACACCGTCACGCAAGACGGCACCCAGGTCGACCTGCCGCGCATGGACGCCGGCGGCCTGGATGGCGGGTTCTTCGTGATCTACACCGGCCAGGGCGCCCTGACCGCCGAGGGCTATCGCGAGGCTCGCGACTTCGCCCTGGAGCGCGCCACCGAAATCCGCGAGATGGTCGCGGCCCACCCCGACAAGTTCGAGCTGGCCTACACCGCCGACGACGCCGAGCGGATCAACAAGGCCGGCAAGAAGTTCGTCTTCCAGAGCATAGAGAACAGCTGGCCGATGGGTGAGGACCTCACCCTGATGCAGACCTTCTACGCCACCGGCGTGCGGATGGCCGGGCCGGTCCACTTCCGCAACAACCAGTTCGCCGACAGCTCGACCGACAAGCCGATCTGGCACGGCTTCTCGCCGCTGGGCCTGCGTTGGCTGGCCGAGGCCAACCGGCTGGGCCTCCTGATCGACGTCAGCCACGCCTCCGACGACGTGGTCGATCAGGCCGTGCAACTGTCGAAGGTTCCGATCATCGCCTCGCACTCGGGCGCCAAGGCGGTCTATGACCACCCCCGCAATCTCGACGACGCCCGGCTGAAGAAGATCGCCGACGCCGGTGGGGTGATCTGCATCAACTCGGTCTACCTGAAGAACACGCCCACCAGCCCCGAGCGCAAGGCCGCGTTCGAGGCCCTGGGCAAGCTGCCCGACAGCGAGACCGCGAGCCAGGCCGAGATCGTCGCCTTCCTGAAGAAGAAGGCCGAGATCGACGCCAAGTATCCGCCGGTCCGCGCGACCTTCGAGGACTTCATGGCCAGCCTGACCCACACGCTGAAGATCGTGGGTCCCCAGCACGTCGGCATCGGCGCCGACTGGGACGGCGGCGGCGGCGTAGCGGGCTTCGAGGACGTCGCAGACCTGCCCAAGGTCACCGCGCGCTTGAAGGCGGCCGGCTATACCGACGCCGACGTCGCCGCCATCTGGGGCGGCAACGTGCTGCGCATCGTGCGTCAGGCCCAGGACTACGCGGCCAAGCAGGCGGCGGTGAAGTAGGCGCCGCACCTACCGGATAACATCGTTCTCGGCTAGGTTGCTCGGGCGTCGCCTGGGAGATCTCCGATGGATCGTGTCGCGCGTTGGCTGGGGCCCGTCGCCCTGCTCTGTCTTGGTTTGGTGTTCGCCCCGGCCGCCTCGGCCGCCAGTTTTGACTGCGCAAAGGCCGGCACGCCCACCGAGAAGGCGATCTGCAAGGACCCGGCGGTCTCCAAGCTGGACGAGCAGGTCGCCGCCGCCTTC
>Ga0247731_1000343_pt1 | contig 12896 bp, 9 predicted proteins | sample UWRJL088202R2_FD_180938 | JGI IMG/M metagenome (GOLD analysis project Ga0247731, IMG submission 180938) | Plant litter microbial communities from Arlington Agricultural Research Station in Wisconsin, United States - UWRJ-L088-202R-2 | ecosystem: Environmental > Terrestrial > Plant litter >...
CGCTCAGGCGTTGCAGGCGGCCGGGTCTGCGGCTTCCGTGGACGCCCCGCCGCCGTTCCAGCCTTCTGAATATGTCCTGGGGTCCGGCGATAAGGTTCGGGTCACGGTTTATGGCGAGGAATCCCTGTCGGGCCAGTTCCTGATCGCCGGTACCGGTTTCGTCTCAATTCCGTTGGTGGGCGAAGTCCAGGCGGCGGGCTTGAGCTTGCGGGACTTCCAAGGGGCTGTAGAGCAATCGCTCCGGAATGGTTACCTCAAGGACCCTCGCGTCAGCGCGGAGGTCCTGAACTATCGTCCGTTCTACATCATGGGCGAGGTCGAGAAGCCTGGACAATATCCGTACACCAGCGGATTGACTGTTCTCAACGCCGTAGCAACCGCTGGGGGATTCACCTATAGGGCGAACCAAAAGCGGGTATTCATCAAGCGGATGAATGATCAGGCTGAACGGCCGTTCCCGCTCACAGGCGCCATCGAGGTGGCTCCGGGTGACACAATCCGCATCACTGAGCGTCTTTTCTAGGTGCAAATTTTGCTCAGTTGTCCCTTATCTCAATGAATCATTAGCCTTTAAGCAAACGTCGCTGGATTTCGACCGGTATCAATGTCAATAGACCAGCGACTGGCGCTTGCCTGTCCTGGAGGGTTGAGAAAATGCGCATTAAATCAACGATCTTTGCGGTTTCTGGCGCCTTGCTGTTCGGAGCTATGGCCTCTACCTCGGTCATGCTGCCTGCTGTCGCCGTCGCCAAGGCTCAGTATTCGTCGATCACGGCCACCGAATTGGCCGCCAAGATCGCGACCGTGGCCAAGGACGCCGCGGCCGAGGCCGGCCGTCGCGCCGACGCTCAAGGCATGAACGCCGCCCAGAAGGCGGCCTTCGTCAAGAAATTCACCGCCGATTCGGTGAAGCGCCTTATCGTGGCCGCCAATCCTGATCCCAAGGTTGCTCAGCAAGCCCTGGCCGCTGCTCTGAAGGACGGTGCTCTCCTCGCCGCCCTCGGTTCGGACGGCGCGGCGGCCCTGGCCCAGGTCAGTGCTGACGTGAGCGACGTTCTGCAGCCGGCCGCGGCCGGTCAACCCAACCAGGATGCCGGCACGGGTTCGGTCTGGGGCAGCATTGGCGTGCCTCCGGACACCACGGCTGGCACGGTCGGCAATGGTGACAGTTCGGACTACTACGGTCCCGAGTACCAAGGCTAACGCCAAGCGGGCTGGCGGCGCCGGGCGGCGCCGCCGAAATGACGTGGGGATAAAAATGTCTAAGTTTACCATGCTGGCCGCAGCAGCGGCTGTGGCGTGCTTTGTTGTGGTCCCTGGCGTCGTTCAGGCGCAGGACAGCAACTTCAAGCGCGACCGCAATATTTCGGTCCGCGAGCGCTCGCGCCCGGACTACGACGCCGCGGGGGTCCGCCTGGGCGGGTTTCTGGCCTACCCGAAGCTGACGGCTTCGGTCGAGACCAGCGACAACGTGTATGCGCGGGCGGCCGGTGAGCAAGACGACATCTACTACACCCTGGCGCCTGAGCTGCGTCTGCGCTCGAACTGGTCGCGCAACGCCCTGGGCGGTTATGTGAACGGCCTGATCACGCGCTACACCGATCTGAAGAGCGAAAACATCGAGACCTGGGGCGCGGGCGCCAACGGTCGCGTGGATATCGATCGTTCATCGCGTATCAACTTCAACGCCGACTACGCCGACCTGAACGAGCCCCGCACCGCGCCGGACACCCCCGGCACGGTGACCAAGCCGATCGCCTACACCTCGGCCGCCGCGCGGTTCGCGGCGTCCAAGGAGTTCAACCGCCTGAAGATCGCCGGCGGAGCGGGTGTCACCAAGTTGAACTACGACGACGGCTATACCGCCACCAATGTGTTGGTTGAGCAGGACAACCGGGACCGTACGACCACCGTCGGCAATGTGCGCGGCGACTATGCGATCAGTCCGGCCGCCGCGATCTTGGCCGAAGCCGTGTTCAACAAGCGCGACTACCGGATCGTCCCCGCGCTGCCGCAACAGAAGCGCGACTCCGATGGCTATGAGCTGTTGGTCGGCGGAACCTTCGATCTCTCCAACCTGATGCGCGGTGAGCTTCGTCTTGGCTATGCCTCGCAGGACTACGATTTCTATGCCAAGCAAAGTGGTTTCTCAGCGCATGGCCAAGTTGAGTGGTTCCCGAGCCAGCTGACCACCGTCACCGGCACGCTGAGCCGCACGGTTGAAGAAGGCACGGTAAACTTGTCGCCGGGTTATTTCGACAGCGCCATCGGGGTGCGGGTCGATCACGAACTGCTTCGCAATGTCGTCCTGTACGGCCAGGCCGGCTTCCAGAAGGACAAGTACAAGAGCGTGGATCGCGACGATGAGCGCACCACCGTCGGCTTTGGTGCGACCTACTACGTCAATCGCGTCGTGGGCGTCCGTGGCGGCTACAGCTACCTCAAGCAAAACAGCTCGGGGATCGACGCGGGCACGGACTACAAGGTCAATCGTTTCAGCCTGTCCTTAGTATTCCAGCGATAGTTCTGGGTTACCCATAGAGCGCGCCGTCCCCTTCTCCGGGGCGGCGCGTTGATTTCGTGTTGGAAGGTCGCTTATGGACGCTCAGGTCGATGACACGCTGGGTCAGCATGATTTGGGGGCGCGGGCGCCCTTCGATCTGAACCAATTGATCGCGGCCTTCCGCCGACGCCTTCGGCTCATCGTCGCGGTCGCGGCGGCCGTGTTCGCCTTGGCCATTCTCGTCACCGCTCAGATGACGCCAAAGTACACCGCGACGGCGGAGGTTCTGCTGGATCCCCGCAAGGAAGCGGTGGCCGACATGCAGTCGGTCGTTTCCCAACTGCCGGCCAGCACCCAGGCTGTCGACACTGAGGCTCAGGTCATCCAGTCGCGTTCGATCGCCGAGAAGGTGGTCGCAAAGCTGAAGCTTGACCGTGACGCCGAGTTCAATCCCGACGTCGACACCAAGCCGGGCCTGCTGGACGGCGTGAAGACCTTCATCAAGTCGCTGGCGCCGAAGGCGAGCGTCGACGCCAACAACACCGACCTGGCCCAGCGCAAGCATGAGAAGATCGTCGACGCTGTAATCAAGGGCCTGACCGTCAAACGTGTCGGCCTGACATACCTGATCGATGTCTCCTACACCGCAAAGGATCCGGCCAAATCGTCGATGATCGCCAACGCCTTTGCCGATCAGTACCTGCTGTCCCAGCTGGACGCCAAGTTCGACGCCACCCAACAGGCCAATGAATGGTTGAACGGTCGCCTGACGGACCTGCGGGTGCAGGTCGAGCAGGCCGAAACCGCCGTTGGCCAGTACAAGATCGCCAACAACCTGATGAGCGCCCAGGGCGCGACCCTGGTCGAGCAGGAGATTTCCAACCTCGACCAGCAGTTGGCCAGCACTCGGGCCGAACAGGCCGAGGCCGACGCCCGCCTCAACACCGCCAAGCGCCAGCTCCAGAACGGCAGCACCGGCGAGGATGTCGGCGAAGCCCTGACCTCGCCGGTTGTCCAACAACTGCGCCGCCAGCGCGCGGAGGTCACCCAGAAAGTCGCCGACCTCCAGGGCCGTTACGGTGATCGCCACCCCGACATGCTGAAGGCTCAGCGCCAGCTCGCCGACATCGACTCCCAGATCAAGCAGGAGATCAGCCGGATCATCTCTAACCTGTCGGCGCAGGCTGAAGTGGCCCGTCAACGCACCGCATCGGTCTCGTCCAGCGTCGGCCGGTCGAGGGGCAACCTGGCCAGCAACAATCGGGATTCGGTCAAGCTGAACGAGCTGCAGCGCAACGCCGATTCCGTGCGGCTGCTCTATGAGTCGTTGCTCAACCGCTTCAAGGAAACCAGCGCCCAACAGGGCCTGGAGCAGAGCGACGCCCGCGTGACCTCGCGCGCCCGGATCCCGACCAAGCAAAGTTCTCCGAAGGTACTGCTGAATTTGGCCGCCGGCTTTATCCTCGCAGCGGGCGCTGGTCTCGCCGCCGCCGTGCTGGCCGAACTGCTCTCCAGCGGGTTGGGCACGGCCGAGGAGGTGCAGGATCGCCTGGGCTTGCCGGCCCTCGGCTCGATCCCATCGCTGCATACCACCATCGAGCGGGAGGCGGGCTCCAAGATCAAGGCCGTCGATTACGTCATCGAGAAGCCGCTTTCCAGCTTCACCGAGTCGTTCCGAAACCTGCGGGCCTCGGTGCTGTTCTCCAAGGTCGGCCAGCAGGTGCGGGTGATCCTGATCACCTCGTCCCTGCCCGGCGAAGGCAAGACCACGTCCTCGATCTGCCTGACGCGCACCATGGCCAGCATGGGGTCGAAGGTGGTGCTGCTCGACTGCGACCTGCGCCAGCGTTCGGTCAACCGTATGCTCGGCTTCGAGGCCGAGGTCGGTCTTCTGGAAGTGCTGAACGGCACGGCGACCTTGGAGCAGGCCCTGGTCCACGATCACCTTTCGGGGGCCATGATCCTGCCGCTGGCCAAGGGGGCCTATACGCCCAAGGACGTGTTCGGCTCGGCCGCGATGCACAACTTGCTCAAGACTCTGCGCAATGAGTTCGACGTGGTGCTGATCGACTCCGCGCCGGTTCTGCCGATCGCCGACACGCGCGTCCTGGCCAGCTTGGCGGATGTGGTGGTGGTGCTCGCCCGCTGGCGCAAGACGCCGCTCAAGGCGATCGAATCCACCCTGCGCTTGCTCTCGCCTTCGGCCTATGTCAGCGGCGTGGCCTTGACCCAGGTCGATATGAAGTCGCAGGCCCGCTACGGCTACGGCGACCCGGGCTACTACTACCGGTCCTACCAGAAGTACTATGGCGGCTGATGCCGAAGCCGTGACGCTGACGCCCAGGCCCGTGGCGGCCGCGACCTCGCGGCCCGCCCAGCCTAATGTCAGCCTCATCCTGGTCGTCGGCCTGTTGATGGCCGGCCACCTGGTGTTCGGCGCCAACCGCACCGACGTCGCCCTGGAGTTCGCCGTCCTCTACGGGCTGGGCTTTCTGGCGTTGCGCTACCTGACCCGATGGGGGCGCTCGGCAGGCGCGCGCTGGACGGGACTGGCGGTTCCGACCGTGCTTTTCGCGACCATGCTATTGGCCGCCGGATTGGCCATGACGCCGTGGGCGATCGGTGGACCAAACCCGGTCTGGACCTATGTGCCCTCCGCCATGCCCGCGGCGGTGCTCGACCGGTCGGCCGTCTTCATCGAGATGGTCAAGCTGTGCGGCCTGGCTTGCATGTTCTGCGTCGGGGCGTTGATCGGCCAGGACGCTGAACGTGGACGGCGGTTCCTCCACCTGCTCCTGATCGCCGTGGGGCTCTACGCCGCCTGGGCCTTCGTCTCGCACCTGGCCGATCCGCGCACGGTGATGGGCGTGGCCAAGATCTTCCACCGTGACCGTCTGACGGCGACTTTCCTGAGCGCCAACACCGCGGCGACCTTGCTGGGCTATGTCGGGGTCCTGACCGCAGCCCTGTTGCTGGAGCGGGTGCGCGAGGCCTCGCGCGGCGGCTGGCGCCTGGACCGTGTCGCCAGCGCGGGCGGACCTGCCCTGGTCGCCCTGGCGATCATCCTGGTCTCGGTGATCTTGACCGCCTCGCGCGCCGGCCTGGCCGCGACCTTCGCGGGGCTGGTGATCTTCGCGATCTGGGAGCTGTTCTCCCAACCGTGGCGCAAGCCCTCGATCCGCACCCTGCTGATCGGCGGCGGCGTCCTGGTGGGCATGGTTGTCTTGGTGTTCACGGCGGATCTTGTCTCCAGCCGCCTGGTCGATCTCAGCGCGGATTCCGCGATCCGGCGCGAGCTGTTCGAAAGTCACTGGCGGGCGTTTCTCGCCTCGCCTTGGTCGGGCTATGGACTGGGCAACTTCTACGCCATCAATCGCATGATCGAGACGCCGACCAATTACGGGAACCTCTCGTATGTTCGGGCCGTGCATAACGTCTACATCCAGTGGCTAGACGAGGGGGGGGTGACGGCGGCTGCGCCGATGTTCGCCAGTATCGGATGGATCCTGGGCGCTACGGCCCTGGGAGCTCACCGCCGGCGGCGGATGACTTCCTGGATGCGTGCGCTGGTGGCCGCCTCTGCGGTCATCCTAATCCACGGCGCCACCGACTATGCCTTGCAGGTGCCTTCGATCGCCGCGACCTGGGCCTGCCTGCTCGGGCTGGGTTTCGGCCTGGCCAACGCCCCGCGAGGCGCCCATGGCTGAACGGCGCTGGCTATCGAGACTAACGGGCGGACTGATCTCGATCCTGGCGGTCGGGACGGTGTCCGTAGCGGGCTGCATGCTGTGGGAGCTGCAGTTGGCTGAAAAGTTTGGGCGTGAAGCGCCGACCTGGATCCCGCTTAGCGGCGTCTATGGCGGCAAGGCCCACGCGATCGTCTCGTCGCTGAAGACCGATCCGACGGTCGACCTGGGTCCCGCTCAGGTCGACAGCGAGGCTCAACTGCGCCTGTCGCCTGCCAATCACTATGCCTGGTTGCGACTGGCCTTCATCGATGTCGTCCAGACCGGCAATCTTAGTCCTGTTGGCGTCGGCTATCTGCAGCGCTCGTATGACGTAGCACCTTACGACGCCCTGACCTGGAGGCTGCGCATGGGCTTCGAGACTTGGCCCAGGCTATCCCCCAACCTGCGGGAGGCGGTTGTCGACGATCTAAAGGTCAACTGGAGCACTGGCCGCCGTCGGCGGCTTTACAATGAGCTCCCTAAGACCGTTCGAAATCCCGAGGGCTTGGCTGCGTTGAACGCCGTGTTAGCGGATTTGCGAGTCAAAGAGGCTGAGCGCTGGCGCCAGGAAAAGCTGTCGACAGAGCTCTAGAGGCGAGCGCTCGTCGGCTAACTGTCGATCACGAAAGTCCGCTTCTAGCGAAACGCTTTTTTTGCATCTTCACCGGTATTGATAGCAGGAACTCCCTGGGGGACCTGTGTGTGCTGAAGGTTTTGACCTGCCTGACGACGGAGCATGATCTTCGTCTGGTCGTCGTCGCCGGCCTGATCTGCTTTGCCGCGTGTTTCACCGCGTTCCGCCTCTACTCGCGCATGCGTGGGGCCAAGGGCGTGGTGCGGGCCGCATGGCTGTTGCTGACGGGCCTGGTGTCGGGCTCGGGCGTCTGGGCCACCCACTTCATCGCCATGGTCGCCTACACCCCCGGCCTGAAGACGGGTTACAGCCCCTCGGGCACGCTGCTGTCGCTGATGATCGCGGTGATGTTCATGGCCGGCGGCTTCGCCGTCGCCTCGGCCCAGCGCAGCCGCACCAACGATTTCGCGGGCGGCCTGATCCTGGGCATGGGCATCGCGGCCATGCACTACACGGGCATGTCGGCCTTCGTGACCCAAGGCTTCGTGCAATGGGAGCAGGCGACGATCGCCGCTTCGGTGCTGCTCGGCGTGATCGGCGCGACCGCGGCGCTGCAAGTCGCCGGGCGGGCGCGCACCCTGCTCAAGCAACTGGGGGGCGGCGGGCTGCTGACCCTGGGCGTCTGCGCCCTGCATTTCATCGGCATGGGCGCGATCACCATCGTTCCCGATCCGTCGATCAACGTCCCCGACCAGATGCTGTCGGGCGCGATCCTGACCCTGGCTGTGACCTCGATCACCGGCATGATCATCCTGGGCGGCCTGGGCGCGGTGGCCATCGAGTCCTCGACCAGCCGTTCGGCCCTGGACCGTATCCGCCGCCTGGCCAACGCCGCCTATGAAGGCATCGTCGTGGTCCAAGACGGCCGCATCAACGACGCCAACGCCGCCTTCTGCGAGCTAGCCGGCGCTGAGCTGGACAACCTGCTCCGCGCGCCGCTTTCCAGCCTCCTGACCTTCGACAACGAGACGCTCACCCGCGAGGGCGTGCGTCGCGAAGGCGTGCTGCAACCCACCGACGGCGGCCGCGCCATCCCTGTCGAGGTGTTCTCGCGCCTGATGACGACGGCGCCCGGCAGGAGACCTCGGGCCTGACCGTGCTGGCCGTCCGCGACCTGCGCGAGCGCCGCTCGGCCGAGGAAAAGATCCGCTACCTGGCCGAACATGACGGCCTGACCGGCCTGCCCAACCGCAATTCGCTGCAGGTCCGCCTGGCCGCGGCCCTGGATCGCGTCGAGGCCTCGGGCGAGAGCCTGTCGCTGATCTGCATCGACCTGGACCACTTCAAGGAAGCCAACGACCTGCACGGCCACCTGGCGGGCGACGCCCTGCTGGTGGAAACCGCGCGCCGGTTGCAGGACAGCCTGACCGCCCCGTCTTTCGCCGCGCGGCTTGGCGGCGACGAGTTCATCGTCGTGCAGATCGCCGCCGGCGACCAGCCCGCCGCCGCCGCCGAACTGGCCGGCCGCCTGCTGGAGATGCTGAGCGCCCCGGCCACCTACGAAGGCCAGGAACTGGCGATGGGCGCCAGCCTCGGCGTCTCGCTGTTCCCCGACGACGGCCGAACCGGCGAGGCCCTGTTGGCCAACGCCGACATGGCGCTGTACCGCGCCAAGGAAAGCGGTCGCGGCGCCTATCGCTTCTTCAAGCGCGAGATGGACGAGTCGATCCGCGAGCGCCGGACCATGGCCCGCGAACTGCGTCAGGCGATCATCGACGAAGAGTTGGTCGTCTACTACCAGCCGCTGGCCAAGGCGGCCGACGGTGAGGTGTGCGGCTTCGAGGCCTTGGTGCGCTGGCAGCATCCGGTGCGCGGCATGATTCCGCCGCTGGAATTCATTCCGATCGCCGAGGAAAACGGCCTGATCACCCAGCTGGGCGAATGGGTCCTGCGTCGCGCCTGCGAAGACGCGGTGACCTGGGAGCGCCCGCTGCGCATCGCGGTCAACCTGTCGCCGCTGCAACTGAACCAGCCCAACCTGCCGACGGTGGTCCACGAAATCCTGATCCAGACCGGCCTGTCGCCCAAGCGACTGGAGCTGGAGATCACGGAGAGCGCCCTGTTCAAGGACTATCAGCGCGCGCTGGACAACCTGCGTCGTCTCAAGGCCCTGGGCGTGCGGATCGCCATGGACGACTTTGGCACCGGCTTCTCGTCGCTGTCGACCCTGCAGTCGTTCCCGTTCGACAAGATCAAGATTGACAAGAGCTTCGTTGAGAACATCCATCGCCACGATCGCGCGACGGTGATCGTTCGCGCCGTGCTGGGCCTGGGCCGCAGCCTGGAAATCCCGTGCGTGGCCGAGGGCGTCGAGACCCAAGAGCAGATCGACTTCCTGCGCGGCGAGAACTGCGCCGAGCTGCAAGGCTACGCGATCGGCCGCCCCGCGCCGGTCGACACCCTGTCGGCCTGGACCCTGGCGAGCAATGCCGCCGTCAAGTGGGCGCCCGTAACCGGCCTGCCGCCCGAGGCCGTCGCCAAGAAGCCGCGCCGCCGCAACGCGGCCTAGAAAACAAAGACCGTCGTCCCGGATCGGCGCGCGCTTCTCCGGGATGACGGCTTGATTAGCGCCGCCGCGACATGCCGCCCAGCAGGCCTCGCATGATCTCGCGGCCGGCCTGGCTGGCGATGGTGCGCAGAAGCGACTTGGCGAAGGTCTCGGTCATCGACTGACGGCTTGAGGCGCGTGGACGAGGCGCGGCGCGCGTTTCGCGGGCCTCCTCTCGATCCCGAACCTTGTCGGCGGCCGCGCGCTGGCGCTCGGCTTCAGCCGTGGCGGCGGCCTGACTGGCCTGCTGCTGGGCCTGGGCGGCGCGGCCCTGCAGGACCTCGTAGGCGGAATCGCGGTCCAGCGTCTGGTCGTAGAGACCGGCGACCGGGCTCCTGGCGATCAGGGCCGCGCGCTCCTCGGGCGTCAGCGGGCCCATCCGCGAGGCCGGCGGCCGGATGGTGGTCTTCTGCACCACGCAGGGGGCGCCCTTGGCGTCCAGGGTCGAGATCAAGGCCTCGCCCACGCCCAGGGCCTGGATGGTCTCGGCGGTGTCGAAGGCGGGATTGACCCGGAACGACTGGGCGGCGGCCTTCAGCCCCTTCTGGTCGGCGGGCGTGTAGGCGCGCAAGGCGTGTTGCACGCGTGCTCCCAGCTGGCCCAGCACGGCATCGGGAATGTCGGCCGGGTTCTGGTGACGAAATAGATGCCCACGCCCTTGGAGCGGATCAGCCGCACGACCTGCTCGATCTTCTCCAGCAGCGGCTTGGGTGCGTCGTTAAACAGCAGGTGGGCCTCGTCGAAGAAGAACACCAGCTTGGGCTTCTCCGGATCACCCACCTCGGGCAGTTCCTCGAACAGCTCCGACAGCAGCCACAGCAGGAAGGTCGAATAGAGCTTGGGCGACTGGATCAGCTTGTCGGCGGCCAGCAGGTTGACGTAGCCGCGCCCGGCCACGTCGGTGCGCATGATGTCGGACAGCCTCAGGGCTGGCTCGCCGAAGAAGTGGTCGGCCCCCTGGCTTTGCAGGGTGAGCAGCTTGCGCTGGATCGCACCGACCGTGGCCGGAGCGACGTTGCCGTACTGCGTGCCGATCTCGGCGGCATGGTCGGAGACATATTTCAGCGCCGCCTGCAGGTCCTTCATGTCCAGCAACAGCAGCCCGTCCTGGTCGGCGACGTGGAAGACCACGGTCAGCACGCCCTCCTGCACGTCGTTCAGCTCCAGAAGGCGCGACAGCAGGACCGGGCCCATCTCCGAGATGGTGGCGCGGATCGGGTGGCCCTTCTGGCCGAACAGGTCCCAGAACACCACGGGCGGGGCCGACGGCGTCAGGGTCAGGTCCATCGACGCGGCGCGTTCAAGCATCTTGTCGTTGGGAACGCCGACCATGGCCATGCCCGACAGGTCGCCCTTCACGTCGGCGGCGAAGACCGGAACGCCGGCGTCGGCGAAGGCCTGGGCCATGACCTGGAGGGTGACGGTCTTGCCGGTGCCGGTCGCGCCGGCCACCACGCCATGCCGGTTGGATCGGTCGAGCCGCTGGGTGACGGGGCCCTCACCCAATCCAATCAGGATTTCGCCTTCGCCGATCGCCAGGGTCATACGCAACGTCCTTCACATTGAGGGCTTAACCCTAGCCCCGGCCTTGCGCCGCGCCAATCGGCGCGGTCAATGTGGCGCCAGTCTTTTACGAACACCGAGAGAAAGTGATTCCGCCCATGACCGTGTCCCCGTCGATCACCGGCCGCAACGCCCTGGTGTTCATCGCGGTCATCCTCGGCGCCGCCGCGCTCTACCTGATGCGGGGCATCCTCACGCCCCTGGCCATGGCGGTGTTCCTGGCGGTGATGATCGACAGCTTCGCCCGAGTGCTGATCGAGCGGCTGCCGCGGTTTCCCAAGGCGCTGGCCCTGCCCGCCGCCATCTTCCTGTCGATCGCCATCTTCGCCGGATCGGTCTGGGTGGTGACGGCCAACGGCACAAGCTTCGTGCTGCAGATGCGCGAATACGCGCCGCGCCTGAACGAGGTGATCGCCAAGGTCGCCTCGCTGGTCGGCATCAAGGTGGCGCCGACGATCGGGGACCTGGTCAACCAGCTCAATCCCAGCAAGTACGCCGGCGCGGCGGCCCAGAGCCTGCAGAACTTCGCCTCGAACGCGGTGCTGGTGCTGATCTATCTGGGCTTCATCATCGCCTCGCGCCGGGGCTTCAACCGCAAGATCGTGGCGCTCTATCCGCATCACGCCGAGCGCGACGGGGCCATGCAGCTGTTCCAGCGCATCCGCAACGGCGTCGAGCAATACCTATGGATCCAGACCGTCACGGGCCTGATGATCGCCGTCGCCGCCTTCGTGGCCATGATGCTGCTGCGGCTCGACAACGCCCTTTTCTGGGCGTTCCTGATCTTCATCGCCGCCTATATCCCGATCATCGGCGGGGCCATCGGCTGCATCCTGCCGCCGCTGTTCGCCCTGGTGCAGTTCCCCGACAGCTTCTGGCCCGCCCTGATCCTGTTCGGAGCCTTGGAGGCGATCTTCTTCGTGGTCGGCAACGTCATCTATCCGCGCATGCAGGGCGACAGCCTGAACATCGACCCGACGGTGGTGCTGCTGTCCCTGGCCGTGTGGGGCGCCTTGTGGGGCGTGACCGGCATGTTCCTGTCCACGCCCCTGACCGTGGCGCTGATGCTGATCATGGCCCAGTTCGACGGCACCCGCTGGATCGCCATCATGCTGTCCGAAGACGGTAACCCCAGCGGCGACAGCCTGGACCGCAAGCCGGGCGGGACGAAGCCGGCTGCGCCGAAGAAAAAATCGGCCGCCGAGTCGCCTGCACGACAGAACTCGACCAAGGGGGCTTAAAATCCCCGATGGCCTTCCTATCTAGATCCTGTCGGCGTTCCCCCGCGCCGACCCCGCGCGACGCAGACCGATTTTCTGGAGCGTCCGATGCGGATCCGCCCGTCGCCCCCCGGCGGGCCCGCGCCGTCGGCTTCCCCCCAGCCGGCGGCGCTTCCGTGTCCGGCGGGCCTCTTGAAGTCTTGGTAAGATATTCTGCTCCAATCCCGGTCTGCGGTTGAAACCAGGCCTGAAAGGGCTAGGTTATCGCCAAAAATTCGCGAGGAAATCCCATGGTCGGTGCAAAACTTGACCCCAAGGCCGCCGCAGCTCAGCCAGGCGGTTTGATTTCGGCCTTCGACGCCGCCCTGGGGCAGGGGACGCTCACCACGCCGCAGACCCAGTTCGCCGCCCAGGTCCAGGAAGACTGGTCGGCCGAGGAACTGCCGGGCTTCGATCCCGCCGACATCGCCCACGCCCTGGCCGACTTCTGGCGCTTCGGTGAAGGCGCCTCGGGCGACCTTTCCATCCGCGTTCGCCACGCCGTCCGCGCCGACGGGACCGACCTGAAGAGCGACCTGCTGGAGATCGTCCAGCCCGACCGGCCGTTCCTGGTCGACAGCATCATGGGCGCCATCGCCGAACAGGGATTCTCGGTTCGGGCCATGTTCCACCCCGTCATCGATACCCCGGCTGGCCGCCG
>Ga0247731_1000348_pt1 | contig 12806 bp, 10 predicted proteins | sample UWRJL088202R2_FD_180938 | JGI IMG/M metagenome (GOLD analysis project Ga0247731, IMG submission 180938) | Plant litter microbial communities from Arlington Agricultural Research Station in Wisconsin, United States - UWRJ-L088-202R-2 | ecosystem: Environmental > Terrestrial > Plant litter >...
CGCAGCCGGCCGATATACTCGGCGACTTTATCGGTGACGAATTGCGCGAGAACTTGCCGCGCGCCTTCCAGCAGGTTGCGGCCACTGTCTTCGATGGCATCGATTATGTAGCGATGCAGCACCAGTTTCAGCCCTTGGGGATCGCTGCCATCAGGCTGGTTGCGGGAGGCAACACCAAACAGTTTCTCCGGCATTATCTGCTCCCTCGTAGCCGACTGAACCAGCTCTCACTGGGTTTTTCCGCCCCGGCAGAATGCCGCGCCAGGTTCTCGCCGAGATTGCGCAGCCCGGAGCACAGCGACTCACGGGGCGACAGTTCGAACAGTGGCACGCCCTGATTTTTGGCATTCAGGCGCAGCTCCGGGCTGAAGGGCAGCACCGCCCGTGCCGACATATCGAAAGTCTTTTCCAGGGTTTCGGAATTAGGCGCGACGCTCTTGAGGTAGCGGTCGATGAGAAGTCCCGCGTGCTGCAGTTTCATGCCCTTGCTGCGCCACAGATTCAGCGTCGCCAGATTGCGTCGGCACTCCAGTACGCTCTGGTCGGTGTACCACAGCAGTTGATCGCAATGGCTGACCAGCGTACGCAGGGCCTCGCTGTCCGGCTGCCCCACCAGATTGACCACCACATGCTGGAAGTGCTGACGCAACGCGCTGAGCAACATGTACAGCTCAGCCGCGCTGGACTGCTCCAGCCGGTCGTCCGCCTCGGTATATGCCAGGATGCGCAGGCCCCCGGCGTGGGTGGTGAATGCGCTGTCGATGAGGGTCGCATCGAGCCTGCGCAAATGGCGCAATGCATCGCCGAAACTGAATGACGATTCCAGGCCCAGCAAGGACAGGCTGTCACCCCGAGGCAAGCCCAGATCCAGCAACAACGTGCGCTGCCCGCTCTTCTGCACCACCAGCGCCAGATGGCTGGAAATCAACGCGCCGTCGCCGTCACATTGCGCGCCGTAGAGCATCGACAGCCCGCCGATATTCGGGTTTTGCGCCACTGGCGGCAGGCGTTTGGTCAAGCGCCGCACCAAGCCCGCCACTTCGCTGGAACGCGAACCGTAGGCGACGAAATCCCGGGCACCGGCACGCATGGCGTTGAGCACCAACTGGTTATCCATGCCGTCCCCGAGCGCGACGATGGCGAGCATCGGTTTGGCTTCCAGCGCACCTTCGATCAGCGCGCTCTGCGCCATCAAATGCTCACGATCCAGGCCGATGAAGACCACGCTGGCGAAGGTCACGTCCACCAACGCCAGCAAATCATCAAGGCTGCCAGAGCCGGCGCTGACCACTTGTCCCAAGGGGGCCAGCGCACCCTGCAGCCATTCCAGGTCGGTGGGGGTTCGGGTGATTGCCAGAAACGTCTGGCTCAGGCTCTGGCTCATTGCGACAACCCGCTGCGCTTGTCGAAATTGCCGTTTTCCAGAAAGTACATCCGCAGGAAACTCGGGTCGTAGTTACGCAGTTGCTCGCCTGGCAAGGCAGGCAACTGGGCATTGACCGCCAGTGGTTGGACCAGGTGCGGAGTGACGATCATCAGCAGTTCGCTTTCCTCGCGGTCGATGGTGGAATTGCGAAACAGCGCGCCCAGCACCGGGATGTCACCCAGCCCCGGAAACTTATCCACAGAGGAAGAATTGCGGGTCCGGATCAGGCCGCTGACCACAAAGCTTTCGCCGTCAGCCAGGGAGATGCTGGTGTCGGTGCGCCGCACGTTGAGGGCGGGCACCGTGGTCCCGGCGATCGTAACGCCAGCGCTGTAGTCCAGCTCGCTGACTTCCGGGGCAACCTTGAGCAGGATGCGATCACGGCCCACCACCGTAGGTGTTACGGTCAAGCGCACGCCGAACTCTTTGTACTCGATGGAAATACCATTGCCTTCGCCATTGGGCACCGGCACTGGAAATTCGCCTCCGGCCAGGAAACTCGCGCTCTGGCCATTCAACGCCACCAGACTTGGACGCGCCAGGGTGTACGCAAAACCACTGCTTTCCATGGCATTGAGCATGCCCAGCACTTTGCTGCTGCCGCCGCCCCAGACGATATTGAAGCTGTCATTGTTCAACGGGATCACGGGTTTGGCGGGGTAAATCCGGCCGATGCTGCCCGCGGTGGCATCTGTCACTGAGGGCACGATGCCTGGCGTGACGCCCAAACCAGGCACAGTCCCTGGTCCGCCAAACAGAAAGTTGTTCGAGCCCTTGCCGAAGATCGACGTGCTGGCTTCCTTGAGCTTGGTGCGGTTGACTTCGACGAAGCGAATATCGGTTTGAACCTGGCTGGGCAACACTTCCCCGCCCGCCAACATGACCTTCTCAGACATCGACGCCGAGGCCCGGCCACGGACGAACACCATGCTTTGCCGAGGTGAGGGCGAACACGCGGTCCAGACCATCAGGCTAGTGGTGCCAGGCCCGACGCCGGTCAGCAGAAACCCATCATTACCGCTGACAAGCACGTCGGCGATTTTCGGGTCACCCACTGCCACCCGGGTGATCGCCACTGACGAGCGAATGTCCTGCTGCAAGCCTTGATCGACTTCCATGACCCCCGGCAATGCAGCCAGCGCCGCGCAGTTACTGGCTGCGGCCGAGGCAAATTCGACGCTACCTATTGTCAGAACAAGCGCCCAGAAAACAGGTTTCAGAATCGGCACGTAAGTACTGCTCATGCACTGCATCCTTGCTCAAATCAGGGGGTTTGCTGCGTAACCTGCTGCGTAGCCTGCTGTGAAATTTGCGCCCCGCGAATCACCTCCACCGGGCGCGGTCCGCGAGGTGCTTGCGGGTTGCTTTGCGTGCGCGACGGAGCACCGAGGCTCAATTGGGAAAATTGCAGAAGATCGCGGCGGGTGGTGTCCAGGCGCACAGCGATAGCCTCGTCTTTGCCGGTGTTTTCGCTGGCCCAGTACTGCTCGAGATTTTTTTCCTCGGCACTGCGCACCGCCAGGCGCAACACGCCGCTCTGGGTAGCCAGCATCAGTCGGCTCAGCAACACTTGCGGCACCGCCACCACCACGGTGCGTGCCGTCGCGCGGCGCTGCTCCTGGGCCAGACGCTGCTCAGCGGTCAGGTTCTGTGCCGCTTTACCATCCAGGGTCGGGCCGAGCATGTCGCCAACACTCAGCACCCGTAGGGCGGGCACTGCTGTCTGGCTGGAGCGGTCGGCATTCAAGGCGTCCTGCGGCAGGTAGAGCAGCACGTCGACGTAATCGCCAGGGCTGAGCTGGCCAGCCGCGCCGATCACTTCATCGACGCTAAGGGCCAATGCCCGCTCATTGGGGCGAATCATCCGTGCCAGCGCTCCGCCAGACTCGAAGCTGCTTTCGCCAAGCCAACTGCCGGCACGCAACGTCTGCCAAGTGCTGCGGCCTACTACATCATCAATCGCGCTGAAGCTGCCCGCCGGAGCAACTTTGAGGCGTTCGACTACCAGATCCTCGGCCTTGAGCGCCACATAGGGCGGTATGTCGTGCAGGACGATCACCACCGGTTTGCGCAGAGGATCTTCAGCTGGCGGCGGTGTTACGGCTGGCGCAATTGGCGCTTGTGAAATAGGCGCTGGCACTGCTGCAGGCGCAGGTGCTGGCTGCCGAGTGACAGCCAAACCCCAGTAGCCCGCAACCACCGCGCCAAGTAAAAAAAACACCGCCAGAACCATGGTTAGACGACTGCTCATAAACGCCCCCACTTCACCATTGCGCTACAACTCCAAGCCCAAAGAAAACTTCGCAATCAGGTAGTTATGAACATCTATCGACACGTTATTGAAGGTAGCGTAGCTCTCGAAAAGCGCCATCGTCCTACGACAATTTCATGCAGGGATTGTGTCGGCCGAAGTGGAAACAGCGATATATAACTTTGCGGTTAATACTTAGATACTGTTGTGGGTTTTGGTGAGTGGCGCAATGCTGTCAGGGCGATGGATTGTTTATGCACGACCTGCATTACCCGCGTCACAAGGCGCCAGGAGAAGTCAGATGTTCCTCACCAAAATCAATGCGGGCGCCAAGCGCCTGATTAAAAATAAAGACGGTGCTTCGGCGATTGAGTACGTGATTATTGCGGCCATGGTTGCAATCGTGGCGGCCGCCTTCATCGAGCCGATCGGTGATGCTGTGAAGGCCAAATTCGACCTGATCACAGAAAAGCTTGATGGAACCAAGCCCACCTGAAGCTTGAATTCACTCTCTTTATACGGACCTTGCGACAACTACACGGATGCCTCTGATGGCCAGCCCTACCCGCCAGCAACTGTTGTTAGTGGATGACGATGATGACGCCAACGAAGAGCTGGCGGAATTACTGGAAGGCGAAGGCTTTAGTTGTTTTACGGCGCCCTCGGTCCAACGGGCGCTGGAGTTATTGACCCAGTATCCGGACATTGCGCTGGTGATTACCGACCTGCGCATGCCGGAACAAAGTGGGTTATCTCTTATCAAACGGCTGCGCGAGCATACTTCGCGGGAGCAACTTCCGGTGATCGTTACTTCAGGCCATGCAGACATGGATGACGTCACCGATCTATTACGCCTGCAAGTACTGGATCTGTTTCGTAAACCGATCTATCACGTGCGCCTGCTGGAAACCCTCAATACCCTCTTCCCGATGCCGTTGGTTTATTTGACCGGACGGTAAATCCGTCTGGCTAATCTGGCCCCTGTAGGAGCGAGCTTGCTCGCGATCCAGTGCGAAGCGCTGGCAGAGGATTCGAATTCAAATCCAGTTGAAGGCCGTTCCGACCTTATCGCGAGCAAGCTCGCTCCTACAGATTGCACACGTTCACATACCTGCACTCTCACAACTGATAACTAAAACTCAGCGTATACCGCGGCTTGCGGTTGAGGCTGTCCAGGCCTTTGTCGGACATAGGTTTGGCGGCTTCCAGGGCGATGTTGTAATAGCGGGCATCGCCGAACCGCAGTCCGGTGGCAAAAGACGACAGCTTTGAATCCTCGACCGGCAACTCATTGAACCAGGTCCGTGCCGCATCCAGCACCACGTAGGGTTGCAGCACTTTCACCCAGGTACCGTCGCGGTTGAAGCTGTAGTTGACCTCATACGCCACGCCCCAGCCCTTATCGCCCGACGCCTGATCGGTCGGGTAGCCACGGGCGAAATTCTGCCCGCCAAACTGTGCTCGTTCACTGTCGGGCAAACTGTCATCGCTCCAGTACAGCGCCGCGGATAACACACCCTGCCAGCGCTCGAAGAACTTGTCGCTCTGCACCCCGGAGAGACGCGCCCGGAAGAAATCCAGGTCATACAGCTCATCGTCGGTTTTCGCTCCCAGGCCGTCGATCCCCTGATACACACCGGCACTGAGGATACGTAACTGCGTCGCCGTGGATTTGCGCCAGTCGCCCTCAAAAGCCAGGGCGCGAATATCCGTCTGGTTTTCGATGCTGAGGGGAAAACCGACCACCTGAAAACGGGTCTTGTCATTGACCGCATACAGTCGCGCCCCCGCGCTGAGCCACTCGTCCTGAGCAGCAATCAACGGATGGCTGAAGCCTACGGACAGGCGATCATTCTCCCGATGCTGCTTGAGCTGGATGCCATTCTCCAGGTTGATCCGGGTGCTCGGATCACTGCGATAGCGTGCCCCCCAGACATTCAACTGTGTGCCTTCGGCGTTCAGGTACTGGCTGTAATCCAGACGGTAGTAATGTTCTTTGTCATCGCCAGGAGGGAACAGGCCACTCAAGGTCAATTGCTCAGCCATGGCAGTCTGGGCATTGCTGCTGAGGCCGAGCAACGCCTGGGTGCCGTCGCGATTGTCTTGGGTAAGGCTCAGGCTACTGGTGAATGGCTTGCGCGTGGCCGAGGCGATCAGCGTGGTCGCGCCGTCAGTGGTGCCTGGTGGCGGCGCCTTGGCCTGCAAGGTCAAGCCGGGGACGCGGCTCATCAGCGCGGTATAGCGCTCGAACGTCTTGCGGGTCAGCGGCCGCTCCTGACGAATTTTGTCCACCAGCTTTTGCAGATAAGCCGAGACCCGACCCACATCACCTTCCAGCTGATAGTCGCGGATATAGCCTTCGACCAATACCACCCGCACCACACCTTGATCGAAGTTTTGAGGCGGCAAAAAAGCGTAAGACAACAGATAGCCGTCGGCCTGATAGCGCTGGGTGATGCCCCGCGTGGCCTCGATCAGTTCGGCCAGTGTGACTTCACGGTCCAGCAGCGGTTGATAGGCTGCGCCGAGTTCTTCAAGTGGATAAACACTGCCACCTTCAATGCGGATTTTGCGCACCGCCACCCTGGTATTCATCATCAGTGGCGTAGCGTCAGGCGATCCGGGTGCGGGCAGCTGTACTGAAGGGGTCACCGGACGATAGGCATCCGCGGGAAGGTTGGGAACCGGCAGATTGCGCTGGGCATCATTGCTATTGAGAAAGGCGGGGAAAGTCTCGGCATGAACCAGACAGGACGTCATGGACACACCCAGCACTACGGCGGGGAAACAGGCACGCATAAGGACACTCCATGGCCAGAACAGCAGCGGTATACGCCTATAAAAAAGACAGGGGATCATGTTGATTCCCCTGTCTGAAACAAGCGTAGGCGCTGTTGGAAAAGTCGCTACCCGTGCACTACTTACTTCCGGGAATTCAGCAAACCACCACCCAGACTTCCGCCTAATGCGCCTGTCACACCACCGAGCAAACCACCCACTGCCCCTGTTGTTGCGCCTGTGCCGGTTGCCCCGCCGTCAACCAGGCCGCCGACTTGCGTCACGGTTGCTCCCAGACTGTTGACGGTTGTGCCAAGCGCAGTACCAACAGGATTGTTGCTAACCGCTGCCACGTTATTGCCCAGACCGCTGACTGCACTGCCGACCTGAGCCACCAGGCCGTTGACCGGGGCACCGAGCCCGGTAGCGCCGCCGACCTGTTGCGTGATGCTGGCCACGCCCGATACCACCGGGGTGACTGCCGCACTGATATTGCTGGTCACCGCTGCTACTGGAGCTGCGACGGCGTTGTTGGCTACACCACTGCCGCCAAGCACCGTACCCAGTGAAGCGACAGTGGCCCCCACTGCACCGCCGCTTACACCTGTTGCGCTGAGCAGACCATTGCTGCTGCCCAGATTCAGGCCGTTGCCGACACCGGCCACCACCCCGCCAACACTCTCCACCAGGCCTGCGCCACCGACGCCAGGCAGGCTCACACCGCCGCCGACACCACCGCCCACTGAACCCGAACCTCCGCCGCTGACGGGAGCGCCAGCCAGGAAGCCACCCGCTGCGCCGGCCACATTACCCAGCCCGCCAACCGTACCACCCAGGCCACCGGCGAGTGGGTTGCTGCCTGTGGCACCGGCCAGTTTGCCGCCCACATTGTTCAACGCGCCTTGAACGTTTTGCAGCAGGCCATCTACGGGTGCGCCCAGCCCGGTAGCGGTGCCGACTTTATTGGTAGTGGACTCAAGCATCGCCACCACCGGGACCAGTCTGTCGCCCACCGATTGAGTCAGCGTGCCCAGCGGCCCGTTTGTAGTCGCAGCACTCAGGGTATCGCCGAGCATGGTCACCTTCTGACCTACGCCATCGACCAGGCCACCCGCACCACCGACAACTGTACCCACCAAAGGCACCTGCTCGATCTGTGAAGAGGCAGCAAATCGCGACACGCCACGTCCGAGAGACGAAACGCCGGTACCCAGATCGCCAGTCGCTTCGCCGACACTCGAAAGCGTGACACCCAGCGCATTGCTATCGCTGCCGAGCGTACCGAGGCCCGTGGTCACGCCGCTGCCGACGCTGTTGGTTGCGACGCCCAGGGATGAAATCAGCCCGCCAGCGCCTTCGGTGAGATCGGCATTGCCTGCAATCGGGATCATCGCCACCACGTCACCGACACCTATTACGGCGTCACCCAGCTGGCTCAACATATCGCCAGCGGCGCTTGCGGTTTCATTGAATGAAGTCACTGTGAAACCACCTCCGGTATCCGGATCGGTGCCACCTCCACCGCCGCCGCCAGTACCGCCACCGGTTCCGCCACCGGTGCCTCCGCCTGTTCCGCCACCAGTTCCGCCGCCTGTTCCACCGCCTGTGCCACCGCCGGTACCCGCAGTGCCATCGCCGCCGCCTATGGTGCCGCCAGTTCCATCGCCCGTGCCGCCACCGGTGCTGCTACCCGTTCCTGCGCCGGTACTGCCGCCAGCGCCGCTGCCATCGGCAGAACCGGTAGCGCCCGTTCCGTCAGTCCCAGCGGTTGCTGATGAGCTGTCTACATGACTCTTGGAGCCACCACCGCCACTGCTGCAACCGCTTAATCCGACAGCGAGAATAAGGGTCAACACAGCACCAGCTCTCAACAACGACTGAGTTTGAGTTTTCATGAGCGAATCCATCCACCATCTGTTGTTTTTCAGGCTCCCCGTTGTTGCCGGGGGACAACCCTGTCCATGGCTCAATAACAATCCTTGTTGGCCACTCGATCAACTTACAACTTGGTATTAACCGGATGGATAGAGGTAAATTAGCTTTAAACTAATATTATTAAAATCAATAGGTTAACTGATAAAGATTCGCTTTATTGGTTTATTACACCAAAGTTATATAGTCACAAGATACGACGCATCAAAATCCACAAAACCATCTGAATTAACACTATCTCTGTAGGAGCGCGCTTGCCCGCGATTGGGCCTACAAGCGACATATCTATCAACTGGACGGACGCTATCGCGGGCAAGCGCGCTCCTACAGATATCGGATGTATTAATCCACCACCTCAAAAACCACCCGCGCGGTCTGGCCGCTTTCGTCGAGGACGCTGAGTTCAACGCGACCCAATCGGCTCAAAGTCGGGTTGAAGGTGTCCTGACTCTGGGTGTCGGCCATGGGCACACCATCAATGAACCACCAACGCCGACCCGAGCCACCCAGCGCCGATAGCTTCAGGCGCAGCGCCTGACGGCTGCCCGTGGGCAGGCGCAGGTGATCGCCTTCGCGCACGCCAACAATCGATAAGGGCGTAGCAAGACTCAAGCCTTGCGGCGGGCAATCAGGATCAATCGGCGGCAAGCGCGCTTCCCGGCGTTCGCTACGCAACAGCCAGGGCTCCAATGGCGCGGGCCACAAGGCGATGTCCCGAGCCTGCGCACCAGGGCAATTGGAGGCCACCCGCAGACCTTTTTCATTGACCCAGATTTTCTCCAGCAACCCCAAGCCCAACGGCTGATCCAGGGCCTGCAAAGTCGGCGGCGTGGTGCCGTCCAGCGTCCACGCAAACCGTTGCCGACGGCAGTTGGGATCGCTCTTGCTCATGGGCTGGCCCAGCGGCCAACAAATCGCTGCGACGCCCACGTTGCCCGGCACCGGCTGAATCGGCGCGGCAATGCCCCGCTGGCTGTCTCGGTTGGCCAACACATCGTGAACCTGCAGCATCAGCGGCGCGGCCGACGCAAGCCCGAACTGGCCCGGCACCGGCGTGCCATCCGGGCGACCGATCCATACGCCCACCAGAAAGCGCGGTCCGACACCTATCGCCCAGGCGTCGCGAAACCCATAGCTGGTACCGGTTTTCCAGGCCAGTTGCGGGCGCTGCACCAGCTCGGCGTGGGGGTCGAGATCGGGCCGGGACTGGCCGCTGAGGATCTTGCGAATGATCCACGCCGCGCCGGGTGACATCATCTGCCGGTCACGCAGCGGGGCATCCGGTTGCAAGCGAATGTCGGCACTGCGGCCGCCACGGGCAAAGGCGCTGTAACCGCCCACCAGTTCATCCAGGCGACTGCCGACGCCGCCCAGAATCATTGCCAGATTGGGTTCGGCCAACGGCGGCAATGTCAGCGGCACACCGCCATTGCGCAGTTCGGCGGCAAAGCGTTTCGGCCCATAGGCTTCCAGCAGTTGTACGGCAGGCAGATTGAGGGACATCGACAACGCTGAACTGGCCGCCACTGCACCGCTGAAACCTGCGGCAAAATTGCCCGGCCGATAGTCGCCATAACGACGGGGCACATCCTGCATCAGTGACTCGGAATGGATCAGCCCGGCATCCATCGACAACCCATAAAGAAACGGTTTGAGGGTCGAGCCCGGTGAGCGCAGCGCGCTGATCATATCCACGTGGCCGAAACGCTTGGCGTCATTGATATCAACCGACCCGACATAAGCGCGCACCGCCATGTTCTGCGCCTCGACCACCAGAATTGCGGCCGAAGTACGCTCCGGCAGGCGTGCCCGCCAACCCAGCAGCAAGTCTTCAAGGCGCCGCTGCAAACCGGCATCCAGCGTAGTGCGAATCAACGGTGGGCTGTCGGGCCGATTCAGGCGACGGGCCAGCAACGGTGCAAGGCTCGGTTCCTGACGCGGCGCCAGTAGCAACGGTTCTTCAAGGGCTTCATCGACGGCTGCTTGCGGCCAGACCTGAAACTCGGCCAGACGTCTGAGCACCTTGTCTCGGGCCGCTTGTGCACGTTGCGGATGACGATCAGGACGCAAGCGGCTCGGCGCCTGCGGCAAGACGGCCAGCAGCGCAGCTTCGGCACGGGTCAATTGCTGAGGTGACTTGCCCAGGTACGCCCAACTCGCCGCTGCCACGCCCTGCAATGTTCCGCCAAAGGGCGCGCGGTTAAGGTAAATGGCGAGAATTTCATCTTTGGACAGATGCCATTCCAGCTGCAAGGTCCGCCACAGCTGTCGGACTTTGCCGGGCAACGTTCGCGAATGCGGATCAAGCAGCCGCGCGACTTGCATCGACAAGGTACTGCCCCCGGAGACCACTCGCGCTCCGCTGAGGTTTTGCCAGCTCGCGCGTACCAGCGACAGAGGGTTTACGCCGGGATGGCTATAGAACCAGCGGTCTTCGTAGGTCAGCAGCGCCTCAATGTAATACGGCGAGACCTGCGCGCTGGACACCGGATAGCGCCACACGCCATTGGCATCGGCAAACCGCCACAACGGCGTGCCATCCTCGGCCAGCACCACCCGGGCGAGATCGTCTTTGGGTAATGGCAGCGGCCAGAGGCGGTCGGCGAGCCAGAGCAGGGTAATGAGCGATAACAATGCTGCGGCAAACCAGCGGCCAATGCGGTAAAGCTTTTGTGGGAGCGAGCTTGCTCGCGAAGGGGCCGGTACATTCAAAGGAATTTCCGCAGCCGAGTCACCGCCTTCGCGAGCAAGCTCGGCTCCCACAGGTTCGTTGGCAGCAGTTATACGCTTGTAGATTCGTGACAATATTCCCGGTCTCAAGGCAAAACGCCTTTACACTCCACGGAACTCGCCGCACGAACCGATAGCCAAAGCGAACAGTTGCCTTTTTTCATGACCCTGATCAGGACGCACATATGCAGGTAGAAAGCTTTTTTGAATGGTTGGGCCAGGCGCTGGGCGCGGTGATTCGGTTCATCGTCGACAGCCTGGATTGGTTGTTCAATATCTTCGCGCATGCCGGCGGGAATTTCGTCGAGGGTCTGTCGCGCACGCTGGGCATGGACACCTCGCTGATCAGCATCGCAGCGCTGATCGTCGGCCTGCTGTTTTTGTACTCAGCCATCCGCGCCTTCATGCGTGCCTCGATCATCATGGGCATCATCTGGCTGATACTGGGCTTGTGGTTGCTGAGCTGGATTATTCACTAGACGCCACCATCGGTAGGAGCGCGCTTGCCCGCGATGGCGGTGGGTCAGACCACAAATCAATCGATTGATCTGACGCCATCGCGGGCAAGCGCGCTCCTACGGGATTTGAGTCTTACTTACCCTTCACCACCATCTGCGCAGCCGCTTCACCCAGCGCCTGCCAGTTCGGCCGATACATCGACTCCACTTGCGGCGGCGGTACGCGATAGATACCGGGCGTCACGGCGCGGGCCAGGTACAGCAAGTGGACTGTGTTGTAGCCATTCAGATCCAGCGCTGCCACGTAGCGATCACCGCGATACTCCTGATGCTTGATCCCGGCGTTCTCCATGGAAACCCGCCACTCTTTGACTGAATCACTGGCGTCTTGCAGGCTCGCAGCGCTCTGAGCCAGGTTCTGGTTTTCCAGCTCCAGACCGGCTGGCAACAGATCCACCACCAAAGCATCCGGCACCCGCTGCTGGGCTTTGACTTCAATATGGACCAGCAACAACTGCCCGCTTTTCAGCGCACCGATCTGTGCCGGCTCGCCATCCAGGCTCAGGTACTCGCGACGGATGCTCAGGTTTTCACCCCCGGCGGCTGGCGGCTGGGTCGGATAACCCGAGATCGTGAGTTGCTGATACAAGGTCTCGCCACCCTGGTTCTGCACGGTCAAGGGCGAAGCCAGCAGCGGGCCGTCGAGTTTGAGGCCCGGCTGATCGTTGCTGATGTCACGACTTTGCGAACCGGCACTGAGGGTCGCCGCCCATTTACTTTCCGGTTTACCCAGCAAGCCACGGCCCGCGAGGAACAGCGCGTTACGCTCCTGAGTGGACAGATAACGGTTGGCCGCGACCTCATCCGCCAGAGCAAACAGACGCTGATCGCGTTTGTCTGCCGCCAGGTTGTTCTCTTCCAGCAGTGACAGGATCAAGGCCTGATCGCGCAGCGGGCTGCCGTAATCGGCCAGCCATTCGTTGCCTTTGCGACTGGCCGCCAACCCGGCCTGCATGGCCTGATCGGCGCGGGGTTTGTCGCCCATTTTTTCCAGCGCCACCGACAGCTGCACCAATGGCAAGCCAGAACGTGCATCGGTGCGACGATCAAACAGGCTGCGCAACGCACCCAGCGGCGCTTGCTGGCTGCGAGACAATACCAACCCGGCGTAAGCCTGGACCGCAAAGCGGGTGTGCTCCGCGTTCTGGCTGTAGCTGACTTCCACCAGATT
>Ga0247731_1000349_pt1 | contig 12801 bp, 11 predicted proteins | sample UWRJL088202R2_FD_180938 | JGI IMG/M metagenome (GOLD analysis project Ga0247731, IMG submission 180938) | Plant litter microbial communities from Arlington Agricultural Research Station in Wisconsin, United States - UWRJ-L088-202R-2 | ecosystem: Environmental > Terrestrial > Plant litter >...
CCATGGCGATGGACGGGCGGAAGCCGAGGGTGCGCGTGGCGGAGAAGATGCCCCACGCCATCATCTCAGGGAGATTGCCGACGGGGTCCTTCTGCCACTTCGACCAGCGGTCGGGCGACATCTTGAACGGGACGAAGTTCGTCATCCTCCCGTCCGGCAGGACAGACGAGGAGCCTCCGACAGCACCGCCATCCTTGAAGGCTTGGAGCCCGGCCCGGTAGGCCTCGGATAGCGAGCCGCTGAGACCGGCCGCGTAGGCGTGAGCCTCGCGGAAGGTGACGCGGTCGGCGCTGCCTGTGACGGTGGAGCGCATGGCTCCGAACCCGGCGGCGACGTAGCGTTCGGCGGTGTTCAGCGCGACGAACGACACCGAACCCAGGACGTTGCGGACGAATGACTTCGGCGCAGACAGCAGGCCGCCCGTGATCAGGTAGCCAGCGTAGTCGGTCAGGCCGATCTCGCGGGCCTTCCTGATCTCGTTCTTGAGACCGGCGCTGCCCTTCTTCCGGTAGATGCCCGACATGCGGTCGAGGATCGGGCCGAGCTTGGAGGCGTCGAAGTCCTCGCCGCTGCCCATGGCCTCGCGCATGAAGTCGAGCGCGGCCTCCATATCGTTGACGGCGCGGCGCTTCTGCCGGGCCATCTTCAGGACGTTGAGCGCGCGGCCGACCTCCGAAGAGGCGCCTGCCGCCATGGCGTCCATGAGGGTGGCCTCTTGGACACCTGCGGCCAGCTTGGCGACGTCTTCAGGCAGGACCCGGCCGTCGGCCACCCGCGCCTTCATGGCGTTGATGTGCTTCACCAGGTTGTCGGCGTGGCTGTCCGCGATGGACTGCAGGGCCACCAGTTTGGCGGCGATCCCGGCCTCGCCGTTCGCCCCCACGATCTGGCCGTGGGCGGTGACGACGTTCGACAGCTTGGTGCCGAAGGTCTTGGCGGCGGCGTTGACCGCGTCCCAGCTCTTGCTGGCCTTCCCGGCGTGGTCGTAGGTCTCCTTGAAGAACGCCTGGAGAGACGCTTCGAGGTCCATGAACTCGTCGGGGTTCGACGACAGGCGGTCCCAGTCGATCCAGTCGGGATTGACGCGGGCGTGGTGGCCGTCGCCCAGCATCCGGGGCGCACCGCGAGCGATCCACTGGCCGAAGGCCTGGGCGTGCTCGGGCTTAATGGTCCGGCGGAGCGTTTCTAGGTGAGCAGCAGCAGCCAGCTTGCGAGTTGGAGAGCCATCGGTAGCCCAGTCGACTGCGTCCCAAGGGTCTCGGTCGGTCGAGGCTTTGGCGTCGCCTGGATTGGCTTCGGCACCGGGGCCGCTGGCATTATCGGCCGAGCCGGTCTTGGCTTCGGGCGACTCCCTGGCGGGCTCAAGCTGGCTCCCCGGCTCCACCGGTCGGGCGTGGGCATTGTCATTGGCAGGCCTCAAGTCAGGCAGCTCGTGCGTCGTGAGCGCGGGCTTGCTGATGATGTCGGCGGCGTCCAGCTCCGCCTTGAAGTGGGCGTCGAGCGGAGCGTCGGGGTGGATGTCGTCGGCCGGGATCGGCAGCTTGCCTCGGCGAGCGCGGAGGGCGGCACCAGCGACTTCGCCCAGGCCGGTGAACAGGCCCCCGGCGGCGGCCGAGGCGGCGGTCTGCTTCAGGTCGATGTCGTCCTGTAGGCCCGCATCCATCGCGAAGGACTGACCCATCAGGTCGGTGCCCCCGGCAAGACCAGCCTGGACGAGGACACGGCCGAGGACGGTCTCGCCCCCGGTGACGTAGGAGGCCGGGTCTAGCGCCGTCCCGCCGAGCACGCCGGTTAGGGCGGCAGCGCCGTGGGCGGTCTTACCGAGGAGCCCACCGTCCGCCTTGTAGAACGGATCAGCCTTTGACTTCGCAGCGAACTCGGCGCGGCGCTGGCGCTCGGTTTCGAGGACGTGTTCACGGGCACCCGGCGCGTAGAGGTCGGACGTGATGCCTGCCAAGGCGAAGCCTGCGCCAGCTCCCGACAGTGCGGGGTTGTTGGCGACGGCGTCGTCGGCCGCCTTGTGGAGCAGGCCACCGATAGTCTTCGGGGTCGCGGGCTGGGGGCGGGGGTGAACCGGTTTGCCCTGCACGGCGTCGAACAGATCGACGAACCTGTCGGTCATGTCCTGCGCCTGGATCAGCGGCTGGAAGATCGGCTTGATGCCGAGCAGTGGGTTGGTAAAGCGCGACCGAGCGAACTCGGCGCTCGCCGAGGTGCTCGCGGTGTTCAGCAGGTTGTCGCTGAAGCGTTCCCAAGCGGAGCGCTTACGGCCCGCACCGGTCTTGTCCATGGCGTAGGCCACGGCGCTGGTGCGGGCCGCTTGGGTGTCCTTACCCTTGCCATAGGCACGGTCGAGGACCCGCTTGATGACGTCCTGTGAGGTCCCATCGGGGAACTCGTGGACAACCCCATCGGGGCCTTCGACGGTGATGCTCATGGCTTACTTCAGGTTCCCGTTGCTGTCGTACTTGAGGGTGGTCTTCTTGGCCCCCGTGGTGGGGGCAGGTGGTTTGGCGAGGCCCTGGACACGCGGACCCCAGACCTTCGAGACGGCGTCGGCCGCAGCGGTCGGACTCTCGCCCTTGGACACGCGGGCTCGCCACTCGGCCTTGGCCTGGATGAACATGCGGGCGCTGTCGGGATCGGTGATGCCCTCGTCGCTCTCCACAGGGAGGAGCTTGCCGAGCAGCCACTTGCCGTCGGCGACGGAGTCAGGGTCGTTGCCGCCCCGGCGTGCCTCGGCCGCCGTCATGCTGTCGTGGGCGGTGGCGGTCATCAGGCCGACGTAGGCCTTCTTCGCGGCCAGCCCGGTGCCCAGCTTTCCCGAGTTGTAGGCCTGGGTGGCCTGGGCGCGGATGGTGGCGTAGTTCGGGTGCGGCTTGGCGAGCAGGAGGTGGAGGTTCAGGACGGCTTCGTCGTTGGCCTCGCCCTCACGTTCGTCGTCCCGAAGGCGACCGAAGGTGCCCCGGAAGGTCACGCCTTCCTGTGGGGTGAGCGTCCCGTCCTTGACCGCCGCGTCGATCTCGTCGTCCACGACTTGGCCCTTGATGGCCGCGTCGTACCACTTGAGGGTCAGCGTGGACTGCCGGTCCTCCTTGTCGTCCTTCTCCTTCTTCTTCAGGAGGTTCTCGGCCTGGAGGTAGTTCTGCTCCAGTTGGAGCTGCTCCTCTGCCGAGTGGGACGGGGTCTTCCCGTCAGCCTGGGTGGACGACATGAGTTCCATCAGCAGCTCGGGGCGCGGATGGTTCGGGTCTAGAGCGACGGCGGTGACCGCGTGGCGGATCGACTCCTTGGCGACGTCGGGCGCGATCCCGGCGTCGAGCAGCGGCTTGACGCTCGCCTCGAAGTCCAGCGCTCGGCCGTCGTTCAGGGCCGCGATCACCGTGGCCGCTCGGCCGTCCACCAGCGCCCTGTCCGTGCGCGCCTTGATGGCGGTCGTGAGCTTGGCTTCCAGGCGAGAGCTGAACTGCAGGGTGCTTTCGGCGACGTGCAGCTTGGCCTCGTCGGACGGGTAGATGTCCTTGGCTTCGGTGGCGTGCGCCGAGACCGAGTCCATGACGAACTTGTGGATGTCCTCGACGTGCGCGCCCTGGTTCACCATGGCGGTGACCTGGGTCTCGATGCCGGTCTCCCAGGTCGTCTGCTTCTGCTCGGAGCTGACCTTGTAGTAGGCGTCCTGATAGGCCTTGGACTTGGCCTTGGCCGGGTCGTACGTCTTCCCGGCGGCAGCGTCCAGGCCACCAGTGGCGGCGTCGGACTTCGCCTGTCGGGCCTCGGACGCCTTTCGGATGTCCATGATCCCTTCGGCGGCTTGGTTCACCAGCCCGAGGGCGCGGCGGACCTCGTCGGCGTCGTCGCCTCGGAAGGCGTTCCGCATGTCGGCGCGGACCACGGCGTTGGGCGTATCCAGATCACGGCGGTTCGGCAGGACGGCGTCGCGGTTATTCGTGAGCCGGTTCTGGGTCGTCTGGCGACCCTGGACCTGGGAAAGGTCAGGCATCTGTTAGGCTCCTGCCTTCGGGGTGGCTGCTTGGCTGGTCATGCTTTTCCCGGCGGCGTAGCCGTTGAGGCCGGACGACGCGATCCGCAGCCCGGCCCCGAACAGGGTCGGCTTCTGGACGCGGGACCACATCGAGTTGGCTTCGGCGCGGGCGGCCTCGGTCTCGCTCTGGGCGTTCATGTTGGTGCGCTCGGCCGACAGGCCTTGCTGCATGATGGTGTCGGTCAGCAGGCTCTCGACGGAGCCGGTCAGCGACAGGCCCGCCTCACCGGCCGCGACCTTGATCTTGGCCTGCTCCCGGCGGGCTTCGCGGGCGCGGTCGTTCAGCTCGGCCGTCTGCTTATCCGTGATCTCCTGCTCGGAGCGGGTGAGCTGTTCGGCGATGGCCTTGTTCTGGTGGTTGGCCGACTTGATCTCGGTGACGACCTGGGCCGCCGTCGAGACGACAGCCAGGGCCGCCATGATGGTGGTGGGTTCACACACGGGGGGCGTACCTAGCGAAAGTGAAGAAGAGACGGCCTTCTCGGCCGTGGGCGGGGTGGGCTTCGAGCAGCCGGAAGCCAGACCAGCGGAGCCAGTTCATGGACTTCTCGTTGCGAGCGTCGATGTAGTTCCACAGGCAGGCGTAGAGGGCGTGCATGCGGTCGAGGTAGGGCACCGTGGAGCGGGCAATGGAGATCGCCGTGCGGCGCTCATCCATGCCGGGGGTGCCCATCATCCAGACCTGTCCGCTGTTGGGATGGCCGGAAGGGGCGCAGCCGAAGACGGCCACGGGAATGTCGTTGGACAGGATGACCCAGGCCATGTCGGACACCGCCACGCTGGCGGTCAGGGACATGAGAGGGTCGAGGTCCGAGGATGCCGCGATCTCGTCGAGGTCCGACGGTCGCAGGTTCTCCGCGAGAACCTCCAGCCAAGCAGTGGTCTGCTCAGAGGAGGCCTCGCGGAGGTCTCTGTATTGGATCAAGCGCGGTTCCAGTAGAAGGCCAGCCACTCCGCAGCGACGAACGTCGAGCCGACGTGGGTGTCGTTGCTGATGCTGATGGTGGCCTGCGCGGCGTCACCGTAGATTTGGAAGGTGTAGTCCCCGGTGTGGAGCACCGGCTTGTTGAGGATGAGGTCCGAAGCCCCCACCACCTTCCCCGAGAACTCCGCCAGCTTGTACGGGATGATCTCCTGGCTGTTCACGTCGAGCCCGTAGGGCGCGACCTCAGTCTTGAAGAACCCCGTGTTCTGGTAGGAGACGGTCATGGTGCGGAGCTGAAGCCGTCCAGAGGTGATCGCAGTGCCGTCCGACTTGCGGGGGAACTGCTGGCTGAACTGGAAGCGCAGCTCGTACTTGTGGCCGCCGATGAGCGGGCCTGCCGTCTGGTTGCCGGGCACCTGCAAGATCGTGTTGCCGATCCATGTGTAGGTGGTCGGGTCGATTAGCGCGCCGGGCTGGGCCGTGAACGCGGAGCCCCGCACGAGCTGGAACCGGGAGGTGTCAGCCCCGTAGGGGAGGTTCACCTGGGTCCGGTCGTTCTGCGGGACGTAGACACCGGTCAGCTCCAGGCGGCGGTCGAGGTGGACCTGAACCGGGGAGCTGGCCGGACGTGCGCCCGACTGCAGGTTCACCCGTTCAAGGTAGAGCCCGTCGGCACGCGCGATGACCAGCATGAGGTAGCCGCCGAGGTAGGTGCCCGAGAGCACCCTGGCGTTCGCGCCGAAGTCCCAGTAGTGCCACGCGGACTGCGCCTTCTCCGAGCTGGAGACCCAGTAGAACTGGTAGGCGTAGACCCGCGACGGGGCACCGTCGGTCAGGACGAAAAGGGCATTGATGTCCTCCGCCGGGATCAGCTTCGAGACGCCCGCCGGGATGTACCGGGGGACGTGCGCGGTGATGTCCGACGCGGTCGTGGACTCGGCGTTGCCGCTGATCAGCGCGTACTCGCGGACAGAGGCGTAGCCGTTCCGCTCGGTGGCGAAGTAGACCTCCGAGCCCAGGACCGCGAGCCCGGCCTTCGTGTTCACGCCGTAGCTCGTCACCGGCTTGATGGCGATGCTGGTTTGCGTCAGGCCAGCCTCCGCGTTCGACATCGAGAACTGGGTCTGATCCGAGGTGAGGAGGATGCCGTCGTTCCAGGGCGCGGCGTCGTACAGCAGCGAGACCTTGGTGGTAGTCGCCGAGACGTCGATGACGTCGCTGTCGAGCTGGTCGAGGACCGTCATGCGCCAGAAGTTGCCGAAGTCCCCAGCGACCGAGAGCACGCAGTTCTCGTCGTAGAGGAAGGCCAGCCGGTTCTGGTAGAAGAACACCTTGCGGATCGAGCGGCCGATGAAGCCCGGCTGCGGGTTCGTGTCGGCGTCGCCCACCCGACGCGGTGCCCAGGAGAACGGTGCGAACTTGAAGGTCCCATCGAGCTGGCGGACCAGGGCGTGGGGCAGCGTCAGGGCGTTCGGCTGGTTGGCTAGGCCGGGGCGGACGCACTCGTCCCAGACGGCACCGGTGCGGCGCACGTAGTACGAAACGAAGCCCGAGGTCTCACTGCCGGCGATGCGGTAGATCGTCCCGTCGGCCGCCGTAGCGGGGAGCTTGTCGAACGCCTGGACCTCCCCGGCGTAGGTGCCGGGCGCATTCGGCCCGTACTGGTAGGCCGCGCCTGGACCGTATGGCACGCTGTTGAGGTCGGTGCCGTACTCGCGGTTGATCCAGAGGTAGTAGCTCGGGTCGCCGGTCAGGTCCGCGCCGAGGGCGGACATGGCGCAGACCTTCTTCCGGTTCACGACGAACGTGTAGTCCGCCACGGTGAACAGCGAGAGGTCGGTGCTGTAGTCGGTGATCCCGTCGAGGTAGCTCAGACCGGCAGGTGTGGTGACCGCGTGCTCGACACCGGCCATGTCGAAGACACGGATGGTGCCCCCCGAGATCACCACGGTGTAGCGCTCGGAGGTGTCGCGGTTGATGTCGTGGATCAGCGCGTTCGTGGGCGCGGACGTCAGGAGCTTGGCGACGTGTTCGGTCGGCGGGCGCTTGCCCAGGCCGTCGGCGATGGACGGCCAGCCGTTGACCAGAGATTCCAGTTGGCCCTTAGAGCGGACCAGCGGCGTCTGCTGGGACACCCCGTCGAATAGCGCCGGGATGTTGTCGGTGATCAGGCTCACTTAGTCGGTGACGCGCGTGCCACGGATGCCGCTGCGGTTGTTCACGCGGCGGAGGTAGGGGTTCGAGCGGAAGGCGTTGGTGTCGCGGTTGCGGCGCTCGTCGCGGATGAGGATGGCCCAGGCCTTCTCCTCGTCCTCCTTGTTGTAGCCATCCAGCTCGGCCGACCCGATGATCCGCTTCTGGAACTTGCGGGCGGCGGCGATGGCGATGAAGTAGCGCGCGGCCTCGGGGAGGTCCGCGAAGTCGAAGCCCCAGGTGATCGAGAAGTCCACCGAGGTGGCCATCGACCACGTCTTGTTGGCGCTGTCCCAGATGCAGAGGCCGTTGGTCGGATGGCGGCGCTGCACGAGCTGCGCGGCCGGGTCCATCGGGTCGATCCGAAGGACGCCTGCGGGGACAGTGATGATGCCGTTCACGTCCGGCGAGAGCGTGTAGTCGTCGTCGGTGTTGAAGGCGAAACCGTAGAGCTGGACGAAGCGGTTGACCTTGGCCAGTTCGGCCTTGGCGATGTTCACGTCTTGGATGCCGCTGACCGCCAGCGTGTTCACCGGGGCCTGCCCGATGGACATGAGCATCTCGTTCACCGCGTCCAGTTCGGTGAGGGAGGACAGGAGGGCCATGTGGCTCCGTGATAGGGGTGGGCAAAAACAAAGCCCCCCACGGGCTTTCGCTCATGGGGGGCTCGGGGTTGGCTTAGGCCGTCTTCAGTTCGACGGCGCACTTCGACCGCAGCGGGTCGGTGCCGACCATCAGACGCGCGAGCATCAGGGTGCCCTGCTTGTCCGGCTGGTCCACGATCTGCGAGGACAGGCCCTGCACTTCGGCGGTGGCCGCAGCATAGGGGGTCCACAGGGTGCCGACCGTGGTCGAGAAGTTGGCACGGTACTTCGTCGGGATCGCCGAGTTCGCCGTGTCGTTGGCCCCGAACGGGGTCAGGTTCGACTTCAGGATGCGGATGCCGTCGATGGTCTCCAGAGCCATGTCGCGGATCGAGGCGGTGCCGCCGTTCGTATCCTTGTTCAGGTTCTTGTCCGACCGGGCCAGCATGTACCACAGCGACGTCGGCAGCACGGCGTAGACCGGCTGGGTGTCGATGGGCACGTCCTTCAGGTCGAGCTGCTCCTTACCCGCCGACAGGCCGTTCATCAGCGCCGACGCGTCGGTGCCGTAGTTGGCGTTGGTCAGGACGGTGCCGCCCTGGTCGCCCGTGAACAGCGCGCCCGAGCGAGCGGCCTGGACGATCCGGCGGATGACGTTGGTGTCGTAGAAGCGAGCCAGCGACTGACCGAGTTCGGCGGTGTAGGGCGCGCGGAACTCGTAGTGCGACATGATCTCGTCGATGTCGGCGACGAAGACCGAGCTGATCAGCTTGTCGTCGGGGCTGACCACGATCTCGGTGTGGGGGATTTGGTTCCCCAGGATTTCCTGGCCGGGCGTGTGGTAGCCGACCGTGGTGCGCCAGGTAGCCGGGAAGCGGAATTGCTTACCCTTCTCCAGCGTCTTCACCATGTGCTTGTCGCGCATGATGGTGGTGGTCTCGAACGCGGTGACGACTTCGCCGCCGTACAGATCGAGGAACAGTTCGTAGTTACCGCCCGAGCCGCCCTGCTTGATACCGGGGCGCGAAGGAGTGGATGCAGTCATGTCTGTGTCTTGGTCTCTAGTGGAAGGGGTGGTTGGTCCCTTGGCCTCAGAGTCCGTGCGTGGTCGGGGTTGTCGCCCGCAGGCGGCCCCCGCATCAGATTGTTCTGGAAGCGTACAGGTGGTGCCGGGCTTTCACCGGCCGCCCCCGTGGCCACGGGGTCTCTCGTTCACAGCACGAGGGGCTGGCCTGACGACGCTTCAGGAGCGCCATGCGTCAGGTCTGAGGTACGCTGCCGTCCCTAGCGGGTGCGGCTATGGTAGGACGCCGACAGGTTCAGCGATCCGGTGGCGCGGGAGCGCTGCAGCTTGGCAGCGACCTCGGCACGGAACGCCGGGTCGGTGCGGTAGCGTTCGCTACGCATGTCGGCGGTTACTTGGACTTGGGCGGTGTAGACGTCGCCCGCCGAGACGGCCGGGGCGGAGTCGCTGATGAACGAGCCCTCGTCCGGGTTGGCCCCACGGTGCTTGGCGACCAGCCACTCGACAGCCTGTCGAGAGGTCTTCGGGTCACTCACCGCGAAGTTGTAGTATTCCAGATCAGCGGCCGACAGGTTCTGTGCGGCCCAGGATCGGGCGTTGTCGAAGGCGTCCTTACCGCCAGCCACCTCGTGGGCGGACAGGGCGGCGGCGGCTTCGAGCGCCTTGATGCCAGCGAAGTACGTCTCGATGACGTTGCGGGGCAGGCCCGCAGCTTCGGCAGCGGCGAAGTCGGCGTCGGCGATCTCACCGGCCTCGAACTTCGAGGTCAGGGTCTCGATGGCCTGGGCGACCGGGGCGGGCGCGGCGGCAGCTTCGGCCTCACCCTCGGGCTTCGCCGGGGTGATCTTCGTGCTGTCCTCGGGCTGCGCTGGGGCGGCCGGGGTGTCGGCCTGGACAGGAGCGGCGGCCTCTTCAGCAGGCTTGCCGCGCATCTTCTCCAGCTCGCCGTAGGACTTGAGCAGCGCCTCGGTATTCACCCGGTTGTTGGCGCTGTCCCAGAACTTCTCGGGGACGTTGGCGGGGCGGCGCGAGTCGATGATGGACTGCGGCGTCTGGACCACCGGCTCGGCCGGGGCCTTGCCCTGCATCTGCTGGAGGTAGGAGGTCGGATCCACTCCCGGCGGAACCGCCGAGGCTGGGACTTCAGTGGCGACCTGAGACTGGTTCTCGCCGCTCATTATTGGCCGCTCACCTTGCCGGTGATGATCGGATCGACGCCCACGTAGGTGCGGACGATCGTGCCGTCGCCGAGCGTGTCCTCGACGAACTCGACCTCAACGAAGGTCGGGCTCTCAACGGCGTCGTTCGACGTGATGACGGTGCCGCTGTCGGCGGCTTCAGGAGTGCTAGAGGCTTTCGCCATGTGGGTCCTTATGCAGGTGGGGCTGTCGCCGCTTCCATCCCGGCCTTAGCGATGGCGGGTGCAGCGGCTTGACCGGCAGCGGCCATGGCGGCGCTCTGCTGGTCGGCTTGCTTTTGTTCGGGTGTCTTCAGGAGGTCTTGGAGACCTTCGACATTCCGCCCCTCGCCGAAGCGACGGACGATCTCGGAGGTGTTCATTTCCTCCTTGATGGCTTCAGGGCCGAGCGTCGCGGCGATGTCGGACAGCATGTCGCGCAGGCGGTTGACCTCGGCGGTGCGGCCGAGCGCGTCGAAGCCCGTGATCACGCGGGTGCGGATGCTCTTGGGCAGCTTCGGCAGGCGGCCGGTCTTGGCCCCCAGGTAGAGGAAGCGGTTTACGAGCTGAGCCTGGAACTCGGAGGCGAGCAGCGTGTAGGTGCCGCCCAGGATCGTTTCGAGTTCCTCGGCCACCATGCGGACTTCCTCGGCCGTCACGCGCTCGGCGTTACGGATCGCGCTGGAGCGCAGGAGGAAGGCATTCGACAGGCGTTCTTCGAGGCGAGTGGCCAGCGAGTTCATCACCGTCCAGTCCTGGCTCTTGTCGAGGCCGAGGGTCTGGATGCGGTCAGCGAACCCGGTGAGGAACTCGCCCGTCGGGGCGTTGGCCAGCTCCTCCACGTCGAGGCCCGAGTTGGGATCGACGATGCGGAGGATGCGCGAGGCTTCCATGGCGAACTGCACCATGGCCTTCGAGAGGTCTTCGAGCGACAGGAGGTCGCCGATGTAGCGGGTGACGTGCGAGCGTCCGTAGTCAGAGCCGGGCACGGCCTCCCAGCGGAGGGGCATCCAGCCACAGGCGTCAGCCGGGGCTTGGCCACGGGAGCCAGGGACTTCGACGCCCTTGATCTCCTGCCAGTGGACCACGTTGGTCCCCTTGCGCTGAACGACGGTGAACAGCTCGACGGCGGTCTCGTCCTTCTCGGACGTCAGGCCGACGGCGGCGCGGACCTCGGGGTCGAGCGACGACGGGAACACCTGCTCACGCACGATGATCTCGATGAACTCGCCGCTGTGTTTCCGACGGACCACGTACTGGTCGAGGCGGAACATCCGGGTCGGCCCGTCTTCGGGCTGGAAGACCAAGGCGTTGCCCGCCACCACGAGGTGGGTCAGGACAGAGCCGAGGACGGCGCGGGACACCTGCCCCTCGAATAGGGCGTAGGCGACGTTGCCGATGTCGGACAGGCGAGAGTTGGCGTCGCCGAGTTGGGTGCCGAGCTGCGCCGCGACCGAGGAGTCCACCGACAGGCGGAAGAACGGGACGTTGGGCGGGAACAGGGCGACGATGCCCCGGCTCGACAGGTTGGTGACGCCGTGTGCGCCAACCGCTTGGTACGGCTGGCTGAAGACGGTGTGTTCGTTCTGGCCCTCTTCAGGGATCAGGCCAGGGATCGTGATGTTTGAGGCATCACGCGCTCGCTCCAGCACCGAGGTGCGGGCGGCGGAAAGCGCGGAGTAACGCGCCGAGGCATAGGCCATAGATCAGAGGGAGGCAGCGAACTTGTTGCCCGCCACGAGACCGAGAGCCGCACGTTGGGCGTCGGAGATCGTGGAGGTGGATGAAGGTGAGGTCGGCACGACCAGCGAGGGGTTTGACTGGCGCGGGGCCGTCGAGCTGGCGTCCACTCGAAGGGACTTCAGGCCGGTCATGCGGGACCGGATCACCGGGTCGATGCCGTCGAGGTAGGGGTTGCGAAGGACGGGGGCGTCCTTGTCGCTGTCGGCGGTGACGGCGACGGCCTTCGGCTTCTTGACGATGCACATGGTCAGTCGGCGGCGTTCGCGGCGTCGAGCTTGCGACGGAGGGCGACGACCAGGGCGCGAGCCCCGGCACGGAACATGATGTCGTCGCGGGACTGCCCCGGCTGGGGGAGTTGTTCGGGGTACAGCGCCTCAAGCTCCTTCACGAGCGCTTCGACGCTGCGGGGGAATGGCTTGGGCTGTACGGGGGATGGGTTGAGTCGGCGCATGGGCTCCAAAAGGCGACACCCCCCGGCGTGAACCGGAGGGTGTCTTGAAGAAAAAGAGGAGAGAACCAGTGATGGTCGCCCTGCGGGCTCCAAGGGTGCAACTTAATTCGCGCTTGGTTTCCAGAGCTTGACACGGCCGTTGAAGTCCTCATAGCGGAGAATCTTCGCGATCCGCGCCTGGACCAAAGCATCCCGCTCAGTCAGGCCTTTCTTCTCGTAGCACGAGACTACGGACGCCCAGGCTGACGGCGACTCGGTGAGTTCCCAAGTCGTGGAGATACTTCCCTTGTTCTTGCCACGAGTGATCTCGCGGTGAACCGGGGCGAACATTAGGCGCTCGTCGAGCACCTTGGTCGCAGCAACCTCGCCAACGCCAGGACAGCCGGGGTAGCCGTCAGTGCTGTCGCCGACCAGGGTCTGGTACAGGTGGTAGCGGTCGGCCTCGGCCAGGGTGATGTGCCGGACCTTGGGCCTGGACTCGTGCGGCCGGTAGAGCAGGCCGGGGATGGTCTGCATGTCCTTGTCGGCAGACACGATGATCCGCTCGTCGGTCACGCCCGGCTCGGTGGCCAGGATGCCCATGACGTCGTCCGCCTCCAGGGTCGGGATCAGGCGGTACGGGAAGTTCTCCCGCAGCCAGTCCTTCATGTCGTAGAGGTGGA
>Ga0247731_1000350_pt1 | contig 12787 bp, 9 predicted proteins | sample UWRJL088202R2_FD_180938 | JGI IMG/M metagenome (GOLD analysis project Ga0247731, IMG submission 180938) | Plant litter microbial communities from Arlington Agricultural Research Station in Wisconsin, United States - UWRJ-L088-202R-2 | ecosystem: Environmental > Terrestrial > Plant litter >...
GCCTCTGCCCCGTGCGGTCGACGACGACCGCGACCAGGTGGTCGGCGCCCGCCGGGTGTTGCTGGTGGTCGAGGACGACGACAGGTTCGCCAGCATCGTACGCGATCTCTCCCGCGAGATCGGCTTCCAGTGCCTGGTGGCGGGCACCGCCGAGGAAGCCCTGAAGCTGGCTCGCCAGTTCAAGCCCAGCGCCGTCGTGCTCGACGTGGGCCTGCCCGATGAATCCGGCCTGATGGTCCTGGATCGTCTCAAGCGCGACGACGCGACCCGTCACATCCCGATCCACGTCATTTCGGCCAGCGACCACGCCCAGACCGCCCTGTCGCTCGGCGCGATCGGCTACCTGGTCAAGCCGGTCAAGCGCGACGACCTGGCCGAGGTGCTCAAGACCCTGGAATCCAAGCTCACCAGCACGGTGCGACGGGTGCTAATCGTCGAAGACGACCTGGTGCAGCGGGACGCGGTCGGCAAGCTACTGTCGTCGGGCGACGTCGAGACCGTGGGCGTGGGCACCGCGGCTGAATGCCTGGAGCAGCTGAGCCAGCAGACCTTCGACTGCATGGTGCTGGACCTGTCCCTGCCGGACGCCTCGGGCTTCTCACTGCTGGAAACCCTCAGCCAGGGCGAACACGCCTTCCCGCCGGTCATCGTCTATACCGGCCACGACCTGTCGGCGGCCGACGAACAGCGGCTGCGCCGCTATTCCAGCTCGATCATCATCAAGGGCGCCAAATCGCCCGAGCGCCTGCTCGACGAGGTCTCGCTGTTCCTGCACCGGGTGGTCTCGGAACTGCCGCCCGAGCAGCAGAAGATGATCCAGAAGGCCCGCAATCGCGACGCCATGCTGGAAGGCCGCCGCGTGCTGATCGTCGAGGACGACATCCGCAACGTCTACTCGCTGACCAATGTGCTGGAGCCTCGCGGCGCCATTGTCGAAATCGCCCGCAACGGCCAGGAGGCCATCGAGGCCCTGGCGCGCTCCGCCGAGGATCCTTCGCACGCCATCGACCTGGTGCTGATGGATGTGATGATGCCTGTGATGGACGGCCTGACCGCGACGCGGGCGATCCGCCTGGACGCTCAATGGTCCAAGCTGCCGATCCTGATGCTGACGGCCAAGGCCATGCCGGACGACCAGGAACGCTGCATCGCCGCCGGCGCCAACGACTACATGGCCAAGCCCATAGACGTGGACAAGCTGCTCTCGCTGGTCCGGGTCTGGATGCCCAGATAGGTCTGAACCGTGCCCGACGCGATTGAAGACCTTGAAATCCAGCTGCTGCTGGAGGCGCTGTTTCAGCGCTACCACTACGACTTCCGCCACTACGCGCGGGCGTCGATCAAGCGACGCCTGGTCCAGGCCCGCGACCAGCTGGGTTTTCCCACCATCTCGGCGTTGCAGGACCGCGTCCTGCACGACCCGGCGATGCTGCCGCGCCTGCTCGACTATCTGACCGTGCAGGTCAGCGAGATGTTCCGCGATCCGTCCTACTTCCGGGCGCTGCGGGAAAAGGTCCTGCCGCACCTGCGGACCTACCCCTCGCTGAAGATCTGGATCGCCGGGTGCAGCAACGGCGAGGAGGTGTACTCGCTGGCAATCCTGTTCCGCGAGGAAGGCCTCTACGATCGCACGATCTTCTATGCGACCGACATCAACCCCGAGGCCCTCGCCGCCGCGGAGGCCGGCGTCTATTCCCTGGATCGGATCCGCAAGTTCACCGAGAACCACCAGAAGTCGGGCGGGAAGTCGTCGCTGTCGGACTATTACACCGCCGCCTACGGTCGCGCGGCGTTCGACAAGTCGCTGCGTGAGAACGTGGTGTTCTCCGACCACAGCCTGGTGACCGACGCCGTGTTCGGGGAGATGCACCTGATCTCATGCCGCAACGTGATGATCTACTTTGATCGCCCATTGCAGGACCGGGCTATCGGGCTGTTCCGGGAATCCCTGGCGCGCAAGGGATTCCTGGGGCTGGGATCGAAGGAGAGCCTGCGCTTTTCCGCTCATGCCGCCGCCTTCTCCGACTTCGTGCCCGAGGAAAAGATCTATCAGAGGCGCGAACCATGAGCCGGGCGCCCCTCAAGGCGGTGGCGATCGGCGCTTCGGCGGGCGCCGTGCAGGCGTTGCTGACCCTCCTGCCCGCCCTGCCCGCCACCTTCCGGCTGCCCGTCCTGGTGGTCGTTCACGTCCCGCCGGATCGCGCCAACGTGCTGGTGCCGCTGTTCCAATCCAAGTGCCGCCTCACCGTCAAGGAAGCCGACGACAAGGAGCCCGTGGTTCCGGGCGTGATCTATTTCGCGCCATCGGACTACCACCTGCTGGTCGAGACGGGCGGTGACCTGGCCCTGTCGACCGATGAGCACGTCAACTATTCGCGGCCGTCCATCGACGTGCTGTTCGAAAGCGCCGCCGACGCCTACGGACCGGCGCTGGCCGGCATTATCCTGACCGGCGCCAACCATGACGGGGCCGCCGGCCTCAAGGCCGTGATGGACGCCGGCGGCCTGGGCATCGTCGAGGAGCCCGAGGGCGCCTACGCCTCGGCCATGCCGCACGCTGCGCTGCAAGCCTGCCCTACCGCCGCCACCATGACCCTCGATGCGATCGCATCCTACCTGCCCAGTCTGGGGACCGCATGATGATCGCGGACAAGCCGATCAACTTCCTCCTCGTCGACGACCTCGAAGAGAACCTGTTGGCTCTGGAGGCCCTGCTCCAGCGCGAAGGGCTGACCTGCCTGAAGGCGCGCTCGGGCGAGGAAGCGCTGGAACTGCTGCTGGTTCATGATTTCGCCCTGGCGCTGCTGGACGTCCAGATGCCAGGCATGAACGGCTTCGAACTGGCCGAGTTCATGCGCGGTAACGCGCGCACCAGCCATGTGCCGATCATCTTCGTGACCGCCGGCACCACCGACAGTCAGCGCCGCTTCCAGGGTTACGAGGCCGGCGCGGTCGATTTCATCCAGAAGCCGATCGAGGCCGACATCCTTCGCAGCAAGGCCAATGTCTTCTTCGACCTCTTCAGGCAGCGCCAGCAGATCGAGCACCAGCGCGATGAGCTGGAAGCGGCCGCACAGGCCCTGCGCCGGGCGGATCGTCACAAGGACAGCTTCCTGGCGGTCCTGGCCCACGAACTGCGCAATCCCGTCGCGGCCCTGAGCGGCGGCCTCCACCTGCTGAACAAGGACATCCCGCCCGAGCGCGCCAAGGACATCCGCAGCCGCATGGATCGGATGGTCACCCACCTGTCGCACCTGGTCGATGACCTGCTCGACGTCTCGCGGGTCAGCCAGGGCAAGATCGCGCTGAAGAAGGAACGGATCGCGCTGGACGAAATCCTGCGTTCGGCCATTGAGGCCAGCCAGCACAACCTCGACTCCGGGAACCACAATTTCATCGCCGAGATTCCCAATGACGCGATCTGGCTCGACGCCGACCACACCCGGCTGGCCCAGGTGGTGGCCAACCTGCTCAACAACGCCGCCAAGTACACCCCGCCCGGCGGCACGGTGACCCTGTCGGCATACGCCCTTGAGGGCGGGATCGAGATCAAGGTCTCAGACACGGGAGTGGGCATCCCACCGGACATGCAATCGCGGATCTTCGAGATCTTCGCCCAGGTCGAGGATCATCTGGCCAAGGCGCAAGGCGGACTGGGGATCGGCCTGGCGCTGGTCAAGCAGCTCGTCACGCTTCACGGCGGCACGATCGACGTCGAAAGCGCCGGCGAAGGTATGGGCAGCACCTTCAGCGTCAGGCTGCCGATCGCGGCGGCCTAATCCGCAGCGCCTACAGTGAGCGACCCGCGAGAGGCGCCGTTCCGAACGGCCGCCCCTCGCTTTTCGCGCTTTCCCCCGTCCGCGCTAGCCGGCGGTCGCCGAGGCGACGCTGCCGACACGGTCTAGTTGCCGCGCGAGGCGGGCGCGGGCAATGTCGGTCCTGTCGCAAGATATGATGACGCCAGCCGACGCAGGGTCTGCAATGGCTTGCACGGCAAGCGTTCCAGTTGAGGCGAGGAAGTCGGTATGAGCATCGAGGCCACGTCGCCGACACCGCTCAAGGTGGTCCTGGTCGAGGACGACGTCGCCTTTCAGGAAGCCTTCAGGACCGCCCTGGTCGATGCGCCGGACCTGTCGATGGTCGGCGTCGCGGCCACGGCGGCCGAAGCGCGCGCCTTGCTGACCGGCCCTGCCGCCGACGTGCTGGTCGTCGATCTGGGCCTCCCCGATGGTTCGGGCATCGACATTATCGGCGAAGCTCATGCCCACTGGCCCCTCTGCGCGATCATGGTCTCGACCACCTTTGCCGATGAGCGCCACGTCATCGCCTCGATCGAGGCTGGGGCCAGCGGCTATCTGCTCAAGGACAGCCCTCTTCCGACCATCGTCCAGGACATCCGCATCCTGCATGGCGGCGGCAGCCCCATCAGCCCGCGCATCGCCCGCCAGGTGCTCATGCGCTTCCGCCCCGACGAGCGCCAGGCCAAGGCGGTCGAAACGCAGGGCGTCGAAATCCCGGGCTCGGAGGGGCAAGACCGGAGCGGCGTCCCGAACCTGTCGGAGCGCGAAACCGAAACCCTGCAACTGATCACTCGCGGCTTCTCGTTCGACGAGATCGCCGAGTTGATGGGGGTGTCGCGCAACACCGTGCTGACCTTCGTGCGGCGCATCTACGCCAAGCTGGAAGTTCGCTCCAAGACCGAAGCTGTTTTCGAGGCGCGCGCCCATGGCCTCCTCTAGGGAGGCGTCCGACGCCCGCCTTCCCTGGACGGTCGGGATCGTGGCCCTGCTGGCGCTGGTCGCCCTGGCGCTGATCGTCCAGGCGCGAGCCGGCGGCGAGCGGATCGTCACCGCGTATCTGACGTTCGCCGACACGGTCGGCTACCAGGTTCCGTCAGCGACCGTTCCCGCAAGCGTGCTGGCCGGCGGGAAAGTCGTGCGCCTGCCCTACGCGCCCAGGCCATTGTGGGCGCCCAGCGTCGCGTCTTCGCCGCAGCGCATCGCCACCCAGATTACCTGGTTCCACCTACGGGTTCCTCGCCTCACCGACGACCGCCAGCTGTATCTCTATGTTCCGCGCTGGAAGTCGGACGGGTCTCTGGCGATCTATGCCGACGGCCGACTGATCCAGCAGTCGCACGCCAATCTGCAATGGAATGGCTCCAACCAGCCGCTCTGGATCGCCCTACCCCACACCACGACCTCTCAACCGCCGCGCACGCTGGACATCCGGCTTCAGCACGTACGTGGCATCGGCGGGGCATTCTCGTCGGTCTGGATCGGAAACTATCGTGAGCTGGCGCCGCGTTATTATCTGCGGGAGTTCTTTCAGGTCCGGCTGACGGCGTTCTCGTCGGCCGCGTTCCTGGCGACCGGCATCTTCGGCTTCTTCGTGTGGCTCACCCGGCGGAACGAGCCGATCTATCTGCTGTTCTTCGCGATGTCGGTGGTCTGTTTCTTGCGCATGCTGCACACCTTCGTCGGCGTGCATCCGTTGATCGTGTCCGACGCCTGGTTCGGCTGGATCACCGTCAATTCGCTGTATTGCATGATCGCGGTGCTGCACCTCTTCGCGGCCCGCCTGCACCACGCACACCAGCCGCGCCTGACCTTCCTGATCCTCGCCAACGGGGCGGCTTGGGCGATCGCCACCCTGCCGGGACTGCTGGACCCCACACTGCTTGCAGGACTGATCTACATCAACATCCTCGTCCAGGGATTGATCGTGGGCCTCAACGGCCTGCGCCAGTCGATCAAGGCCCGTTCGCGGTTCGCCATGATGCTGTCGGTCTGGTGCCTGGTGACCCTTTTGGCCGGCGTCTACGACTGGTCCCTGCAGCAGAACCGGGTGAACATCGAAAGCGTCTTCCTGACCAACTTCACCGGCGTCGGGTTCACCTTGCTGTTCTGGTACATCATGTTCCGGCGCTACATCGAGGCGCTGCAGACGGCCACGCGGGCCAAGGCCGACCTGGCCCGGCGCCTGGCCCAGCGCGAAGCCGAACTGACCGCCAGCCATGAGCGGCTGCGCGAGATCGAGCACCGCGAACTCCTACACCAGGAACGTCAGCGGCTGATGCAGGACATGCACGACGGACTCGGTTCGACCCTGGTCAGTGCCTTGCGAGCCTTCGAGAGCGACCGCGCCGGCGACCTCGACGCCGTCGCCATGCTGCGCGGCTGCATCGACGACCTGAAACTGACGATCGACTCTATGGAACCCGTCGAGACCGATCTGCTCCTGCTGCTGGCCACCCTGCGTTTTCGTCTACAGCCCCGGCTGGAAGCTAGCGGCCTGAAGCTGACCTGGGACGCTGGCGAGGTGCCGCCCCTGGAGTGGCTGGACCAGCGTCACGCGCTGCACATCCTGCGCATCCTGCAAGAAGCCTTCGCCAACATCCTAAAGCACGCCGCCGCGCGCGAGGTGGCCGTGTCGGTGCGAGCCGAGGCCGACCGGGTGCTGGTCCGGGTGCAGGACGACGGCTGTGGCTTCGACCCGACGCGGCCCGCGACCGGGCGCGGCCTCGCCAACCAGCAACGCCGCGCCGAAGCGATCGGAGGAACCCTCCATTGGGAGCCGTCGGCCAGCGGAAGTTGCCTGGTCCTGGTCCTGCCCGTGGAGAAGCCGCCCCTGGTCATTCCACGTCTTGGCGGGCCTTAAGCGCCCGCGTTGGCCCCCTCGTCAGAATTCGTCTTCCGGGATCAGCCGGTAACCCAGGCCAGGCTCGGTCAGGACGATGCGAGGCGAGGCCGGCTCTTCCTCGATCTTCTGGCGAAGCTGCCCGACGAGCACCCGCACGAACTGGGCCTCGACCTGCGCCTGACCGCCCCACACAGCGGCCGTAAGCTGTCTGTGGGTCACCACCCGCCCGGCATATCGAGCCAGCGCGCGCAAGAGATCGTACTCCCGGACCGTCAGCCGGATCTCCTGCCCCTGAATCAACACCCGCCGATCGGCGAAATTGATCTCCAAGTCACCGGCCTTGAACTGGGCTCGCGCGGCGAAGCGTCGCTCGCGCCCACGCATGGCCGCCCGCAGCCGCGCCAGCAGCTCGCCCACCGCGAACGGCTTGTTGACGAAGTCATCGGCGCCGAGATCGAGCGCGGCGATCTTCTCTTGCTCGATATCGCGTGCCGACAGCACCACGATCGGCACTTCGGACCACTCGCGGATCCGGCCAATCACAGTTTTGCCGTCCAGATCGGGCAGCCCCAGGTCCAGGATCACCGCGTCGCAGCCTTCGCCCGCGAGATGGGTCAGGGCGGCGGCCCCGCTGGCGGCGACCGACACCTCGTAGCCCGCGGCGCTCAGAGCGGGCGTCAGCGCCCGAACCAGCTGGGGCTCGTCATCGACCAGCAGCACATGGGCGGGACCTTGGCTCATGGCATATCCTTGGCGAACAACATGGCCACCACAAGCCCGCCCTGGCCGTCGCCGCGATTGCTGGCGGCGATCGAGCCGTTCATCGCCTCGACCAATCCCCGGGCGATCGAAAGCCCCAGGCCGGTTCCCTGGCTGGCGCGGGTCGAGGCGGGCGAGCGATAGAACTTCTCGAAGATGCGCTGCAGGTCGCTTTCGGGAACACCCGGCCCTTCGTCCTGCACCTCGATCATGATCGCCGCGCCCAGATCACTGACCCTGACCAGGACTGTCCCGCCTTCGAAGCCGTAGCGCACGGCGTTTTCCAGCAGGTTGCCCAGGGCTTGCTCCAGCAGGATCGGATCGCCGTCGATCAGGAACCGCTCGCCCTCCAGACGGCGCAGCACCGTCGCGCCGGTTCGCCCCACGCGCTCGCTAACCCGATTGACGACTTCGACAACGTCGAAGCTCTGGCGCTCCAGGCTCAAGGCGCCGGATTCCAGCTTGGTCATGCTCAGCAAGTTGGCCACGAACCGGTTGAGACGCTCGGCTTCCTCCTCGATCGTCGCGACGAGGTCCTCGCGCACCTCTGGGGCAAACTGGCCGCCGAAGGTCTTCAGGCTGCTGGCCGACGCCAGGATGGCCGCCAGCGGCGTACGAAGATCGTGCGAGATCGACGACAACAGCGCATTGCGCAGTTGTTCGGTACGCGAGGCGGCCGCGACCTCGGCGCGCGCCGCGGACAGCCGCGCACGCACGACCGCCGCCGCGCCCAGGTCGACCAGGACATTGATCAGACGTTCGCCCTCGGCGTCTCCAGCCTCGCCAGGACCGCCGCGCCAGGCCGACAGTCCCAGATCGCCACCATCGGCGATCACCTGCCGCACCGTCCAGCCCGCCGCGCTCAAGGCGTCGAAGTCCAGGGCGGCGGCCGCTTCAGGCGCGCCCTCCACTCGCGGAGAACGCCAGACCTGCCCCTGGTCGGCCATCAGGGCCTCGCCCTTGGCGGCCGCGGCGACCTGCTCGACGATGTGAAGCCGAATGACGTCCTCCTCGCTGGCCGAGGACAGCCTTCGGCTCGCTTCGAACAGGGCGCCGGTGACCCGAGCTCGCGACTGGTTGCGTTGCGCCTCGTCGCGCAGCCGCCCGGCCAGGCCGCCGGTGAGCATGGCCACTCCTAGGAACACCAACAGCACCAGCACGTCTTCGGGCGTGCCGAAGGTGAAGGTGAACCGGGGTTCGACCAGGTAGACATTGTAGATGGCGAAGGCCAACAGGGCGGCGAAGTAGGCCGGGTTAGCGCCCAGGGTGACCGCCGTGATCAGGACGCCCGCCAGGAACACCATCGACAGCCGGTTGGTGTCGAAGGCGCGGTAGAGACCTTCCGAAACCAGGGTGGTCGCGGCGATGATCCCGAACGCGGCGCCGTAACGCCAAGGCTGGAACCGGCGCGCGGCCATGAAATTGGATAGTCGACCGGACATGCGGCTCGCTCAAGAAAACGCGGACGCGACGAGATCGCGGCGATCCTGCTGACCCCGGGGGGGAGACCAGACACGACCTGGGTTTGCCGCGAAATCGTCGCGTGACCACCGGCGAGCCAGCGGCTTGACCATCCTGCGCGGCCACGGCGGCACAAGCAATTATGCCGGCCTTATGCCGTCGTCATTATAAGGTTCTTATGCTTGAGCCTCGGCAGGTTCTGGCGTGGATGACGAGCCAAGCTTTCACTTGGACATCCCATGCGCCCTTCCGCCCTCACCATCGCCCTGACCTCGGTCCTCGCCTTGTCCCTGGCCGCCTGCGCCACCAAACCCAAGCCCATGACGGTGGCCGAGGCGCCCGCCCCGGTCGCGCCGTCCCAAGGCGGCGAAGACTACACCCCGCCGAGCCTGGACCAGGGTCCGGTCGCCCAGAGCCTGCAACAGAACCTGGCCGCCACGGCCGGCGACCGCGTGTTCTTCGCCCTCGACAGCTACCAGCTGACGGCCGAGGCGCGCGACATCCTGGCGGCCCAGGCCCAGTGGCTCGCCCAGCACCCGAACGTGCGCGTGATGATCGCTGGCAATTGCGACGAACGCGGCACGCGCGAATACAACTTCGCCCTCGGCGCTCGACGCGCGGCCTCGGCGCGCGACTTCCTGGTCGCCCAGGGCGTCTCGAGCGGCCGTCTGGCCACTGTGTCCTACGGCAAGGAAAAGCCGATCGACGCCGGCTCGGACGACACGGCCTGGTCGCGCAACCGCAACGCCGGCACGGTGATCATCGACCTGGCGCCGCAATAGCGCCAAACCCCATGGCGGCGCTCGTCCGGTCTGGCCTCGAGCCCGATCGGACGAGCGCCGTGAACGGCGCTCTTGAATGCCGGTCTAGACGGGCTTCGCCGGGCCCAGGGCCTTGAGCCAGGTCAGAAACAAATCCGGCCAGGTCGCGGCCGACGATTGCGGCGGCGCCCGCAAGCCAAAGCCGTGTCCGCCGCGCTCGAAGATGTGCAAGGCCGTCTCGGCCCCGGCCGATCGCCAGGCCCGGAAAGCTTCCAGACTGTTGTCCACCGACACCCTCGGGTCATCCGCAGCATGGAAGAAGAAGGTCGGCGGCGGGGCTTTCGGCGCGTCGCGGTACAGTCCCTGACGCGGCGAGACCGGGACGTTCAGGTAGGGATAGCCCAGCCCTAGGAAGTCGATCTTAAGCGGAAGACGATCCGCGTCGTCCACCGGAATGTAGTCGACCTCAGCCGCGCGGCTGGCCAAGGCTCCGGCGATCGTGCCGCCCGCCGAGAATCCCAACACGCCGACACGGCGTGCGCCGGTCCGCTGCGCCAGCATCCGAAGCGCGCGCGCGGCGTCCTGCAACATCACATCGGCTCCCTGGGTCCAGCCTTCGCCGGGCAACCGGTAAAGCAAAGCGCCAGCCGCATAGCCCGCATCGGCCAACCAGCGGCAGACCTCCTCCCCCTCCTTGTCGAAGACCACGCGGTTGAACGCGCCGCCCGGAATGACCAGCACGGCCGTGTCGAAGGCGCCGGTGGGACGATGCAGGCTCAGTCGGGGATCGCGGACACCGGCAATGTCGCGCCCCTTGCGCCCCTGGTCATCGACCTCTCGCGCCACCTCTTGGACCGTGACATGCTCGCCGCCTGGAGCGCCGGCCGGCCAAAGGCTTATGGCCTCCGCCTTCACCTTGGACGTTGTGCGGGAGGCCGCGCCGGCGGCCCCGCTCAGGCTCGATGCGACCAGCGCGCTCGCCAGCAGGGTTCGTCTGTCCATCCGCACCTCCGACCTTGTGGCCGACGCCTAGCAGACGGTTAAATACGGGTGATCTATTAAATCCTATAAATCCTATAGGAAAAATTGAATATCAGCTTGAGCCGCTCTCAAGCTACCTCCGATCACCTCGCCGGCGGACCCGGCGACAAGCTCACTGGGGGTGTCTGATGTCGTTGTTCAACCTGGGTCGCGCACGTGCCGCCCTTATCCTGCCGACGCTTTTGGCGGGCGTCGCCCTGCCCGCGCTCGCCTGGGCCGCGGACGCCGCCACGCCCAGCGCGACCGACAGCCAGCAGCTGGAAGAAGTGGTCGTCACGGCCCAGCGTCGCGCCGAGAACCTGCAAAAAGTCCCGGTCGCCGTCACCGTGATCACCGGCGACGCGCTGGAAAAGCGCCAGGCCTTCTCGACCGAACAACTGGTCCAGCTTGTGCCGTCCCTGACCTTCCGCAAGGGGACGACCAACGTCAATTCGTCGCTGAACATCCGGGGCATCGGCACCACCTCGTTCTCATCGGGCTCGGAACCGGCGGTCTCGACCGTGGTCGACGGCGTGGTGTTCGCCCGCTCGGGCCAGGCGTTCTTCGACCTGTTCGACGTCGAGCGCATCGAGGTGCTGCGCGGCCCGCAAGGCACGCTGTTCGGCAAGAACGCCTCGGCCGGCGTCGTGTCGATCATCACCCGCCGCCCTTCGGCCACGCCCAAGGGATTCGTCGAGGCGTCCTATTTCGAGGGTGGCGAGTATCGCCTGCGCGGCGGCTACAGCGCGCCGATCAGCGAGACGCTGCGCGGCAGCCTGACCGGCGTCTATGGCCAGTACGACGGCTCGGCGACCAACGTCTATGACGGCTCCAAGGTCAACGGCTACGAGCGCTTCGGCCTGCGCGGCAAGCTGGAATGGACCCCGAACGAGAACCTGACCGTCGGCCTGATCGCCGACTGGGTGAACTCGGTCGATAACGGTTCGGCCGACGCCATCGGCTACGCCACGCCCGGCGACGCGATCATCGGCCAGGAGTCGCCGCTGGTCGTCGGCCCCAGCAACAAGAACATCAACAACGACGTGGCCCCGGTCACCAAGGACAGCACCTGGGGCTATTCGGGCCAGATCGACTATCGCCTGGGCGAGCACACCCTGACCTCGATCACCGCCTGGCGCGGCTGGGGCAACACCGAGATCCGCGACGGCGACTACACCTCGGTGCTGGGCTCGCGGGTCGGCACCGCGTCCTCGCGCGACTTCGGCGTGCTGGACTTCCACCAGTTCAGCCAGGAAGTCCGCCTGGCCTCGCCCACCGGCGGCTTCCTCGACTACGTGGTCGGCGCTTTCTACTACAAGACCAAGCAGGACAACTATTTCAACCGCCTCAACATCGCCTGCACCGCCACCACCTTGACCGGCGGGGTCTGCGCCCCGGGCTCCTCGACCTATGCGACGTCGTCGAACGGCACGGCCAACTTCACGACCGAGCTTGAGAACTACGCCGTGTTCGGCCAGGCCAACCTGAACTTCAGCGACAAGCTGAAGGGGATCGTGGGCCTGCGCTGGTCGCACGACGAAATCAGCTTCGACTTCGCCCGCGTCTCGGCCTTCCCGACCGCCACGGCCGGCGTGCGGCCCAACTTCGCGGCCCAGGGCTCGACCACTTCGAGCGACTACTCGGGCCGCATCGGCCTGCAGTACGCCTTCACCGACGCCGTGCTCGGCTACGTCAACTACGCGCGTGGCTACAAGGGTCCGGCGATCAACGTCTTCTTCAACATGCAGGCGTTCGACACCATCCCGCTGCAGCCGGAGACTTCGGACGCCTATGAAGTGGGCCTGAAGAGCACCCTGTTCGATCGCCGACTGGTGCTGAACGTGGCCGCCTTCGACACCAAGTTCAACGGCTTCCAGACCACCAACTTCGACACCGTGGCCGGCACCATCGTCAGCCGCCTGGTCAACGCCGGCGAGGTCTCGACCAAGGGCCTGGAACTCGACGCCACCGCCCGCCCGATCAAGAACCTGACCCTGACCGGCGGCGCCAGCTACACCGACGCCAAGATCGTGCAGTTCTATTGCCCGGTCGGCTCGCCGGCCAGCTGCTCGGCCGTCAACGGCCAACCTCTGGGCTCGGCCAAGGTCAAGTGGTCGCTGGGCGCGGACTATCTGGTGGAGACC
>Ga0247731_1000354_pt1 | contig 12748 bp, 7 predicted proteins | sample UWRJL088202R2_FD_180938 | JGI IMG/M metagenome (GOLD analysis project Ga0247731, IMG submission 180938) | Plant litter microbial communities from Arlington Agricultural Research Station in Wisconsin, United States - UWRJ-L088-202R-2 | ecosystem: Environmental > Terrestrial > Plant litter >...
ATGAACTTACCAAAAGTACTAACAGACTTGATTAAAGCACAGAATGAATTTGACGCCGTGACGTATGCCAATTTGTTTTCAGAAACTGCCGTAGTGTTTGACGAAGGTAAAACGCATAAAGGAAGACTAGAAATAGAGCGTTGGATCGATCACTCAAATAAGAATTACAAATCAGTGATGAAACCACTGGAATATACCGAAAACGGTACAACAAGCATCTTAACTGCAACATGCTCAGGAACATTTCAAGGAAGCCCTATCACGCTAAAATTTCACTTTGATATTGTTGATGGGCAAATTCAGCATTTAAAAGTAACAGATTAAAACATAAAGAGAGTGTGACTGTTTACTATAAGTTATTTAAACGACAAAGCCATTGGAATCCAATGGCTTTATTTGTCTTTATGTGGGCGATGAGGGATCCGAACTTTACCGCCGAAACCCTTGCCATCGCTGTATTGGCAAGGGTTCATTTTGTATGTGCCACAAGACTGCAATAAATTAATAAATCTTTTTCAGACTGCCAAATTTTAGAGCTATAATTTAATGCAAATTTACTAAATTTATTAATAATTACTTATTATTATTTGTTTTAGTTATGAATATTAACTGAACTGTTCGTTGACGACAAAAGCTTGCTTACCAAAGAATGTTTATTTTGTGAGACAAATGTGAAAGGCTTAATTGATACTGTTTGCAAGACATATGTGGGTATGCCAATAAAAGTTACAATTTAAGTTAAGCTACATTTTTGCAAATGTTTTTTTGATTATTAATTCTTTCGATTGTTTTGTAATTCAATGAACCGTGCCTCCTTTTTTTGTTGTTACAGATTTCTATGTACTCAAAGATTTCTAGTTTCATTTCTTGTTTTTTTGAGTTTACTGCCGTAAATTAATTCAGCCTTTAATGACTTAAAAAGCTTTCAGCTAATGCATTATCTAAGTAATTGTCTACTCATAACTTCTGATAACTTTTATGACTCAATTGTATTAGCAAATTTTTGTTTGCAAATTAACACTTTTGTCTGAATAAAAAATCAATCCTTTTTGAAAAATTCGGTTTCTTCCCGCCATTTTCAAAGCTGCAAGTATCGTCTCTTCAGTATTCATCCCATGACTTAAACTTCAGCCAATTATTTTTTGGTCATATAAATCAATAATGGTTGTCAAGTATAAAAATCCTTGTTTGGTTTGGATATAAATGATGTCGGATACCCAAACTTCTGATGGATGCGCAACTATAAAGTTTCTCCCAAATACATTTTCTACCACTAGATAATTGTGTTTTGAATCTGTTGTTACTTTAAATTTCTTGCTCAATTTACTTCTTAATCCAAACTCTCTCATATATTTTGCCACCATTATTCTTGAAACCTTGCAGCCTGAAGCATTTTATTCAATCGCAATCCTTGGACTTCCATAACGCTGTCTTGAAGCAAAATAGACAGATGTGATCAGCAGTTTTATTTGGCTTTTTAGAAGTGGGCTTTTACAAATAGGTTTGCTTCTCCATTTGTAATATCCACTGGAACCGACCTCTAAATCACTGCACAATTCTTCAATCGAAAATAGGTATTCATGATTTTTAATAAACCTATATTTCATCAACCGGTCTTGGAAAAAATGCCGATTGCTTTTTTTAATATATCGATTTCTAGTTCGCCATCCTTGAGTTTTTTCTCAAGTTCGTAAATCTTCTCTTGCTCTGGTGTGAACTTAAGATTTCCTTTTCCAGGAAAGCTGCCCTCTCCAATTTCTTCGTATTCTTTTCGCCATTTGTAGACAAGCTAACTTTTATGCCAAGTTCTCTAGCCAGTTCAGAGATATTGTCTCTTTCATTGCTTAATTGAGCGGCTTTTGTCTTAAAAGCCGGATGATAAATTTTTCGCTCCCGTTTCATAAGTTAAAAATAAGATTTTATCGTCAACTGCAACTGGAAGCTAAATTAGTATATCCAAATACGGAGTGCTAAGTCCCGAAAGGGTGGTGAAGAGGAGCGGAGCTATTATGCGGATGTAGCATAAGGGGGTCAGTATCTTGGCTGCCTATTAGTCCGTTTCGAATGAAAATACTATGTTTTAATTTACAATAAAAAAAGGTATTTATACTGCATAAATTTTTAAATTAAAGAACTAATTTGCTACTAAAATCTACGTTTTGTGGAAAACCGTAAAAGAAAATAAATCCTGTTTTGTATGTTTGATTTCAATTACTAAAAATCTTAGAAATCTTTTCAGATAAATTAATAATCAATCAATATTTTTAAAATGTATATCTCTAATATTAAAATTCAAGGATTTAGAAATTTCGTAAATACTGAAATAGAATTTAACGAAGGCGTAAATGTGATTATAGGGCATAATAATGCTGGAAAGTCAAGTCTTATAAAAGCTATAGGCTTAATTATAAATGGAAATGCAAGCAGACGATTAGAAATTGATGATTTTTCGAAAAGAACTTCTCTCGCTGAATTGCAGGCTGAGCCTCCAAGGGTTATAATGACGTTAACGGTTTTGCAGAGTCTTGAAGAGGATTTAAATAGTGATGATTTAGTTACAGTTTCAAATTGGTTAACAAAATTGGAGGAACCATATGAGGCTCAATTAACGTATACTTTTTATCTTCCAGTTGACAAACAGGCGGAGTATATTTCTGAACTGAGTTCGTGCACTACCAAAGATGAAGCATGGCTAATAATTAAACATCAATATCTAAGATTTTACACTTACAAAATATTTGGAGGTAACCCAGCCTTACAAATAGCTGCAGATAGTGAGTCATTGCAGAAATTTGATTTTCAGTTTCTTAATGCTATTAGGGACGTTGAGAGAGATATGTTCACAGGGAAGAATACAATGCTGAGAGATGTTCTTGATTTTTTTATGGATTATGAACTTAAATCTGCAGATGAATCTGTAAAATCTTCAACTCAAAAATATCAGGAAATAAAGCAGTTAAAATCTGATTTTACATCCAAAGCGGGTGTCTTGATTAACGAATTGCAATCAAGGATGAAAGCAGGTAAAGATCATATATTATCTTATGCTAAACAGACAGGAGCTACTTTCAATAATGCTGAGCCGGATTTTGATGGTACCATTTCCGATGTAGATATGTATTCTGCGCTTAAACTTATTATCGGTTACAGCGGGCTTGATATTAAAATTCCAGCAACTCATAATGGTCTCGGATATAATAATCTTATTTTTATGTCGCTTTTGCTTGCAAAAATGCAGGTGAATTCTGATGGCAAATATTTAGGTTCCAATGCAAAAGTTTTCCCTGTGCTTGCTATTGAAGAGCCTGAAGCGCATTTACATCCGGCGATGCAATACAAATTTCTAAAATTTTTAAAAGAAAATAAAGAAGACAGAAAAGTAAGACAAATTTTTTTAACTACTCATTCGACCCAAATTACATCTGCTGTCTCCCTTGATGAGATTATCTGTCTTCATAATGAGAATGGGATAATCAATGTCGGATATCCTGGGAAAACATTTCCGGATACAGTAGCAGGTAAAAAATCGAAAGCCTATGTTCAGCGTTTCTTAGATGCTACAAGATCAGATATGCTGTTTGCTCAAAAGGTTATTTTTGTTGAAGGATTAGCAGAACAAGTGCTATTACCTACTTTGGCAAAATATTGTAATATCGAGATGGAAGACTACCACATAGCCGTTATTCCGGTTGGGGGTAGATTTTTTGATCATTTTCTTCCATTATTTGATAAAAACCTCCCATATACAATTCATAAAAAAGTAGTCTGTTTAAAGGACAGGGATCCAGAACGGAAATTAAAAACAGGAGGCAGTTATACAAGCTGTTATCCTTTTCAGTTTGATCAGGAGCCCGCCCTTTATGATTACAAAGATCATTTGATAGATAAAATTACCGAGTATGCTACACATCCCAATATTCGTTTTTATGGCCAAAATCATAGAAAAGGAAAGACGTTTGAATATGAGTTGTTATTAAACAATATCGATACAGATATTCTTATAACAGAATATTTAACTAACAGCAGTGAACTTTCAACACTAATGGATTTTCAAAGGGCTAAAAAATTACCGATTGTTTTTTTCGAAGAAATTCGCAAAAGTGATTCTAATACTAAATTTAGGGAAGCAATTGAAGCCTTAACGGATCCAAGTTGGACAGACGAAGATAAAGCACAAGCAATTATTGCACACAGATATTTAGCATCTATTGGTAAAGGTGAGAATGCTCTTGAATTGGCAAATGTTTTAGAGGAAAATTTAAAACTGCCAAATACCGCACCAGCGGAAGATCCAACAGCAACCATAAGAACTTCGTTTGTTGTTCCCCAATACATTTTTGATTCAATTACATGGATATGTCAGTAATTACTATAGGTTCGGGAGATTTGATTCCTATTGAACAGCATTTTCGAATTTCTGCAGGTCCTGGCGCCGGTAAAACTTATTGGCTAGTCAATCATATTGAAAATGTTCTTCAAAATTCAAATAGAATGGGATGCTACAGGAAAATAGCTTGTATAACTTATACAAATATTGCAGTTGAGACTATCGTTAAAAGAATGGGATTTATTGCTGATCGAGTTGAAGTTTCAACAATTCATGGGTTTATTTACGCAAATATTATTAAGCCTTATATGAGTTTCATTGCCTCGGATTACGAATTTGATGTTACGAGAATGGAAGGACATGATGAGCATTTTATAAGCAGAAAAAAAATTGTTGAATGGTTAACAAATCATCCCAATAAGAGCCGTTTCGCGGCGCCTTATACTTTGCAACAGCTTACAAAACTAGATCACAATATTTCAGCAGTAGGAAGTTGGTTGTCTTCCTTATCTTATACTCTGAATGGAAATAATATTGAATTTTCAATTGACAATGCGAAGGCATTTTATATGGATAGCACAACCCGAAGAAATTTAGGCACAATAACTTGCTTGAATAAATTACTGCCAGGTCTTTTGGATTATAAAAAACTTTTTTGGAAAAATGGTGTACTGCACCATGATGATGTGCTATATTTTGGATATATTTTACTGCAAAAATACCCTTTCATAATACAAGTCTTAAGATCAAAGTTTCCTTATTTTTTTGTTGATGAGTTTCAGGATACCAGCCCCATCCAGGCAGCTATACTCAAGACTATTGGAGAATCTGAAACAGTAGTAGGTGTAATAGGCGACAAAGCGCAATCAATTTATGGTTTTCAGGGAGCAGATCCAAATTATTTTACCAGTTTTAGTCTACCGGATATTCAGGATTATCTAATAGCGGATAACAGAAGAAGCAGCATTGAAATTATAAATGTTTTAAATCATGTTAGAAGAGATATAGTTCAGAATCCAATTCGTGCTATCAATGGAGAAAATGTCATTATGTATGTAGGTGATATTAACATTGCATTGAATGAAGCTATAAGAAAGGCTGATGGTAAACTAACCGTTTTATCCAGAGATAATATTACTTCTAATGCTCTAAAAAGACAAATGAATTCTTCTTGGCCCTTAACAGATCTTGTTTCTTCTCTAAGAAATATAGATGAGAGAATAAGAAGAAGCACGGTTATATCAAGCCTAACTGCTATTGAACTCGCGCAACAAAAAAAGTTTAAAGAAGCAATAAAAGAAATGGAAAAGAATTTTACGGGAATCAAGGATAAACACTATAGAAAAAAAACAGCTCTTAGTAAGATTTGTTTTTTGACATCTTTGTATTCAGATTATAAATCGTTGCCACTTTTTAAATTCTACGAATTAGTAAAAGAACATGTCAAGACGGATATGGTTAAACTTACCAGAGGTGCTGCACGTCAATTTTATGATAGTACAACTTATGAGCAACTTGCAGTATGCATTAAATTAGCAGATGATGATTCTCCAAGCAGAACTATTCATAAATCAAAGGGCGATGAATTTGATAGTGTTTTAATTGTACTTGGAAAGGAAGCGGATTTAAAATTTTTACTTCAACCGCCACTTTTAAACGAAGAGCAGAGAGTCTTTTATGTTGGTGTAAGTAGGGCAAAAAATAAACTTTCAATATGTTCGTCAACTCTCTCAGCGGATGAAGAAGACAAAATTAAACATCTCGTGGAGGTAATTAGACTTACTTAATGTTAAATGAAAATATTATAAATTTTAATTTTTTAGTATTAACTATGAACAATAATAATAACGATGAATGGATCCATTTTGCCAAGCAGGGATTAGACTGGTTAATAAAAAAAATGGGGTGCGAGGAATGGTATCGAAGAAGACAAAATGTAGCTGATTATTTTCATCAAGTTAAGATACTAAACCAAACAAAAGAAAGTATAGAGCAGGGAGATTTAAGTAATGAATTTTCGCCTATAGCAATTTATAATGATTGGATGTCATGGTATATGTATCTGGTGGAATCAGTTTTTGAGCGACAAGGGTGTGATGACCCATTTCAGTCTTCACGAATTTACCCTTTCTTTGTAACTATAGGAAGAGACATTGATGCTTTAGAGAGCATGAAGGGTATCGAAGATAAGTTAAAAATTATGTTTAATGAAAAACAAAACAAGCCCGATTCTACTCTATATGAATTAGCTGTAGCATTATTATATCATAGAAATGGTTGGTATGTTGAATTTCTTCCCGAGAGTATACAAAATAAAACCCCAGATCTACAAATTACTAAAAATAGTGATAAGTATTGGGTGGAATGTAAACGCGTTGCAAAAGTCAATGATTATGCGGAGAAAGAAAGATTAGAGTGGCAAAAAAGACTTTTTCACCTTATGAATGCAATGCAAATGGTTGGTCGTCCAGCTTTTTCAGAGGTAATTTTTAAAGTTCCTATTGATCAAGTTAAGGAACATGTATTGGCATCAGCATATTTACACTATATTACTTGTGGGTTTCTTGAGGATAATTCTTTTTTTTCTACTGAAGAAATTGATTTTAGAATATCATGGCTAAATTTAGAAGCAATTAATGAAGAACTCAAAGGTAGTTCTGTAAAACCAAATTCGCCATTTATGATAAAATTAATCACTGGTGATTATCATATGGATGGTAATTATAGTCTTGCACTTAAACCATCACTTATTGAAAGTGTGAATCCCGATAATAAGCTTTATGTATTAAATGATTTTTATGGAGGAGTTCATTCTGCATATGCAGCAAAATGGGATTGTATAGCGGAAGAATCTACTGATAGAAAAGCTAATAATTTGAGAAGAAAATTGATTGATGCTGTAGAACAGATCCCGCAAGAAGGTAAAGGAATAATACATATTGGTTATGAGACAGTTACTGGTTCTGAAGTAGAGATACGTCGTGAGGAGAAAATAAAAAAAATGATAAATGAATTTGATTTTAGATCAAAAAATATTGTGAGCTTATATTTTAATTCAATGCAATTCTTAACTGATGTAAACCTGATAGATTGGGAAGAGACAACTATCAGATATGAACAATTCCCAGATGCAATTCTCAAAGATCTATTGCTGTTTGATGTTCCTGATACTAAAGCAAGTGATGCTGTGCATTGGAAAAAAGATTAAAAATTGATTAATAAACATGCGCTATAATTTTAAAAAAAATCAAATTAACTATGAAAGAATTTAAATTAATAGTTCCCCAGATTTTACGAATTTTAATTATAAAAAGAAATAATAAGAAAATAGGAAATATTTCTTATTATCGAAGTATTAATTCGGAAATAAATGATGTTTTACATCTTTTTTAAATTAAGCAGTCTATTTAGTATAGAGTAGTATTTGCCATTTCCAGCACTAGAATTGTGTTTAAAATCTTTTAGAATTGACACTAGGCAAAAATTGATATGTTATACTTATTAACATAAGAACACGTCTACCAAATTTTGCACCGCAATCTTATAGCGAAACGGTGGTTGTATTAAAAATAGATTTTATATTTTTAAGCAAAAAAAGAGCGTGCAATTACAATTCCTTAAGGCAGAATATGGTGACTCAATTTTAATTACTATTGCCGATGAAAGTGGACACGAACGAAACATACTTATTGACGGTGGTACTCCTGCTACATATCTTGGATCGAAACCAAAAAAAGGATTAGCGGATCTAGCAGCATTAAAAATTGCTATTGAAGAGATAAAATTTAAGGACGGATATATTGATCTTCTAATTTTAACCCACGTTGATAACGACCACATAGGTGGTCTGCTTAAATGGTTAGAAAATGACAATGAAGCCCTATCTCTCGTAAAAGAGGTATGGTTCAATTCAGGGAAAACAATTTCTAGACACTTTATGTCAGAAGAAATTGCTGAAAATGAAATGATGGTCGATGTGAAATCGGGAAATGCTACAAGTATATCTCAAGGTGTAAGCTTTACTAGCTTACTAGAGGATACAGGTCTGTTATTTACAAATATATTAAAATCGCTAACAAACATAGAAAGGTTTGGGGCTAAATTTCAGATACTTTCGCCCAATGATAATGCATTGCGAGCATTACTGACTAAATGGGAAAAGGAAAGACCTTATTCATTGACCTCCGTAAGAACAGATTATGACCTATCTCTGGAAGAACTTGCCAAAGACATATCTTTTTCTGAAGATAATGATATCCACAATGGGAGTTCCATAGCATTTATACTTGAGTATCAAGGTGAATCTTTTGTTTTCTTAGCAGATTCTTACCCCTCTGTAGTTATCGAATCATTGCATGCAATGGGATACAGTCGTGAAAAGCCCTTGAAGGCACAACTGGTTAAAATCTCACACCATGCGAGCCAGTACAATACGAATTACAAATTACTTTCACTTATTAATTGTGAATGCTTCGTTGTCAGTACTGATGGATCACGTAATGGGCACCCTAATAAGTTGACTCTAGCAAGAATTATAAACAGCAATGGAGGCAAACAAATTCCCTGTACAATTTGTTTTAACTATCCGGAGCTAATCAATAAAATATTTACGGAAGAGGACTTCCAAACTTATCCTTCTTTTCAGGCCTTGTACACAGGCGATCAATCAAACTACTAATATGTCAATAACGAAATTAAGAGAACTTGTAGTTATTATTAACGAGGGCAGCGGTATCATTTTTCAGCCAAAAGATGAATCCAGTACTTATCTTTTAACTGCAAAGCATGTCGTGACAGGGTCAGAGAAACCATCTGATGGTATACCTGCTGTAAGTAAGTGTAGTAGATTAAAAAAAGTGCTGGGCAAATGGAAAGAAGTCACTATAGAGTTTGACAAAATTACTTTAGGCGTGAATTATTTTCCTCATGAGGAAATAGATATCTGCATCCTTAAAATTGGCAGACTGCTGGATATTGATCCTGTCTTGAGATTTGAAGACCTTGATAATGATAGGGTAGGTTTTTTATTGGCAGGCTATCCCTCTTTGAGAAGAATAGATAAGGATATTATTCAGTGGTTTCGATTTGATGAATCTGTAACAATTAAACAGGAAACAACCAATGGATTAGTTGAAGCACACATTCCGGATTTGCCGTCATATGCAGAATTAGTTGGTTTTTCCGGTGGCGGTATTGTCCGATTGGAAGAAAATCGTATATCACTGGCCGGAATTCAGATTAAAATGGTGGATAGCCATGACGAAGAGCGCTTAGGACGTGTAGAATTCACCCCTTTACAGTACTTTGACGAAATCGTCGCGGCATATCAGGGAGCACTGAACCAGATGGAATCTGCAATTTTAGAAAGTGCTGTCACTTCAAGCCTTGATTTAGATCAGGAATTGCGTATTCAGTATATAGAGGATATTGAAAATGAAGCCTATTATGTTGACCGTATTTACAGGGATGATACAAGGACATATTCTGTACTTGACTTTTTTGATGACACTCCAAAAGGAGAGGGTATAGGAGATATCTTAGCCAAGGAAGAAAAAATAGTTGTCCTTGGCAATCCGGGCTTGGGAAAAAGTTTTGAATTGCGAAAGTTAGCAATAGAATTATGGGAGAACGGCGAAGGTATTCCAATTTATAGAAATCTCAAGAATTTTACCGAAACCAATACTATAGAAGACTATATTTCAGTTGATATTTCCAGTATTGACAGCATTATTCTAATCCTTGATGGAGTCGATGAAATACCCAATATTCAAGACTTCCTGTCTAAATTCGAGAATTTTATTAAAAGAAACAAAGTCGCAAAAAAGAAAATAAGATATGTCCTCAGCTGCAGAACCAATATTTATAACAGCGTCATTAATAGTGTCGCAGGTTTCAAGGCTTTCTTTTTACAGGATTTATCTTTTGAGGATGCTTTAAATTTATTGAATGATAAATGCGGTGACATTGTCCATAGTTTAGAATTCAACAGCGAACTGCTAGTCTTCATAACTAATCCGTTCCAAATCGCTATTCTCTCTGATTATATTAACCAACATAAGGCATTACCTTCCAATACGGCTGAGATATGGGAAGGATACATCACAAAAAGGTTAGAAAATGACAGGTTTGGCAAACTCGCTAAAATTGCGATTAAGGTCCCGCTTATAAAGGTAAACTCCAAGCGTGTCGCGCTAGTTAATGAGTTGATGAAGAGTAATATAATCAGTGAAGATAATCTTCTCAGGGTATTAAAAGAAAACGTATCAGATTATGACGAGTTCGTTAAGAATCCACTTCTGGATAAGTCATATAATTCCAATGATTGGTTCTTCGAGCATAGAAATATTCAGGAGTACTTTGCCGCAAGTGTCCTTAAAGAGCATGAATTTGAAACCATAAAAGAATTTATTTGTATAAAAGGATTGAATAGGACGCATCCATCCTTATTCAATACAATTACCTTTTTGCTCAGCTTAATGGATACGAACTCCGAAAAATTTAGTTCATTGATTGAGCTTATAAGCAATAATGATCCAGTTCAACTATTCAAAACGGATTCTAACAGAATCGAGCAAATCCGTGGCAGGGTTTTTCAGTCTTTTTTTACCAGCGAATGCATAGAGAAAACCTTATGGATCAATACCACTAAGGGCATTAGAACCAAAGAAATAGCAGGCTTTGCCAATAATAAGGAAAATTATAAATTCCTTTTATCTGTAGTTAGCGATAAATCTGCGCATTTTAGGGCGAGGATATCCGCTTTGGATATACTTTCATATTTTAGGTTAGATGTCATCGATCTTGAAGAACTACAGACTTTCTTTAAAGATATACTTTCACAACATGATACAGGAATAAATATTAAGACACATACCATCTCTTGCATTTACGGACTTGGCTTATGTCAATTCGATCCGAAATTTTTAGACTGGCTGGTTGAACATTTTAAAGAGGAATCGGATAAGTCACTAAGTAGGGCAATGCTCGATGTTATCAATTCTATGCCATCTGTTGACCCATACTTTAGTTATTTGAAGAATGAATTTTTATTTGATAACAGGATATTGACAAGAAATACCAAAGATGAGGTATTGCGTGGTAACAGTTTGATGTTAGGGAAAATAATCCTAAAATTGGAGGATCCAAACAATCTAATTGATATCCTATCATATTATTTTGGCGAAAAATATACTATCCGACTCGAAGGCGAGCTATCAAAATCACTATTAGATAGGCTTCTTTATTTTGCGAAAAGAGAAGATGATTTCATAATTCGCCTTCTCCAAAAGATTGGTAAGATTAAGGCATTTTATCGTCAGAGTGATTTCCTTACCATCTTACTTGACAAAAGTCAAAATAAACTGGATATTGCCCGTATATTAATCAAGGAACAGGAATTTCATGTAATACGACAGATGTTGGCAAAAATTGCTGATAAAGAGCTCTGCGAGCTGATTAGGAATGTTCATGTTTCCAACCCCATTGATTTCCGTGAAATTGAGTACTTCCGCAATAATCTTAACAATTTAAAGCGAGACAGCTCTTTAGCGGAATATTTTAATGGAATCATGGAGGAAATTGGCTTTGTTTTCAATGAAAGCGTCTTTACTTCTACAGACGCTAATGCCTACGAGTTATTAAGAAAGGCAAGAATACAACAAAACTTTAATTTGCTTTTTGATAGTGATAAGCTATTGCAAGCTGTAGGAATTATTTTCGAAGACAATGGCAATTCTTTAACATGGGAAAGGATGGTCGATATTGAGCATTCATGGTATCAGGAAAATAGTAGAAGTTATAATATAGATATGCAATATGATATCCTGAGGAAATTTATCAGGGACTATGGCACATTGTCATTAGAAGATTTTACCGTTATTTTTATCCAGAATGAAGTAATAAGATTTGAAACGATTAAATCAAAATTGAGCAATAAGAATCGCGAGTTTATCGTTAGTGAAGAACAAGAGGAGTTAATCAGGCAGTGGTGCTTTGCCGCCTGTAGTATAATTGACTTTGCAAACAGTATTACATTAAAGGATCAAAATTCATTTGTAATACACAGTGACTTCAGGAGGATGAAGCTTGTACTTTTCTTCCAGAAGGAATTCCAATTAGTGCTTCCTAAAGAATTCCTCTTAAACTGTATTGAATTTATCTCCGTTGATACTTACCAAGGAGAAGGTATCGATTTGGAAAGCCTTTATATTCTTGTTGGAGATACTTCAGCATTCGATGAGAGGGTTACAGAAAATCTTTTGCAAAAGAGATTGTTTTCCTTAGCCTTGTCACGCCATATAGAATACGCTCTAAAGCGGAAGCTCACCAAGTCCTATCATAAAATCAAAATATATCTATCAGAACGCAGTGATATCTATCCAGGTGATAAGATATTAGATGACTACATTATGCTTACTAAGG
>Ga0247731_1000361_pt1 | contig 12647 bp, 14 predicted proteins | sample UWRJL088202R2_FD_180938 | JGI IMG/M metagenome (GOLD analysis project Ga0247731, IMG submission 180938) | Plant litter microbial communities from Arlington Agricultural Research Station in Wisconsin, United States - UWRJ-L088-202R-2 | ecosystem: Environmental > Terrestrial > Plant litter >...
CCACCGTGCCTCTGACCCTGGGCTTCGCTGGCTTCGGCTTCGCGGGGCTGGCGGCGGTGCTGATCACCGAGAAGGGCCGGATGTTCCACCCCGGCACGGGCGAGTCCGCCGCCGAGGGCGCGGGGTTCCACTAAGCTCTTTCACCGCTCAACCCGGCGACTGCCGGGATCCAGATGGAATGGCTTTAAGGCTGACGGCAAAGACTCTGAGCTCTTCCAATCGTCCACACCGCCAAGGGATCTGGGTCCCGGCAGTCGCTGGGATGAGCGGATTGATTTGACGTGGAAGCGCCAATCTCAGGCGGCCTGGACCCGCTCCAGCGCGGCGTAGAGGGCGCGGATGTCCAGGGGCTTGGCCAGCCAGTCGGTCATGCCGGCTTCGCGACAGGCGCGTACCTCGTCGTCGGCGACGCCGGCGCTGAAACCGATCACCGGGATGTCGCGATTGACGCCGGTGGAGGCCCGCAGCCGCCGGGTCGCCTCGCGCCCGTCCAGGCCCGGCATGTTGACGTCCATCAGCACCACGTCGAACGGCGCCGCACCCAGATGGTCCAGCGCCACCAGCCCGTCCGGGGCGGTGACCAGCTCGACGCCGAGCGGGCTTAGCACCAGCGACAGGGTCCGGCGGTTCACCTCATGGTCGTCGACGGCCAGGATCCGCAGCGATGACAGCGACGGGGCGTCGGCCTCGGCCTCCAGCGCGGCGACGACCTCGGGCTGGCCGGCCGGCAGGGTCAGGGTCAGGCGAAACACCGCGCCGTGCGGCTGGCCGGGCCGGGTGTCCAGCTCGCCGCCCATCAGCCGGGCCAACTGCCGGCTGACCGCCAGGCCCAGGCCTGTGCCGCCATAGGTCCGCGCGGTCTCCTGCGAGGCTTGGGTATAGGGCGTGAACAGACGCGACAGGGCGTCGGCGGTGATGCCGGGTCCGTTGTCCTGCACCTCGATCTCGATCAGGACCTCGCCGTCCGCCATCGGAACGGCCATCAGTCGCAGCTCGATGGCGCCGTTGTCAGTGAACTTGATGGCGTTGGACAGCAGGTTGTTGAGGATCTGGCGCAGGCGGAAGGGGTCGCCCCGCACCCAGGCCGAGGGCTGCTCGCCCGGCGGCTCGCGCAGGGCCAGCCCCTTGGCGGTCGCCCCGGCGGTCCAGAAGCGGGTAGCGTCGCGCACCGCGGCCAGCAGGTCGAAGTCGCGGGTCTCCAGGGTCATGGCCCGGGCCTCGATCTTGGCCTGGTCCAGCAGGTCGGTCAGCAGGCCGGTCATCAGCTGGCCGGCGTCGACGATCAGGTCGGCGGTCGTGCGAGTCTGCAACGGATTGATCCCGGCCCGGATCAGGTGCGCGCCGGCCAGGATTGCCGACAGCGGCGTGCGCAGTTCGTGACTGACGATGGCGGCCATGGCGGTGCGGTCGGCCATGGCGTCCTCGGCCTGGACGCGGCGACGATCGGCCTCCTCATGGGCGGCGATCACCGCGCGCCGGGCCTTGTGGGTGCGGCTCCAGATGCCGTGGACCACCAGCATGAAGAACACCACCGTGGCCGACAGGATGGCCACGGGGCCGGCCGGCTGGCTGCGCCAGAACCAGAAGGGCGTCGCCAGCAGACTGACGGCGTAGGGCGTGGCCCCGATGAAAAACAGCGGCGGGCAGTCGACGCCGGACGAGACGTTGTTGAGCATGCCGCCGACTAGAACCAGCAGGCCGACCACCACGACCGCAAGGTCGCCCTCCATCCACAGCAGGGTCGCGACCACCGCGTGCACGACGGCCATCAGCACCATGGCGAAAATGGCAAGGGCGGCGTGGGCGCGGGCGTTGTGGGTCGGGAAGCGGCCCTTGGCGAAGGGGCGGACGGCGATGAACTCGAGGCTCTGGACGAACACGCTCAACACCAGCCACAGCGGGATCAGGTCGTTACGTTCTGCCAGATGCAGCGCCCAGCTGAGCAGGCCCGTCAGGCCGATGCGGACGACAACCTGCCGATAACGTTCGTCGGCGTTGGCCGGCAGGTGTTCGAGAACCGAGTCCAGAAACTTGTGCATACGCGCCCTCCAAGCCCTGCTGTAGGCCGGTATGGCAAACGATAAGTGAACGGGTTCAGCGAACGTGTCGTGAAACGATAGCGGTCACGCGTCCAACATTTGTTCCAGAGTCTCAAGCTCGTCCGCTTCGCGCGCGGGCTTGTCCCAGCGGATGCGATTGATGCGAGGAAAGCGCATGGCGACGCCGGACTTGTGGCGGGTCGAGCGTTGCAGGCCCTCGAACGCCACCTCGAACACCAGGCCGAAGTCCCAGTCGGCTCGCACGGAGCGTACCGGTCCGAAGCGCTCGATCGTGTTGTCGCGCACGAACTTGTCGATCTGCTTCAGCTCCTCGTCGGTGAAGCCGAAATAGGCTTTGCCGACCGGGGTGAGGCGCCGCGCGCCCGTCTCATCTTCCTGCCAGACCCCGAAGGTGTAGTCCGAATAGAAGCTGGACCGCTTGCCGTGGCCGCGCTGGGCGTACATCAGCACCGCGTCGATCAGGCGGGGATCGCGCTTCCACTTGAACCACGGACCCTTGGGGCGGCCGGGTTCGTAGACGCTGTCCCAGTGCTTGAGCATCAGCCCTTCGGCGATCATCGGGTCGCCCTCCGGCGGCTGGGCGCGCAGGGCGGCCAGTTCCTCCCAGGTCGCGAAAGGCTGGATCGGCGACAGGTCGATGCGGGTGCTGTTGGCTTCAGCCACGAAGGCCTCCAGCCGTTGACGCCGCGCCTTGAACGGCAGGCCGCGCAAGTCGGTCTCTCCGTCCATCAGCAGGTCGTAGGCGCGGATGCCGGCCGGAAAGGCCACAAGCTGCTTGGCGTCCACCGTCTTGCGGTTCAGCCGCTGTTGCAGGTCGCCGAAGCTGGCCACGGCGCCGTCGCGCAGCACCAGCAGTTCGCCGTCGATCGCACCCTCGAAGGTCAGGGCCTCCAGCACGTCGGGAAAGGTCGCCGAGATGTCGTCGCCGGTGCGAGTGTAGAGCCGCCGCTCTCCTCGCTCGCTGACCGCCTGGACGCGGATGCCGTCCCACTTCCACTCGGCGGCGTAGTCGGCGGGATCGAGCTTCCCGAAATCCACGGCCTCGTCGATCGCCTGGGCCAGCATCACGGGCCTGAAACGGCCCGGCGCGTCGGGCGAGGGCTGTTCAGAGCGCCCCTCCAGCCAGGCGAACAGGTCGCCATAGGGCGGAGTCATGGCGTGCCAGACCTCCTCGACCTGGCCGATCTCGACCCCGCCGAAGTCGGCGCAGGCCTGCTTGGCCAGCCGCGCCGAGACCCCCACGCGCAGCCCGCCGGTCATCAGCTTCAGCAGCGCCCAGCGGCCGTCGGCGTCCAGGGCGTCTAACCAGCTTTCGATCAGCCGCTGGACTTCGGGGCGGGAGGCCGTGCGCAGGCTTTCCACCACCTCCGACAGGTCCGGCTCGCGATTGGCGCCTGGCCGCTCGGGCCAGACCAGGGCGACGGTCTCGGCCAGGTCGCCGACATAGTCGTAGGACCAGGCGAACAGCTGGGCGTCCATCCGGCTCTCGACCGCCTTGCGGATGAAGGCCGGCTTGGCGGCGTTGAACGACAGCGCCCCGGTCAGGGCCGCCAGCACCCAGCCGCGCTCCGGATCGGGCGTCTGCCGCAGGAAGTCCTTGATCAGGGTGAGCTTGGCGTTGCGCGAGCTCGTCAGGGACAGCCGGTCCAGAAGGTGGGCGAAGGCGCGCATGGTTCTCATCAACGCGCGAGACGGGTTGGCGTTACGCGCTGGCTTTCGGCTTGCGGGAGATACGCGGCAAGCGCTTGCGCAGCAGCCACAGAACCAGGCCGATCACCGCCGCCCAGGGTGCGAGCCAGACCACCACCCGCAGCAGCATGCCCAGGCTGTCGGCCAGGGTGGACAGCACGTCGCGACCCGCCTCGGTCAACGGCGCCCACACGCCCTTGGCTTGGTGCGGAGGGCGGAACGATTGATAGGTCAATGACAAGGTCGAGGTCGCCACGCGCAGGCGCATGACGGCCAAGGTCGATTGGGCGGAGTCGATCTCGCCCTGCACTCTGGCCAGCTCGCGCTCGACGTCCAGAAGATCGCCCAACTTGCCGGGCCGGTCGGCCAGCAGCTTCTGCAGTCGATCGCGCAGCGTGATCTGGGCGCGCAGGCGGGCCTCGCCATCGACGATGGACCGCGTCAGGTCCTCGCTTGTGACCTCCGAGCGCAGCACGTGACCGCCGGCGGCCTTCAGGTCGCTCGCCAGCCGTCCTCGCAATCCGGCGATCCAGGCCGGGGTGGCGCGCAGTTCCAGCGTGGCCTTGGCGCCGTCGCCGCCGTCGTTCGTCTGGCGCACGGAGATCACCTGGCAGGCCTCCAGACCGGCCGCGACACACAGCTTCTGGTCGGCCTCGATCAGCGACTTCACACGCGGCGCCGGCGCCCACATCACCTCGTCATAGGCATAGGCCATCATCACCACGGCGGCCGAGGGCGCCGAGGCGCGTTCGGCGGGGGGTTCTGCGTTCAGCACGACAGGGGTGCTGGCGGCTTCGTTCCTTGATGGATGGGCGGCGTTTCCGCATCCGGCCAGGGCCAGGGCCAGGGCCAGGATCGCGATGACGACCACGCGCATTTCGAATTTCCTCGACGAGTCGACGGTGACGCTAGCAGGGAGAGGGCGATCCGCCAGCAAAAAATTACAAGCGTAGACGTTTTGTTCGCTGAGCACGGCCGACGCGATTTGCCGGGGCTTCCGATATGGCCAAACGGATTGCTGCGCGATAGCCTCGGCTGAGTTGTTGGGGGAAACACGCCTTGCGTCAGTTCCAAGCCGCCGTCGCGGCCGCCGTCCTTTGCCTCGCCGCGCCCGCGTTCGCGGCCGATCAGCCTTCGAGCCCGCCGGCCGTCACGGCCTCCGCGCCGGACCTGTCGTGGCAGGACAGGCTGGAGCGCCACACCGGCGTCGTCGACCTGCCGCAGGCCAAGGCGCGGCTAAATCTGGGATCAGACTACTATTATCTGGACGCGGCGGCGTCGCGGCGGGTGCTGGTTGAGGGCTGGGGCAATCCGCCTGAAGCGGCCAACGGCGTGCTGGGCATGATCTTTCCCGCCCGCTTCAAGCCGCTGGACGGTCCGTCCTGGGGCGCGGTGATCTCGTATGACGACGTCGGCTATGTCGCCGACAAGGATGCGCGCGACACCGACTACGACAAGCTGCTGGACGACCTGCGCAAGGGCGAGGCCGACGAGAACGCCGAGCGCGAGAAGGCCGGCTATCCCACCCTGCACCTGGTGGGCTGGGCCGAGCGGCCGTCCTACGACGCCACGCGCCATGTGGTGGTCTGGGCGCGCGAGCTGAAGGCGGGCAACGCCTCGGTCGACACCCTGAACTACGACATCCGCCTGCTGGGCCGTCAGGGCGTGCTGAGCCTGAACGTGGTCTCCAGCATCAACGACCTGCCCGAGGTGCGCGCCGCCGCCGATCGCATCGCCGGCCAGGCCGGGTTCACCTCCGGCCAGGCCTATGCCGACTTCCGCAAGGGCCAGGACAAGATGGCCGAGTTCGGCGTGGCCGGCCTGATCGCCGCGGGCGTCGGGGCCGCGGCGGCCAAGAAGTTGGGCCTGCTGGCCATCCTGGTGCTGTTCCTCAAGAAGGGCGCGGTGCTGCTGGTGGCGGCGTTCGGCGGAGTCGCGGCCTGGTTCCGCAAGACTTTCCTGGGTCAGAAGGACGTCGGCGTGAAAAGCGCCAAGGGCGGCAAGCCGCCCAGCGGACCCGACCTGATCGGCTAGCCGGCCCGCGCCTCGTCCAGCTGGCCGGGGATCATGATCTTCTGCCGGAACGGGGCGAACCGCTAGCACGGCGCTGGCGCTTGAAGTCAATTCGAACATCTGTTTGAATTGACTGAACCGGAGACCGGTCATGACATTCCAGCCGCCCGAGCCCTTCGTACCCCATCCCCGCAAGAGCCCGCTGACGACGCCGTGGGAGCCGCTTTATGCCGATATCCGCGAGGATCGCTGGGTGCTGGCGGTCGAGGTGCGCGAGCCGCACACCAACTCCCGCGGCGGCCCGCACGGCGGCCTGATCGCGGCCCTGGCCGACAACGCCATGGGCCTGTCGTGCGGGGTGATGTTGAGCCGGCTGAAGATCCCCAGCCAGGGCCTGGTGACGGTGTCGCTGGGGCTCGACTACCTGGCCGCCGCCAAGCTCGGCGACTGGCTGGAGTTCGACACTGACTTCATCAAGCCGGGCAAGACGCTGTGCTACGCCGAGGCCACGGTGCGCGCTGACGGCAAGCCGGTGGCGCGAGCGCGGGCGACGTTCAAGGTGGTGTGAGCGGCGGGGTCACCGGGCCGCAACGACATCGATCTCCACGCGGTCCGGCGCCCGGGGCAGCATCACGACGATCGGGTTCTTGAAGAAGCCGCCGCAACCGAGGATCACGGCCGAGACGTAGAGGGCGTCATCCTTCACGCCGACCTGGATCGGACCGCCGTAAGCGGCGCCGTCGAAGCTGGCCACGACGTTGCGGACCAGGAAGGGCTTCAGGCCGGGATTGGCGTCGAGCAGGTCAGCCGAGCCCAGCAGGTCTGTCGCCTGCGTCGGGTCGAGCGCGACGATCGGCGTGGCGTCGAGCCTTTTGACAGCTTCGGCCCGCCGGTCTTGCGGGATCAGGCCAATGGCGGACCTTGGCGTCAGGTTGGCGGCGCCCGATCGGCCGTGCGTGACCCAGCTCTGGTAAGCGTCGGTCGCCGGCGGGCACGTCATGGGCGGTACGTCGGCGTAGCGCGGCAGTGCGGAGGGCCCTTGGGCCTGCGGCGCCAGAAGCAGCGCCAGGATGATCGCGGACACGGGCGCTACTCTCCCTCTTCCTCGTCGTAGCCGACCAGGCGCAGCGCCTTGGCGGGGATCCCCTCAAGCTCGCACCAGCGCTCCAGCGCCTCCTCGCGACCGTGGGTGATCCACACCTCGCCGGGGCGCAGCTCGTCCAAGGTGGCGGTCAGCTCGTCCCAATCGGCGTGGTCGGAGATGATCAGCGGTAGTTCCACGCCGCGTTGGCGCGCCCGGGCCCGCACGCGCATCCAGCCGCTGGCGAAGCAATCGACCGGATCGGGAAAGCGGCGGGACCAGCGGTCGGCCAGGGCCGAGGGCGGGGCGACGATGATCGCGCCCTCGAAGTCCTTCTTGGTCCCGGTGGTGGCCGGCGCCAGCGGCCCCAGGTCGACGCCATGGCGCTCGTAAAGCCGGTTCAGCCGGTCCATGGCTCCGTGCACGTGGATCGTCTTGTCCCAACCCGCTTCGCGGATCAGGCTGATGACGCGCTGGGCCTTGCCGAGCGCATAGGCGCCGACGATGTGCGAGCGCTCGGGGAATTGCTCGACCGACTTCAGCAGGGCGGCGATCTCGCCCCGGTCGTCGGGATGGCGAAACACCGGCAGGCCGAAGGTCGCCTCGGTCACGAACACGTCGCAGGGCACGGGCTCGAAGGTCGGGCAGGTGGGATCGCGACGGCGCTTGTAGTCGCCGGAAACGACGATGGTCATGCCCTTCCAGCGGATCACCGCCTGGGCCGAGCCCAGCACGTGACCGGCCGGGACCAACCCGACCTCGACGCCGTTGTGGGTGACGCTCTGGCCGTAGGCGATCGGCTGGCGTTGGAGGGCGAAGTCCTCGCCATAGCGCTCGGCCATGATCGCCAGGGTCTCGGGCGTGGCGGCCACCACGCCGTGGCCGGCCCGGGCATGGTCGGCATGGCCATGGGTGATCACCGCCCGGTCCACCGGGCGAACGGGGTCGATGTAGAAGTCTCCGGGCGGGCAATAGAGCCCGTCGGGCCTCGGACAGATCAGGTCTTGCGGCTTCATCACGATGGATATGGGAACGCGCCTGGCTATAAACCTATCCCATGACCGACGAAGAACACCGCGCCATAGCCCAGGCGATGAACGAGGGCAGTCCCCAGGCCAAGGCGCTGGGGTTCGAGACCCTGGAGATCGGCCACGGCGTCGCGATCCTGAAGGTCCCTTATCGGCCCGAGATCGTCGGCGACCCGGAGACGGGCGTCATCGCCGGCGGGGTGGTAACCACTCTGCTGGACCACACCTGCGGCCAAGCCGTGCACGCCGCTCAGTCCGAATGGGGCTTCATCGCCACCCTGGACCTGCGCATCGACTACATGCGGCCCGCCGAGCCGGGGCGCGACATCAAGGCCCGCGCCCACTGCTACAAGCTGACCCGTTCGATCGCCTTCGTGCGGGCGGTGGCCTACGAGGACGACCCGGAAGACCCGATCGCCGCCGCCCAGGCCGCGTTCATGCTCGACTCCAGCGCCGGCCGGAAACCGGGCGCCAACTTCAAGCCGCCCAAATCGGCAGGCCAATCGGGAGACGTGATATGAGCGACGCCCCCGTTCTCAGCGCCCAGGAGAAGCTGAACGCCGTCCTCGCCTCGATCCCCTACGCCCGGTTCATCGGCGTACGGGCCGAGCTGGCCGGCGACGAGATGACCGCCGTCCTGCCGTTCTCGGACCTGATCGTCGGCAACCCGATCCTGCCGGCCATCCATGGCGGGGTGCTGGGCGCCTTCATGGAGATGACGGCCCTGGCCCAGCTGTCGATCATCGAGCCGCTGAAGCGTCAGCCGCGCACCATCGACGTCTCGATCGAATACCTGCGCTCGGGTCGGCCCCTGGTCACCTACGCTCGGGCCGAGATCAAGAAGGTCGGCCGGCGGATCGCCAACGTCCATGTCGAGGCCTGGCAGGAGCAGCGCGCCAACCCGATCGCGGCCCTGCGCGGCCATTTCCTGCTGACCTCGGCCGAGGACTGACCCCATCACGGTCCCGCCGGATTTTCCGTGCGGGGCCGATTGTCGCGCCTCGCCCGGCAAGGTTGTTCTTGCAGTGCAGCATGAGGCAATCGCAAGGGTAAAATATTCTACGATCATGGCTATCGAGACGAATATTACACCAGTTTAATGATGGTTTCTGGCGCAACTGTTTCTTAAAATCGCTTCATGAAGCAAAGGTAACGGGTGTTCACCATCCAGCGGGCCTATACCCCTGATCACCGGACGCGGTCGTCGCGCCGGGCTTTCAGGGAACCAAGACCATGTCCTTCTCTTCCAACAGCTTTTCGGGTTTCGCCAGCATCGTCCTGGCCATGCTGCCCCTCGTCGTGATCGCCGGTTCGCTCGTCACGAGCTTCTAAGTGATCGCCGCGTAACTCCACCGGAACGCGACCCTTCAGGCTTCGAAAGCCTTTCGGGCCGCCCGGTGGAGAAGGGCGTGACGCTGCGCCAAGCGATCGATGTCGGCGTCGTATCCGCCGCCGATCACCCCGGTCACCGGGATGCTTCTTTCCAGACATGAGCCCAGGACGAACGCCTCGCGCCGCGCGAGCCCCTCGTCGCTCAAACCCAGCCGCCCCAGCTTGTCGTCCGCGTGCGGATCGACTCCGGCGTTGAAGAACACCAGATCCGGCGCCACGCGCGACAGCAGTTCCGGCAGGACCGCTTCCAGCTTTCCCAGATAGGCGTCGTCGCCCGTGCCGTCGGCCAGATCGATGTCGAGATCGCTCGCCGCCTTGCGCGCCGGGAAGTTCTTTTCGGCGTGCATCGAGAAGGTGAAGACCGAGGCGTCGCCCTCGAAAATCCGCGCGGTGCCATCGCCTTGGTGGACGTCGAGATCCACGACCAGCACCTGTCCCACCTTGCCCTCGGCCAGCAGCCGTCGCGCCGCCACGGCCACGTCGTTGAACACGCAGAAGCCCGCCCCGGTGTCGGCCTGGGCGTGGTGGCTGCCGCCGGCGGTGTTGCAGGCGATCCCGTGTTCCAGGGCCAAGCGCGCGGCCGCCAGCGTGCCGCCCGTCGCGGCCCGGGCCCGCGTGGCCACCGACTCGGTGTTGGGCATGCCGATCCGGCGCACGGCGTCGGCGGGCAAGGTCAGGTCGATGACGCCGCGCACATAGGCCTCGTCATGGACCAGCAGCAGGCTCTCCAGATCGATCGGCTCGGGCCGCACGAACCCGGCGGGCCCCGCCAGGCCCTCGGCCTCCAACACGGCGGCCAGGCGCGAGAACTTGTCCATCGGGAAGCGGTGCCCGGGCGGCATCTCGGCGCGGAAGGCGGGATGGTGGATGATCGGCGGAAACGAAGCGGGCATACCCCACGATGGGTAGAGCGACGACCTGACGCAAGGTCACGACTTGCCGGGCCCGTTCCGCGAGACTAACCAACGATAATGCGCACGCCCGAGAACCTCGCCGAAATCCTCGACCTCGAAGCCATCGAGGTGAACCTGTTCCGGGGCGTCAGCCCCAATGACGGCTTTCCCCGCATCTTCGGCGGGCTGGTCATCGCCCAGGCCCTGATGGCGGCCTACAAGACCGTGCCCGATCGCACCTGTCATTCGCTGCACGCCTATTTCATCCGACCCGGCGACGTGAACGCCCCCGTGCTCTACGAGGTCGAGCGGGCTCGCGACGGCGGCACCTTCACCACCCGCCGCGTGGCCGCCATCCAGCACGGCGAGCAGATCCTCAACCTGGCCTGCTCGTTCCAGACCCCGGAAGACGGGCTGGAGCACCAGGCCGACATGCCCGACGCGCCGGATCCGGAAAGCCTGCCGACCGAGACGGAATTCCTCCGCTCGCTGGGCGACGAGCTGCATCCGCGCATCCTGAAGATGTTCGAGCACCCACGCCCGATCGACCTGCGCTGGGTCGATCCGCAGCATCCGATGAAGCCGGTCGCCAAGCCGTCCACCAAGCAGGTCTGGATGCGGGCTCGCGCCCCGATCGGCGACGACGTGCGCCACCAGCACTGCGCCCTGGCCTATGCTTCGGACATGGCCTTCATGGAAAGCGCCCTGCGTCCGCACGGACTGGTCTGGGCCACGCCAGGCCTGCAGGCCGCCAGTCTCGACCACGCCATGTGGTTCCACCACCCGTTCGACTTCAACGACTGGGTCCTGTTCGCCCAGGACAGCCCATGGGCCTCGCACGGCAGGGGCCTTGTGCGCGGCCAGATGTTCAGCCGCGACGGCAAGCTGGTGGCCTCGGTGGCGCAGGAATGCCTGATGCGCGTGCGGAAGTAGGATTAGGCGGCGCTGTCCAACTTGATGTCGCACTTTGCGACATCAAGTTCGCCGTTTTTCCCCTCCCCCTTTGTGGGGAGGGAAAGAATCCCATTCAGTCGTAGTGGCGCTCGGCCTCGGAGTCGTCCTCGCCCTCGGTCCCTTCGAGGTCCGGCCCTTCTTGCTCACCGACCATCACTGGCGGATCGGCCAGGACGACACCCTCGGCGATCTTGACCTCGGGCACGGCGGCGCGGGTGAAGGGCAGGTACCAGGTCTGGCCGCCGAGGGCCGGAGTGATCTCCAGCAGGTCGTCGGCGCCGAAGTTCTGGACGCTCTTGATCTTGCCCAGCAGGGCGTTGGTGGCGATGTGGCGCACCGGCAGGCCGATCAGGTCGGCCAGGTAGAATTCGTCTTCCTCGGGCTGCGGCAAGGCCGAGCGCGGGACATAGAGGCGCAGGCCGCGCAGGGCGTCGGCGGCTTCCTTGGTCTCGACCCCGGCGCAGCGGGCGACGACGCCCTCCTTGGCCACGCGAGCGGTGGTCAGGGTCAGGGCGGGCGAGCCGTCCTGGCGGGTCAGCACCTTGAACCGGGTCAGGGTCAGGGGCTCTTCGGTGAAGGTCGCGATCCGGACCTCGCCGCGCACGCCGAAGGCGCCGGCGACGCGGCCGACGAGGATCAGGGTCTGGTCGGGGGACTGGGTCATCAGATCGCGCAAAAGAAAACGCCGCCGCCAGACGGTTGTCCGGCGGCGGCGCGTCCGAAAGCCTTAGCCTTCGGTGGTTTCTTCGGCGGCCGGGGCTTCTTCAGCAGCGGCTTCAGCGGCCGGAGCCTCTTCGGCGACGACTTCCGGTTCCGGAGCCGGAGCAGCGGCGGCTTCAGCAGCAGCAGCGGCGGCGGCTTCAGCGGCGGCCTTGGCGTCTTCCTTGGCTTGGGCTTCGGCGGCGACGCGGTCTTCTTCGCGCTGGGCGCGCTCGGCCAGACGCTCTTGGGCCTTCTTGCCCGGGGCGCCCTTCTGCGGGTTGTTGCCGTGGGTCCATTCGGCGACGCCGGCGGCCGCCAGGAAGCGGGCGACGCGGTCGGTCGGCTGGGCGCCCTTGGCGAGCCAGGCTTGGATCGACTCGATCTTCAGGGTGACGCGGGCGGCGTCGTCCTTCTTGAGCAGCGGGTTGTAGGTGCCCACCTTCTCGATGAAGCGGCCGTCGCGGGGCGAGTGGCTGTCGGCGATGACGATCGAGTAGTAGGGGCGCTTCTTGGCGCCGCCACGGGCGAGACGGATCTTCAGCATAGTCTTAGTCCTTGGTCTAAAGTTCTATTTCTTGAACGGGTTGAAGCCGGGCAGGCCCAGGCCGGAGAGAGGGTTGGGCTTGGCGTCGCCGCCACCCCCGAGGCCCGGCATACCGGGCAGCCCCGGGAGGCCTTGGCCCCCCGCTGCATTGGGATCGGGCTGGGGGACCTTGCCCCCGCCCATGGCTTTCAGCTTGGCCATGTCGCCGCCGCCCATCATGGCGGCCATGCGGGCCATGCCCTTGCCGCCGTCCTTAGACATGGCCTTGAACATGTCGGCCATCTGGCGGTG